>Ga0163217_1118416_pt1 | contig 10360 bp, 8 predicted proteins | sample SynspAceP_FD_185933 | JGI IMG/M metagenome (GOLD analysis project Ga0163217, IMG submission 185933) | Saline lake microbial communities from Ace Lake in Antarctica - Synechococcus sp. Ace-P (PacBio error correction) | ecosystem: Environmental > Aquatic > Non-marine Saline and Alkaline > Saline ... | reverse complement strand
TTATCAATTATTGGTAGCTCAAAGGGCGAGACCTAATAGGTAAAATATGAGCAGAGCAACTATTGGTTCACTGTACTGCCTTACTTCAAAATCCAGAAAATCGCTTTAGGGTCATTGAAGTGTGATTTTATGTTGACCACGGCAAGATGTACAGGTCACTTGTTCCACACGGCACCTACCTTTTTGGGGAGATGATTTCCTTGGTAGCAAACTGGCAGAACGGAATTACCGCTATGTTCAGTTTGGGATGAAAACAATAATCCAGTTTCTTTGGTGGATCTTCCAGGGAGATTTAGCCCGGAAATGGAAGTTGCCTGGTAAGTATGTACAAGAACGATACTTCGCCGATGGTGAGGCTCCAGAGCGATCCGCTAGACGTTTAAGTTGGCTATCAATTAAAAGAAGAACAGGGCTTTTAGGTGGAAAAATAATGTTCACCCGTTATCCCAAAGCTGCTGGCGTACAGATTAAGGCCAATCCAATTATCCTTGGATTCATGGTTTATAAAGGTCACGGTTTGAAAAGATAAGGATGGTCCAACTAAATCATCCATTAATTGGAAACCTAAGCTAAGGTGAAGGAAAGATTTTGGAATTGGGTTGGGGCAAATGCATGATATGGCAATCTTTTCCCGTTCACTATGGGGGAATCCGTTGCGCATTGGGCTACAGAAGATGGTACAGAAGAGCTGTATGGTTCTGTTGCAGGCTTAGGCAGATGAAAGGCAGGTAACAGCAGGTGTATTGGGGAGATATCTTCCCCGTTTTGTGTTGGTTGACATGAGTGAGATCAGTATGACAAATAGACCTTCACAAGCATATTGTGGATCAAATAATCCTAGTGTCTCCTTCGGGGGAAAAGCATGAAAGCGCGAAAGCGGACTTATCGAATGTTTGGTTCATAGGGATTCTGCCTATGTCCCAAATGGCACTACCTTTTAGAGAATAAGGATTTAATAGATGAAGGAAGACCGGTGTTCCTGCCGATTTTAGAAGAAGGGTTGGATCAAACCCGTGTGTTGAGGTGTGATAAATTGCATGCCATTAGGCCACTTATGGTATCTCTCGTGTTCTGTTTTTTTGGGTTATAGAGTGTGGTTTCAATGGGTGTAGTAGGTTGAGTGTGGTGTGAGTGTGGGTGATATATGAGAGATGTTGTATGCTTCTAGGAAAATGCGTGTGTATGTAAACCCGTTATTTGTGTTATGTTTTGGTGGTGTGGGATGCCAACTCGATGGTATTTTGTGTGTATGTGAGGTCGATGGTTGTTATCCCTGGGACAATCTAAGTTTGATGGTGGGAGGGCGTGTGTGTTTTGCCGAAGTTTTAAACGTAGTTTTTGGTACTTTGTACAAACAGCCACTCCTTTTTAAGTCATTAGGCGTGGTGTTAATGGTGTTGAAGCGGGAATACTCTAGGAAGACCGAAATGAGTTATCAGAGTGTCTGCCTAAGTAACCTGTGTGTGGAAGCCTGTGTGTGTACGAACCAAACTAGGGGCAACAAAGAGCTTACGGACGTGTATGTTCAGGAGGAACCTTAGCATGGTATGTGCGTTACATGTAGAAGGCGTTTTTTGGGAAGGGAGCTTATCAAGCGATAAAATATCGGCTTACCAAACATTTGCTACCTGTTTTGATTGATAGCCAAGCTTTCTGGCTTGTAGCTCATTTTATATGGTAGGTATACAAGATTAACCATTACACACAGGAAAGGAGCCTTTGAAGTGTTCATTTAGGCCGATTTTCAAATATGATGCTCATTGATGTGAATAAGGATTGGAAGTTTTAAATGGGCAAAGGCACAGCACCTTTCAGCCTTGGTTCTGTTCCATTCGTCAGAAAGAGAGACTCCAAGGTACGTCAGCCGATGCGAAGAATTATGACTTTCAATATTGCGATGATAACAAAAGCGTGGAAATTGAGGCTGTTGCCGATTTGATAAAAGTCTTGAAGTGAATGTAAAGAGATCATTGTTGGATGACGCTTTCGGAATCTTGGTAAACAGATTAGCCCAACTTTTAAACCTTAGGGCCTAAGGTTGGGAAAGTATGGTTGATTTGCCAGTGCTGTAGCACACCTATCAGGAATGCATATTCCAAAAATTGAACAGAGCGGAAATTTTTCTGCTTTTGAGTAATAAAAAGTTTCTTTACAGTTACGGATGTAAGAAATCTCTTTCTCAGATATAGAGGGTTGGTTCGGTAGCAAGGCTTCCAGGACACTTACTGTGGCCTTGGGGATATTTTATCAATGATGAACTTAAGAAGGAGGTATTGCTAGGGAAACTAGTCATAGAATTCAAAACCTAAGAAGGAATGGGTTTTGAAGTTGACTGGATTAAAGATAGATATTAAACTTATTGAAAAATGGATTTGTTCCAGGAAGCCTGGTAGAGTTAGTATGGCATATATAAAACCGGAAACCCTGCAGGCAGACTTGATTTTGAAGAGGCTTTGGAATATGGGATAGAGATAGCTTTCGCGAAGTTAAATACTACGATTGTTTATAGTTAAAAACACTAAGTTAATGGCCGAGATTTAAAGTAGTAAGGTACGCGGATAAGATTTAAACGAGTTTAAAGTCCTTACGAAGAGAAAAATTTCTAGCCAAAAGTTACTTGGACTTTTAAAGAGTTACTTATATGAATGATGGTAATAACGGTGGATGATACATCACCAACATTCAAGGTTTTGAGGAAAGGCTCTGAACAATGAGCAAGGAAGCAAATAACCAAATTTGGCCATTCGTAGGAGAAAATTTATCAGAGATTTGAAAAATGCTATTTGTTGGGCGCTATAGAGAATAAACCTATCGGCATTTGTCGCGTTACAGGAGAAGTTGTCAGTTAAGGCGGACTAAAGCTTGTACCAACGCAACGCTGGTATAGAGCAAAAAAACATGCAAGGCTTAAATCTTTAAAAACGCCTTTTTAGGCGTTTTTTTTTATGCGACAGGTTTTGGTGCTTAGCGTTCTAATTGGTTACTTTTTATTTTACCTGGCCCAAAAAATGGTTGTTAAAACCATAGAAGGTTATCCAAGAGTCCATTTGTACAGGACGATACAAAATTGTTATTCCATTGCCTTTGGAAACAGTAGATAATCCCAGATTACCAGTGGAAAGGGTTTATTGATGGCGAATATTTGCAAATTTATTGGGTAATTGTTAAAAAGTGTTGGACTACGGTAGATGGGTCAGCGCGGGATTTCCAACCTAATTTTGTTTTCCCAAATGGACAAATTAAGTGCACACAAGGTAATCTCTATCTCCCTAAAAATTTCAATCCGCACTATCTGAATGTACTTGTTTGTACGGAACCATAGCTAATGTTAACGTAACCGAGATATACAGCTAAAAATTAGCCTGTCTGACGGCGAGACTGTTACTTTTGAGGTTAGTGGGTGAAATGTTTCTATTAGTACACAGAGTGGAAATATTCGCTTATTACTAAAAAATGCCGATATTAGGGCAAATTTCTTACAATATGCCAAATTGAAAGAGAGTAATGCCTTCTGGGCGATAATCATTTTACCTTAATTCTGTAAGCGGAAAATCTCACATAAGGAAAAACCGAATAATTGTTTATTTTTGGCCGAACCTATTTTTTAAGTCAATGAGTATAAAAAATCCCTATTATCATAGTTAGCAATTCTGGCCATTGATAGTAGCAAGTTTTATAATCAAACAACACTTTGTTTTAGGTGAATCGGTAGATGTTTGTTAATTGGTTCAAATTTTGTTTATAGAAAACGAGGTGCTGCTTGGCGGAACTAAACTAAGCGGATTTACTACCTATATCGGATTAGTGGGTAGCTGGTGCTACCATTATTTCGCTGTTCGCATTTTTGGATGGGTATTGGTTATATGATACCTTAAAAGAATTCTTCTAAAACACTATCCTGCTGTGTTCCTTTATTCGCAGGGCCTTGGGCATATATTGGATTCTGTTTTTTACGGATGATCTTATAATGATAGCCTTATTCTAAGCTGCGCAACCGCTTTTTTCTTCGGAACGTATTGGTAGTTTATTTCACCGAAGGTAGGGTGGATATGCGTTATTTTCCAATTGATCGACTCGCACGTGGCCGAGTGGTGCCCATAAGTAGGTGGAAATAATTTTCGGTTTTCGAACTGTCTTTGATATGCGGATACGGCCATAAGCACTGGAGTAGGAATTTTTAAGTGTTTTTATTAAAGAGCTTTGGGGAACTGCTGATGAAGTTAAAACGAATATATCCGCTTCAGGAGTAACACAAATAGTTTAAGGTAATCCGTTGCGGATATATATCAATATTTTTTCCTCTGCCTCAAAAGGGATTTTAATCCGACCTTAATACATCTGGTCTGCACTTTTGATAGTAGCACATCATAAAACCCTTACCGTAGCCAAACTCTGTTGCCCTCTAGGTCAAAAGCCATTAAAGGAAAATTACACATCATATCTTATCTTGGATACATTTACAATTCCATCTATTGGTTCAGGGATGTTCAAGGCATTTTTTTTAGAGGCTGTCATGTCGGTTAGTAAAAATTTGATGAGATTTGTGTTGTCCAGCATTCTTAGGAAAGAAGAATATTTTTGGTCCTTGCCTTGGTAAATGGACCATAAATAAGGTTGGTGTCGACTTCTTTTTTTCAGTTAATGGACAGGAATTAATGATAGTGAATAATTTCCGAAATGTATTTAAGTAGCAGGGTTGGCTAGGATAAACTTTAAATTGATATTTTTTCGGACGAGATTTTTACGGCGTTCGGAGATAATTAAACGCAATTTCTTTTTTCAACATATAGGGTTGGTCTTTAAACTCTAGGCTTTCGAGGGCAGGGATACAACAGGAAATATTCTTTGGAAGCACTGCACTAATAATTTTGAAAAAAGCTAAGAATTAAAATATGTTCCCAAGTTATTTATATAGTTGTCCATCTGTTAAATATTTTTTTGATTTTTCTTAAATAATAGAGTAAAAAAAATATAATCATCCACCAAGGGTATCTTTTATCGTGAAATACACGCTTTTTTAACACATTATTTTGGATTGTGTAGATTTGGTGTCACAATTTCTACCTTAATAAGGTAAAATGCTGTATTACATAAGTTATGGAATAGTTGTACGATAACGCTTTTTTGGGTTACAGTGCACTTCAATCGTAATTTTTTTGACTTATCGAGTTTTATTTGATTAGTTTATAGAATTGGAGACCACTATTTTTGGAAACTTGAATAAGGATACTATACTAAAAGATTGATCTTATTGTTCTTTACAAACTGAAGACGAGTTAAAAAAATATATAATTACTGTGTTCCTTGAGAAAACACAGTACATTTTTTCCTAGTAAGTAAATAAGAAAATCTCTTTTAAAAAATACACTTCGCAATACCCTTTAGCGAAGTTTCAATTAAGTTCGCTTCATTCCAATCCGGGTATATCAATTTCTATTGATTAGAAGATTAGATTCTTATTAATAGGCAAGGCAAAAACCTTAAGAAAAGAGTTGGTCGCTATCATAAAATTCATGAGCAACGGTTAAAACCCGTGTATCTTGCTTAAAGAAAATATGGTCTATTAGACATTCGTGTGCCTACGAGCGTCCGATGCCCTGTTGGACTAATCTTATTAAGAAATACCGCCCTAGTTCATGTTTTACTAAAGGATGAACAAACATTTCCTTGGTTTGTATTAAAAAAGGAAAAGCTTTCTAGAAATTTTTTCCTACCAGAAAATTTATCAAGGATGGGTCGGAATATTTTGGACCGTTATACAGCATGAAAACTGTTCATTCTATTTTTGGATTTATAAAAGTGGTATACCTTTGGGGCGCATATGCAGCTACGATCTTTCTTCGGAAAAAGTGACTGCAGGTAAATCTAAAGTTTGTTGGAGTTCCATTTGGGAAACTGTAAGGGCCCTTTGAGGTTGTATCAGCTTTGGAGGTGGATTAACAATCGGCACCAATACAAGAGATAAGCGAATTATAAGGGAAAATTTTAATCTTCCCTCACATATTTCCAAAATGCAGATGGCTGCTTTGGCAGGAAGAAGTTTGAGGAAGCACAGCTTATAAAGGATAAGATAGAGTTTTGAAATTATCAGTAAAGGACACTATTGTAATTCCTAAGATTAACAATGTAAGATGTGTTTACTATTATCTTGCCGAGGTCTTTTTTGCTCAACGTTTAATTTCTTGCAAAACTTTCCCATGGTTCTATAATTCGTTCCCATACCATGGAAAATCAAGAAGATGGTGAAGCGGATGGGATTTGAGTCCATTGGTATTATTGAATAGACAAAGATTCAATTTCGCCTTCAAATGAGATTTACGTCCCGTTTGCCGTTAAACCCTGGGAAGCGCATGGTCTAAAAAGTGGTTGTTCCTTAAATTGGGAGATAAAAAAGATATTGGAAAATCCGGAAGCGTAATGCTCAATTTTTCGACCAGGACAGGTTTAAGCAATTAAGTTATAGATTCGACAGACTACCAAGTAGGGATATGGGACAATGAAAAAGGATTTGCGACTTTCTACGGACCAAAGGCAATTGAGTGTTTTGATTAATTCAACATGCCAGGGAAGCAATCCGGTGGCGGCCGGTGTTGTCTTTAGGGGGGAAAGCCTTCTCAGAAGGATATAGACACTACAACTATCAAAACAGTTTGAAGGTCCAGATGACTTGCCTCTATGGAGAAGTTGGTTTTAGGCGTTATAAGGCCTTTTGGACGAAAGCAGACGTTTGCCCCAACTTATTGTTTAGATGGAGGAAAAGGGGCCAGCTGTCATCCTCGCTGAAATTGATATCTTGATTAAGAGAAAAATAGCCTCATAGGGATGCGAAGATTGGAGGAATGTTACTTCCCAGATTCCTATCCCTTATATTTGATAAAAGGTCGAATCGCTTGAAATATTCAACAATTGCCGCAATGGCACATAGGATTTGGATTACGTTTATAGAAATACGTAGCAGGCTCCATAAATTCGAATTGCGAAGTTATTGAGGCATTGGGGAAAAACGTGGAAGAAGAGTTGCTAAAAAAGAATATAATGTTTAAAAAGGATAAAGAAGCCAGTTTGGATAATTTGGCTGAAAACCATTGGACAATGTCCAAGCAAAGAAAAATTTACGAAAGCTTTCATTAAGCGCCTATCTATTACTACAGCTAAAGTTATTTTATATATTTTGTTCTGTAATTTCCGCAACTTATCCTTGCAGGAACAGGTAGATAAAAATAAGGATGTGAAGCTGGGTTATGGTCTGAGGGGCGGCGGGGCAAAAGGATTGGCCCATATTAGCGTGCTTTTAAAGGTTATTGAGGAGGCAGGGGTTAAAAATAGATTATATAGCGGGCACCAGATGGGTGCTATTATTGGGGCCACTGTATGCTTCAGGATATTCCGCCAAGAATTGGACTCTATTTTTAAAAGCACGGATTCTTTGAATATTGATCAGGACCAATGTGCCTAGAAGCGCCAAACATTTTACGAGGAAAGAGACTTCGAAAGATATTGCATTAAACTTCCGTTCAAATAGGTTTAAGATTTTCCATTCCCCAAGCCCTTTCCGGCTGGGCAAAGTATCTAGGAACGAATTTGTAAGGACTGTGTATACCATGTAGGGGAGTTAATGATTTTTCAGTAAACTTAAAATCCCATTTGTATGTGTGGCGGACGGTGTCGAAACTGGGGACGAGGTGTTGTTTGAAACAAGGTTATATTTACCCGAGGCAATATTGGCAAGTGGTACATTTCCATCCTTATTTAGGCCAGTTACGAAATTAACGAGAGACTACTGATAGAATGGCTGAGTAGTAAAATAATTATCCTATTCGGGAATTAAAAAAGATGGGCGCTCGATATTGTCATTGGAGTGATGTACAACATGGACTATCGGATTTTAGGGAATCTCTGCTGAGTTGCTTACTGAGATATTGCTCACAGATCGAATATTATAGAACGGTGAGGGATATGCAGAAAAGAATCTACTGAAACTATTTTATATTACTCCGGATAATCAGGGGTTATTCCGTGGAGGACATTTTGACATGGGAACGGCAATAATAGATTAAGGGGGAAGAAGCGGCCTAGATTGCATTTTGTGGGATTCATTAAAAAGTGCTGAGGTTGCCCCCAATGTTTCCAAAGACAAAGATTATGCGCTAAGATAAAGATACCTGTTGATTAATTGGACATTGATGAGTAAATGGCATTTTAATTATTCCAGGCATTTACATCAAGGGTAACTTAGGTTTAACGTGGAGATAAGTGACCTTTTGAAAACTTCAACAAGGAATAAACAGATTTTGTCTGCACCGGCAACTTTAGGGGGAGGGGGGTTTCCCCCAAACTTTAAAAGTAAAAAAACCGGGGGGGGAAAAATTGCCACAATAATGGTCATGGGGAGTAGGTTTGTTGTTAAATTGTTTAGGAGAACCGGATTGTAAAATGTTAATTCGATTAGGGTTCATTTTGATGATCTTTACAAAAAGGCGGGAATTGTAATTTAACCCGAAGAGAAAAGGAGAATTTTTTAATGGATTGATCGATGTAGCCTCTAATCGCATTTTATTATAGGGACACATCTTCGGTACAATTTTGAATATTATAGAGAGTACATAAGGATTCTATTTGGAGCTTCGGGATTAATTCTTCGGTTCGCATGATTTTAACAAGGAAATAGATTCTGATTTGATAAATTCCAATTTTTGTGTCGAAAGATTCCGATATTAGAAAACATACACTTGGAGTGCAATCTGGTCTAAACCAATCAGGTGTATACAAACGGTTATAGAGAAAGATTTCGCTTTTACATAGGTCTGGCACATTAAATATATTGAAGCTATAGCACTAAAAACCTTAGGGCAATTGGCAACATCGCCACTCCCACTACTACATGCGGAATAATAGGACTTATTTTTGAAAAAGTAAACTATTAACAACAGTACCTACGGGCAGCTTACCTTTGATACTTATGATGATGTTTATTTTCCGACCAAAGGGTATTTTTTGACGTTGACTTTCATTTTTATGTGTTATCGGACCGACTTTAACGATAATTTCAAAGTAATTTTCTATCGGCAAAGGCCAAGGATGGGAGGGGATTTCCTGGGGAAAAAATCTAGTTCCTTAACCTGGAAACCGAAGGTGGGTTTAAGTTGGGGCATTTCTCCAGTTACATCATACTCGATTTTGTACTGGGGGGTCTCATGCGGAATTCATTTGATAAACAATTTTACCCGTTTACGGGATTATGATTTTTTAGTTTGTAGGGAAACAGTTATGTATAAGGCCCGTATTCTAGTTGCGTTAGCGCGTTGGTTCCCAGAATCATATGCTTGTTGGCAGCAATTTTGCCCAATGTAGGGATGATCTATTAGAACGGCAGACTTGGTTTCAAGGCAGCCGGAGTATTCTGTTATTTGACTCTGGATTGGACTTGAATCTTTTTACTCGGACCCATTCAGGTGTTTAGTTTCCTATTCTCTGAAATTAGGAGAACCCATTTTTATTTTAGTATTGGCTATTGTGGTTAGACTTGCTTAGGAAAGCATTTTGTTCAAATTCAAATGGGAGGGTCTTAACAGTGAATGCAAAAGTTTATTACGGATATTTGTAGATAAAGATTTTGATTATGCTTACCATTTAGGATTGATCATTTACTGCCCCATCTATAGGGCAGTGGTAGTATAATAGCAACGTCATTGGTCTTATCTGAGCTTTGGCTTGTTAGATGCAGGCAACTTTCATTTTTTTTTAGCTATGGTTTAGCTATATATGTTTTCACATCAATCAAACGTCTTTCTTTACTATGTCAACCAAGGATAAAACATCTATTAAATTAACAAAGAAAAATTTGGAAGCTGAGGATTTTTCTTTCCGCTTTTTGGGGGTACCCGATTTGTTAGACGTAGTATGTCGTAATGCCCAAACACGGGCCGGCCATATTTATTACATGGCCGGCTTGGGGAATTTCAGCCTTTGGCTTATGCCGGTTTTTGGAAACTTGGGTCTAAAGATCGGTTCCTATGTAATACAAAACAGCGACTAATTAAGATTGGTCATAAACTTTCTCCTTTTAAAAAACCTTGGAGGCGACATTTTTTCAACTTAGGGACATATTAGATTTTTCTCACGTGATGGGGTAAAAAAAGTTGATAGGCATTGTGGGTAGATGAATGCTTAGGAGAAGTTTATTGTGGGGGGGAAACAATTGAACCAAAAAAACGTGGGGCGGGGAAAAGTTTATTTTCCGGGAAAAAAAAAACCTAGGGGCCAAAAAAAAGGAGGATTGTTGGGGGGAATAGGGTTTTTGGAGGGGGTTTTTTTTGGTTTATTTCCTTCCCCTTTTTCCCTTTTTTCCCTTTGTGATTGG
>Ga0163217_1116868_pt1 | contig 10360 bp, 13 predicted proteins | sample SynspAceP_FD_185933 | JGI IMG/M metagenome (GOLD analysis project Ga0163217, IMG submission 185933) | Saline lake microbial communities from Ace Lake in Antarctica - Synechococcus sp. Ace-P (PacBio error correction) | ecosystem: Environmental > Aquatic > Non-marine Saline and Alkaline > Saline ... | reverse complement strand
GAAGGATCTTCCCAAAGGGCGCCAGCACCTGCAACTCCATCAGGCCACAGCTCGTCAATTGGTACCAATCATGTAGAAGCGCGGATGGGGAAACTGAGGCGAAATCATCTTGAGATCCGTTTCACACCCTCCAGAGCGTCGCATTAAGTTTTCACATGTCGACCGGTTTGCCGCGTGAATGCTCCGGGTAGTGAGAAAGGTTGTGTGATTAAACTTTTCCAGTCGCCGAGCCCGGTTTACTTAACTTGCGATCATTAGAAGACAACTCCTCCGATCCCCAGCAATCGCAAATGAATCTTTCCAGTCTTCTTACGTTTTTGCCAGAGCCTTCTCTAACGGCAAGCGCGATGGAAATAGTGCGCCGCGGCCGGCGATGCACTCTCATCAGCATTTGGAATTCGAAGCCAAGGGCTATCAACAGCAGGATAGAAGCCCTGGCTGCCGCTTACGTGTGCAGAATTGTGGAGGAAGAGGTGACCGAACCGTATGTACGGCTGCGGGGGTCTGTTGAAGTCGTTCAGCTGGAAACATACACAGCCTGAAATCGAGGTATCGCCCCCGGAGGAGGTGCTGGAGATCCGCTTCCCAAGCGCCGCCCAGCTCACGAGGCCAAGGTCCGTGTTGGTAGCCGACCTGGATGGCAGTTCCCCCATTAAACCAGAGACTTCCTGGCCTGCCTGAATGATTGAACGATAAATTATTATCTATTTAGCAACAGCACATCTTGGTGAAGCGTTCATCACGAAAGTATTTCAGCCATCGTTAGAGCTGCGTGGGCCTTTTACCCTGTAACGCGGCACCCGGCCGCTTGCTCCATCTGACCGAAAAACAAAAGGGGGGGGGGGGTGAACCCATTTTTTTTTTTTTTTTTTTTTTTTTTTTCAACCCCCGTTCTTCCAGAAAGCTCCGCGTTTCTTGCATTGGCCGGCGATAAAGATCTTCTTCCCTCTACTTCTTTTCTCCGATTCCGCAAAACAGGCTAATCCCTTGATGGTGACGCACCATGTTGTGGATCATTTCCATGATCAGCACTGTCTTCCCCACTCCGGCCCCACCGAATAGCCCCGCCTTGCCACCACGTTCCACTGGAGTCAGGATAATCGATTATCTTGATGCCCGTTTCCAGAATTTCCGGATGGGTCGATAGTTCGGACAATGGAACGGTGGATTGGTGAATTGGATCGCCGGGCCACCGCCCTCGATTCGATCACCCTGATCGATAGCCTCCCGAATACATTTAAACATCGTCCACAGCAGGTTGTTTGCCGACTGGAACCCTTAACGATATGACCAGTTGTCAGATTAACAAGTGAGCCCCTCGCCAGCCCTTGAAGGCCGTGGTCAAGGCGATGCAGCCGCCACGACCTCGGTGCTTAGAATGGCTGACTACTTCAATCCACGACATGGCCATCTTCTCCAGCCATCCAATCGATTCAATAGTGACGGAAGTTGTTGAGGAAAATGCCACATTCAACAACGCTCTCCCGAACTTGCAACGACAGGTACCTTCTGTTGGTTTTTTCAATCCCATGGCGCCCAGTTTTGACTCCATTTCCCTGGTTGCCGCCAGGTCCGGTGGACAACCCATTTTCTCCTTTTTTCTAGCCTTCTGGGGTGGGCTTTTCTTGCCCTCTGAGCACATGCACCTGAACAAAAAGCCATCTGTTTTCCCTGGCTGTATCCACCCTCTGGATGCTCCTGCCCACGGGGTCGCCAGCTTTGCTCGTGGGATCTGGATTAAAGCTCTTGATCCGATGGGAAGCAATGACGACGACCCGGATTCCGGGTGCGCTTTCAGGGGAGATCAGGACGGTCGCCGAAGTACCACACTATGGTTTCCCCATAGGCCTGATCGAAGCCTGCCGCTCATTCCTTGTCAACCTGCCTGCCAGTGGATTCGCCCATAGGATGCGAGATTCCTTAATACGCCCCGCCAAGGTGCTGCCGGGCTGGTGGTCGGCCGCCTCCGCTTCGTCGTGTCCGCAGCGCATGTACTACACACACGCGTGCCGCGGCGAGGATTGCGTGAATACCAGTCCTGAGAGGATATTCTCTCTATCGCCATGCGCCACACAGGAGCTTTTCTCCAGTGAACAAGGAAGAACAGCTGAAAAAACAATCTGCCCCCGACACCAGGCACTTGCCTTTCAGAAATTCTTAGGCGCGCTCTCGGGAGCAAGGCTCTGCAGTAAGTTCGGCGCGATCATCACCAACGCGGGCAGATAGGGCGGCAAGGATGTTTGCCGTGTTTCGCGGATCTAGTTGGCAAGGAAGTGAATACTTATGCTTTCACAGTGATCTTGAGTATGCCCTGCAGCAGCTTGCAAGAAGAAGGCGGAGGCCTTCAACTCAGCGGCTGGCGCTGACCTCGTCCGTATGGAAGAAGCGAAGTCCTAGAGGTTGTCTTGTTTTTCTTCTGCCAGGGAACGTTGCCACCCTGGAATTTCAGCTCATTCCCTCTTGAAATCCAGATATCTAGGGCCCTAGCCGATAAGGTTGTTGGATGCCACCAAGTTCACGCGTTCCCAACCAGCGTTTGTTAGCATCACCATGTAGATGCTCTTGTTTTTCGTCATGGTATAAGTGGTGCCATGTGGCGAATAGCCTTGCAAAGGCGCGATCGAGCGCGGCCCCCATTCCCTGCGAGCAGCAATTTTTTCAGCAGGCATTTTGGCAAGCTTGAGCCAGAACATGCCGCTTTGTGCAGGCAGATTGTGGAATACAGGAAATATTGTCGAGCAAAGTCTTTTTGGAGCTCTCCAGGATTGAAACCGCCGTTAGCCGTCCAGCTGAACGGGGCCTTTGGTTCTAGTGTAGGGCAGGCGATGAATTGTGATTTTGCCATCAGCTCCTTGATGCTGGACGATGTATGCCGCCGGCGGATCGCCCGCCTGCGTGTGTGATTTCCAAACCACACGCTATTCCACCTGGTTAAGCCAGGAGGCATAGGTGGGGGTGTAGTGGATAGGGAAACGGCGTCGCTGGGGCCAGCCAGGTGGGACTTTGGCGTGCTTATGCGTGGGCGTAGTTGTCGACGATCCGGTGGTGACGTGACCCCATGTTTTTTCCCGGTCACGTCACCGCCCCCACCAGGCCCTCAGGGCCAATGCTGGCCCAGAGCAAAGCGCCAGGGAACCTTGCGGCGCCGTGGATTGGTGGTGCGTATGAGTCGACCAACAAGGTCAAAGGAGCCTATGCAGACTCCGCGGGAACGGGCCACGCCGCAAAGGGCCAGCCAAAGGTTGGAAACATCCCCTTTGTGAATTCGCCAGCAACAGAATGGTTGATTTGCAACATTCCATTGCACCCCCCGGCTTGTCCTACTTGCCACAGACCTGGTTGCCACTATCAAAGCTTGGCAAAGCTTGGCCGGCTTGTTGTCACGGTGTCGCTTCCCGCACCTCTCCGCCGCCAGCTCTCCATGAACTGGCTTGCGACACCATGTCCTTACGGCTGCAGTTCGCCCTTGACGGCATCTTTCACATGCTCTGGCCCGCTTTCTCTCCACTGGGCTTGGCGATCTATCTGCGTCGGTACTCGAAGCCTCTGGCTGCGCACACGCAACCCCCTGTATTACCACCAGTGCCGCCTTCTGGCAAAGCTCTACGTGCTCAACTTCGGCATCTGGCGTGCGCCTCGGCGGCTGCGATGAGTTCCAGTTCGGCACCAACTTGGGCGGCCCCTATCGAATTCGCCGAGTGATTTTCTTCGGCTCAGTGCTGCCGGCTTGAGGGGGCGATGCGCCTTCATGCCTCGAGGCCGGTTTTCTCGGGATCATGCTGTTACGGCTGGACGCGGGTGCCCGCCGGCCATCCACTTCCTCTCCACGGTTGATGTGGCCTTCGGCGCCAAACCTCTCGGTGTCTGGATCCTCAGACGCCAACTCCTGGCTGCGACCCATAGGGCGGCACCTTTCTCCGATGCGTTCACTTCCAAGGTGCAGAACTATTTTGCTGCCGATCATAACCCCTTCATGGTCAAAAGTGGTGATCCAATGGCCCTGCCACGCTGGAAAATTCGATGCTCGTTAGTGGCGGCGATCAGTGCCTTGCGTCGCTGATGCGCCAGCAAGGCGCCGGAGTTTTTCCTGTTCTCCCTTCAAGCTGAGCGCGGTGATTCCTGCTGGCGGTAGCGGCCGCCTTGCAGATTTTGGCGGCACGAAAGCGCTGTGCAGGTGCCGAATACCAGCCCACCAAAACTGGCGGCAATCGAGGCCCTCTGGACGATCAGGCCGCCGGCAGCTCCCCCGCCTGGAGCGTGCTGGCAGCCCCTGATGAGGACTAGCCGGCAGCAAACCGCTGGAGCCTTGGCGCTGCTTGGAGCCTTCAGCTGGATCCTGGAAACACGCGCCCCAGCTCAGCCAGGCCGTTGCGGGGTCTCAATAAGCTGGCCCGCGACCAACGGCCGCACATGGTGGAGCTGTCATCTATTCCTTCGGGTGATTGGTGGCGATTCGGCCGCAGCAGCGGCCCTGATGGCCCTCAGCTGCGCTTCGCGTGGCGCGGCCGCCTCAGCGCCGACAGCTTAGGCAGTGCCCTGAGTTCACTGGGCCTGGATCCTCTCGGCCCCGGCCGGCTACCTGGCGATCGAATCGGCTGGAGTGGTGCGTTTGCGTGGGCGCCAGGCCCTGGACCGTCTATGGCCAGCTGCGCCCACCGCTTGACGCGGCCTCGGTCCTTGCCCGCCGCAGAGGTGCTCACCAGCTGACGGTTTCGCCGTGATCTACACGGTGCTACTGATCTTTGCGCTTACTTCGGTTTTCCCAAATCATTGCCAAGCCGGCCCGAATCTCAGCCTCGAGCCCCCGAATGGTGGAGGGGCCAGCGTTTCTTGCCACCCACCCCGAGCGCCTGAGCATGGACTTTCCTCGGTAATGGTTTCATGCCCACGGTCTGCGTTCGTTGATCCTGGCCCTGTTCCTCGCTGCTCTATGTGATTCTCGATGGCTCTTTTGATCTGGGGGTGGGCATCCTGTCGCCCTTACCTCAACGGTGAGACCCAGGCAGCGTGCTGATGACCAGCCTCGGCAATGTCTGGGATGCCAACCGAAACCTGGCTTGGGGTGCTGATGGGGCGTGCTCTATTTGGGGCCTTTCGCTGGGCCTACGGCCACCATACCTCAAGGCCGCCTCTATGGCCCCATCTGATCTGATGATTCCTGGGACTGATCTGCGCCGTCGGCTTTTTGAATTCCGACGAGAACTCCCATCAATAAGCGTCCCTGGAATCTGATGTTCGGCATCGGCAGCTTGGTGCTGCCGCCTCTCAGGGCATCTGCTGGCACCGGTCTCCCGGCATCCCCACCGATGCGCTGGCCACTTCACCGGCTCCGTGGCTGGAACTGGGTCAACCCAGCAGCCTGCCTGGTGGCTATTACCGCTGCATCCAGGGGCTACGTTCTGATCGGTTCCACTTACCTGATCCTTAAAAACCAGCGGTGAACTGCAGCGGGCTCCACGTTCGCACCGCCCGTTCTGGCGGCTGCCACCACCCTTTGGTGGGGCCCTGCCTGACACGGTCACGGCACCCCTTCGCTGTCGGGTTCGCTTACGCCGAACGGCTGTTCGATCCCTCCTTTGTTCTGCCCTTTTTTGGTGTGCCCTCGTGGCATTGCTGGATCAGCATTGCAGCTGTTCCGCAGCTTGGCCGAATGGAGCAGGAGATATGGCATTTGTTTATACCGTTCTGTTGTTTGTCGTTAGCTTTGCTGGCTTTAGGTGTAATGGTTTTCCGGCGCGTGATTCCGCCGGTCGCATCACGATCTTTCAGGCCTCAAGCGTCGGTGAGTTCGCTGGTGTTCATGCTCACTTTATGGTGTTACTGATCCCAATTCATGCCTTATTTATAATATCTATAACTATATTTGCCTTGCCGTGAGCAAGGGAGCACCGAATTGAGATTCAAGCCTATGGTTCTGAATAAAGCCCAAAGCTATTCAACGAAGGCACTGAATCCTCACCCTTCCTCGGTATTCGTCCCTTCTTGGCTGGGAGTTTGTGCCTCATCATCGGCCTGTCGGGGGGGACGCTCTAGGCGACTGCCGAGCGGATCTGCCATGCTCGCAGCGTAACAGAGTGGAATGCTGAGTGAAACGTGCGATTAAAGATCTTGCGAGGATATCAAACGTGGTAGCAGCATTAGAGCATGTGGCATGCTGTTGAGTCGGACTTGATCGAGGCCAACCAAAACTAAAAAAAACCAGCAACTTTACGGAAGTCGTTCAATTATAAAGCTTGAAGCTATTACCATGAAAAGCATTGGTTAGTGTTTTCCCCAGCCCTCACCCTTCAGGCTCGATCATCGACCTCTGGGAATGGGCCTTGAAGGATTGCCCTGCCCAAGAGGAGAGCCGCGCCCATTCAAGAGTACTCAAAACTGGCTGCCAATTTCCATCGCCTCTGGGGGGGGGGCCAAGCGCTACCTGATCTTGCCCCGAAAAGAATTAGCGCGATCGCTACACCTGTGAGGTTGAAGCTGGAACGCTGATCTACCGTGAAGTCAACGTCACTGGGATGGTATCTACTGAAGTGGGGGGCCGTAGAGATTCAGCGGCTTTCTCCGATCGGTCAATCCCACTCATTCGTCAGCGCAGTGCGGTGAGCTTTTTTGGCTACGTTTTCGCTCCTGGCCAATCCAGGCAGCGCCCAACACCAGACGCAGGCCATCGCCCTGACAGCCAGTGAAATCTGGTTTTTTGCCCAGCGTCTGTTGCGGCAGGCTTCACGCAGCAGTACACCGAATTTGAGGCATCTGCTTCAATTACTCTGTGGCTGAAGATCTCAATGCCTTTAGCACCCGTATTCGCCCGGGAACAGCAACGCGTCAAGCGGTTGCCGGGATTACATCTGCTCGGTGCCAGCAGGCGAGACCATCCTGGGCAGCCAGCAAATTCAGCCAGAAGCTGAACGACACTCGATTGACCAAGCTGCCACGCTGCCCAGCCGGTTCGTCCTGCTCGGCCGAGGGCTCTGGTAAGACTTCGTTGCGGCGCTGATTCATAGTCGCTCGGGCCTGGCAGACAACCTTTTGCAGACTGGACTGCTGGGCACGCTGCCTCGATTCAGGCCACATTGGCTGCCCCTCAACACAGATTTGTTATTTGCCGTGAAGGGTCTGAGGCCGCGGCTCATTGAACTAATGGAGCGTTGGAACGTTTGTTGGCTGAGCAACCTCCAGGTTCTCAGTGTGGAGATCAAGCTGTTGATTGGCTTATTGCAACACTGCAACATTAGTCAATGTTGCCGATCCAATAGTACCCCCAAAACTTTTTCCGTCGTTGGTACTTGCTCATTTTTTAACATCCCTGAAAAGTTGGTAACTTTCAGGCTTTGAGGGTATGACGATCAACTGTTTCAGTCTTTCCCAGCGAAAGGCTGATATTTTCCTCCCCCCATGACTTTACTATCACTTCCTCGCGCAGTCTTGTCAAGCCCAGAGGGCGTCCACTGATGACCCATCTCTCGTCGGATCTACCGGCTGATCAGCTATTGCCTATCCCGGCAACATCATAGAGCTAGCGGCATTCTTTAACCGTGCAGTGATTATGTTCACCTGCCGGGCAGTTCGATCATTCCAGAGCAGGCTCTTTGGTCGGGTGCGTCGCAAGAAAATGCCTTCCGCCGTCGACCTGCTTCACCCAGATTCCCTGGCAAAGGGGTCTTTTGCTGAGCCGCTGGTACCCCTGAAGGTCTGTGGATCGTGATTGATGGCGCTTTTGTGCCCGTAAACCCTGGCTGGATTTTTTGGGCCCAAACACGAGAGAGCAGTGTGACCTTGATATTCTTTTGGGCTTGGTGGTGGCCGGATATTTGCCCTGTTGTTTGTTTTCATTGGCCGGCTGTGGTGTGCAGTTTGCTCCCTTTATGATCACAGCGGAATGGTTGCGACGCCGCCTCGCTGCTGGTTTATTTCCTCGCCAGCAGCTTGCCGTGGCCAAACCCAATGGCTCAATTCGTGGGGGGCGCGTGGGGTTGCTATTCGGCGGCTTGTGGTGATTTATCTATGGAAAGCTCTGGGACTTGCCCAACAGTGCCTATCTCTCGGCCTGGCTGCTCCTGCGGCGAGTTTACCGCAGGAGCGGTGATTTGTAGCCTGATCTACGAGCGGCGTTTGTGGTGCCGCTACTCTGCCCCATCGGTGGCATTGAATGGCATAGTTTTGCCAAACTCGCCATGGTTTTGAGTTGCGCCCTCAGATCAACAGGTTGATGTGGTACGCCAATTTGCAGCCACTTGTTGGATGCTTAAAGGGGGAGCGACGCTACGACTGTTACTTTTTGCCGATCGCTGCTAGCGGAAGGGCAGGCGACGGGGGGTTGCCCGCCTTCTTTTTTATTCCACATCCCGCACAGCTTCAAGAAATCGTTGATTGTGTTTCTGTGGCATGACCTGCTTGAAGCCTGCGAATCGTTCGGTTCAGTTAATCTGCGCCTTTCCCACCACAGATCTGCTGGAGAATCACCAGGGATTCTGGGCTGAAGTGGCCCTTCCTGTTGTTGCTTTTGGGGCGGTTGTACATGATGACCACAGCGAAAGAAATTCCTCTGCTTGCATTGGATTCCCTGCGGTACCGCGTTGATTGCCCAGCATTTGGACAGCGCCGTTCGATTGCACTGCCTCTTGCTCAGTCTGCCGGCTTTTGGCGACCTATCTGGCGCATTGCGATAGCGCCGCCGATTGATCCCGACCCCAGCCCTTTCCCTATCTCGACGGCTATTTTCGGCTTATCTTCCTTTCACCCTGGCTCTTAATCTGGCTTTCACTTATGTGCCTGCCCGGCGATGGACAGAAGCGGGGAAGATTGTGCCAGTTTTTGCCCGCAGCCTTGGATTCAGCGGCGATTGGTTTTACCATTCTCCACCTGGAGCGCTTGATGTAGCCGTCTTCATACAGGGCGTGACATTGCTTGCAGCTCTGGTGGTTCAGCCCTCTATTCCGCTGTTGAGAATCACAAAACGGACGCTACTGAGCAACTTGCCCCACCTTCTCTTTTCTTTTGATGGTTGGACTAACAGTCGGTGGCTTCTGGCTCATTGTTGAACGAACCCATCAGAAACACCATGAAGATCTATCCCAGGTGCTGGCCTGAAGTGGATCGGACGCCACGCCTCTGGTGCAGCTTTCAACGGGCTGCCGCGGAGGTGGGGCTGTGACGCAAGATATCGTCTTAAAGCTTGAAGGTCTCAATCCTGCCAGTCGGTCAAAGATCGGAAATTGCGGCGAGGCCATGATTTATGGAGGCGGAAAATGCTGGGTTGATCCAACCAGCGGATCTTCACCATTGTTGAAGCAAACCTCTGGGAATACCGGGATTGGATCTTGCCATGGTCTGTGCGGCAGGGGCTATCGGCTGCATTCTATGACGATGCCTGGAACATATTGAGCAGAGAGCGGCGCAACAGGATTCTTACGTGCCTATTTGTGCTGAGGTTATCTTGACGCTGCTCAAGCTGATATGCCTGCGAGCGATTGCCCATGCCAACTATCTTGCTGGAAACGTTGACGAATGCTTTTTCGCCGCATCAATTCAGCAACCTGCCAACCCTAAAAAAATTTCCACTATGAAACCCACCGGTCCTGAAATCTGGGAAGACACCGATGGCGATTTTTTGGGGTTTTGTCGTTGGCGTTTGGAACCAGGCGGCTTTACCGCTCACGGGAGCTGGACAATACTCAAGCAGCAGAACCCTCTTCTTCAAGAATTGTTGCTTGTTGAACCGCTCCCATAAGCGCCCATTTACTAAAGTGGCAACCTGCAGGACCAACACGATCTTCAGGGCCTTGGGGCGGCTTTCATTCCTGCTGTCTTGAGAGAATTTTGTTGATTTGATTCGATGAGATTCACATTACAGTTTACCGAGGCCTCAAGCCTATTGAAAACTGGACGGCAACTAGCTCAGGAAAGAAGGGATTTTTGAGTGGTATTTTTCAACAGGCGCGGCAGTGTATTGCCGCGGTGCAGATCGGACGGAGACCTTTGAGTTTTCAGCGTTTCAACGTATTGTTTTTGTCATTTCCAAACCGAGTGGGTGGGGAGGCGTTATTCTCAGCACGCGCATTGTTTGGAATTTCAGCCAAACCCACAGGGCCATTACCTTTTTGGAAAAAACTCTCAGCGAGTCCGAGCTTTTAAGCCTATTTGCGACTTCGAATTGATCGATTTTGGAATTATTATAGCTATTGACCTGATTAAACCCCTTACCGAAATCATGCCAAGCCAGGGCCTCCAAACCTTCTTTTGACCCCAATTGCATTAGTCGGCTTGAAGCAACCAGAAAGAACTGTTGGCGTTGAAATGGTTTTTCCGCCCCTTTATTTTGGCCTTCCAGGGTTACAGCGGCATTCGACCCATCTCTCTCTTC
>Ga0163217_1091459_pt1 | contig 10360 bp, 4 predicted proteins | sample SynspAceP_FD_185933 | JGI IMG/M metagenome (GOLD analysis project Ga0163217, IMG submission 185933) | Saline lake microbial communities from Ace Lake in Antarctica - Synechococcus sp. Ace-P (PacBio error correction) | ecosystem: Environmental > Aquatic > Non-marine Saline and Alkaline > Saline ... | reverse complement strand
TAATTTGTAAGGCGGAGGATTATTATTGGGATTAAAATTATTCATGTTGAATGGGATGGCAAGTCAAAAATTCATTTTGATTGAAAAAATGAATAAGTATAATAAACCAGGCTAAACATTCTTAAAAAAATTGTTTGCCTGGTTTTTTAAATTGAAAATTAGAGTGAATTAAATGAAAATTAAACTAGCGTACTCATTAAAGGTGATTAGTAAGAGAGTGTTTAAAAAACAGCAGTATAAAAAAACTCTTTATGTTAGAGGAAACTAGCGCCTTATATTTGTATGGAGTATGGTTATTAATATGAAAAGAGTATTAATTTTTAAACGTTATGGAGGTAGTACTTATGTTCCACATGGATTGGCACAATTTTTACATGGCGAACATTTATTAATGCAGTTGATCTTTTAGTAGTGACCTTTTTATTTATCAGTAATAAAAATTTAAAAGTTACAAAAGCTATTCAGTTAGTAAAGGTATTGCGGTTATTATGTTGATGTCAAAATCGAAGCTTTTTTTGGGTTACAATTACAAACAGTAGATTTGGATTGTTATTTAGTTATTAACAATGGGTTGTACTAGCTTTCATTATTATATTTCAGCCTGAATACGTCGGGGACTGGGAACATCTTGACGTGACATTTTTTAAAAATAACAAATAGAAAAACCAATCAAGCTTAGAAAATGATCCAGGCATTTGGATTCAAAGCCGTTCAATACATGGCTAAAAGAAGAATTGCGGCATCGATTTCGATTACAAATGGAAACAGAATTAGATGAGTTACATTGCTACAGGAATACTTTGGATGCAGATATTTCAGGTGAGCTATTGATAAATTTTTATCCCTAATACTCCTTTGCATGGACGGGGCAGTTGATGAATAAAAGATATAAAATAGCAGCAGCAGCAGGTTATTTACCGGCATCTGAGGTTCGTTAATTCCTAAGAGTTTAGGTACTCCGGCATCGTGCAGCTATTGGTTTGAGTGAAGTTACAGATGCATACACGGATTATTGTTTCTGGGAAACGGGAGATGTTAGTATCTTCTCATCGAGGGGACCTTACTAAGAGGTATATCCAAAGATGATTTTCATTTTAAGTTTTTAGTAAATTGATTTCTCCCAGAAGAGAGATCAAAAAGTCGTTTCCAAGAGTTTTTGATAACTTACAAGAAGGGGTGTAAAGATGGAAAAAAACTTTATAATTCTCCTTGCGTCGCTAAGTTGATTCATTTTCCTGGCCATCTTAATTATTTACTTATGTTGAATTATGAAAATAATAGTAAAGCTGGCTAACAACGAAATCCATTAAATTGGCGTTAGTACATTCATCAAGTAAGATTATACAAATATTTACCTATTGTAGTCGTGTCGATCAGATAATATTTTGTCTCAGGTTTTCCAAAACCAGCCTCAATCGAAATTTCAGACAACAATATTGTATCTCAAACGGACAAAACAATAAAGCGTTCGATATAACTGCTAAAAATTTAAGATGAGGCTCGGTGTTTGGGACACATACGCATTAATTTAGTACAGAAGGGGCCTATCCTCTTGACATAGACTATACAATTACTCCATCAGAAATAACTATTGAGATAAAAGAAAAACGAGTGAAACATTTTAAAGTCGAGGTTGTTTTTGATGAAAAAAGGACCTGGCCAAAAGGTTACGTAGCTGGAGAGCCAACTTTAAACTATGACACGTTTGAGTTTCGGGTGCGGCATCCACGATGAAAAAATTTAAATTCAGTACAAGCGATTGTACCTTCAATCTGAAGATATTTAAAACAGATTTAAAGAAAAACTATACCTGTCAAGTCCCGCGATGCAAATGGAAATCAAATTTAGATGTGATTTATTAATCCAAAGAGAAAGTAACTTTGCATGAAAGAATTATAACTAGCAAATCAGTGCCATTAAAATTGATTAAAACAGGTACTTCTGAAACAGACTATTGATATGAAATTAGGAATTGAAGATTTGAGAAAAGAAAAACACAGCCATTGCGGTAACTGGAACGCCAGAAATAGTAGAGAATTTTAAAGTAGTTTCCACTAGAATTAAGAGTTACCTGGAATTCTGAAACAAACAACTAAAGAAGTTGAGTTAGGTTACTCTAGAGAAGGCTTGTGATTAGCTCCTGAAAACATTATGATAGATATACCAAAACCCAAAAAAAGAAAGAACCAAAGACAATGACACCAAAGCAACTGAATCACTTTAAAGAATTATCGAATTGATTTACCAACGACAGAAAAACCTAGCAACAACTAGTTTCTACTGTAAAGTTCTTCTAATCAGTACAAATGGAGGTTAAAAGAGAGTAGCGTAATTTCTGGAGAAAAGATTTGACTCAAAGTAAAATTAAAATGACAATAAAGAATCATAAATGGTCACGAGGCTAGATTCAATAACTAAAAAAAAGGTTTGGTTTTTTAAGCATACTGAAGGAGTTCTTCTTTGGAAAAGGGGGTATTATGAAATGGGAAAAATATTTGAAAACAGATGGAGTTAGAGGAATTGCGAATTCACAGAATTAACACCAGAATTAGTCTTAATAGGAAGATTTTGGCGATATATTTATGCCAGCAAAACAGATAGGAAAACAAAAATCATCCCGCTGTGTTTTAGTTGGAAGAGAATCTATCTCAGGAGAAATGTTAGGAATCCGCTTTGATGCTTATTATTGAAGTAATTGAAAACTAGGTGTTATTTCAACCACCGTGGGCGTTGCTTATTTGACACGTTGTACCAAGCGGAAGCCGCAATTGCAGGAGAGTATGATTTCAGCATCGATAAATTCCAGCACCGGATAACGGTATTAAATTTTTCTGGGTCAGATTGGAATTTAAAATTATCCGATTCACTGAACTTGAAATCGAAAGGCTATTAGACCAAGTGGAAGATTACATTACTCGTCCAGCGCAGAAGGAATTGGGAACGGTTGATTGATTACCAGAAGGTTATTAAAACGAACTCACTACAGCATGAAAACGATCATATTTAGTGGAATGGCAAGTCTGTCTAGATGGTGCAAATGGGATCAGCTAGTCCTATTAATTAATCGTCTATTTGCAGCATTTAGAAACAGATTTGATTTTGTTATTGGTGTTTCCTAATGGGCTCGAATATTAATGAGGTGTTGGATCAAAACACATCCAGAAGATCTTGCTAAATTTGTTGTTCGAAAAAGGAGCAAGCACGCTGGATTAGCTTTTGATGGGGACGGCCGATCGGCGTTATTGCCTGTGGTATGAATGGGGGAATATCATCGACGGAGAATAAAAATCATGTCATTTGTGGGAAACATTATGTTTAGAAAAGGTCGTCTAAAAAAGATAAATTGTACTCAACCGTTAGGGAGTAAACTTTAGGTTTTCATAAAGCGTTGAAGGCTGCAGATGTGAGCGCCATAGAACACAGTAGTCAGCTTGATGTTCGTAGGAAGAATGCCGTAAAGTAATGGAATATCAATTTTTGGTGGAGAACAATCAGGCAGGGATGGTCTTTTTAAGACTTACAATACTGTAGTCTGGGGGATGGTATCTGCCTCTCAGGGATGCAGTTATTAAGTAGTGAAAACAAACAGGTAAAGAAAAAAGTCTCAGAGCTCAGCAGAAGAAGTGATTAACTTACCCACAAACACTTGTAAATATTCGAGTTAGCGATTAAACGGTGCTATGGAAGTTCCGGCAATTAAAAGCTGTGATTGAAGAAGTAGAAAAAAAGAAATGAATGGTGATGGGACGTATTTTAGTACGTGGCAAGTGAAAAGAACCTTTATCTGTGATGGGGCAGAAGCACAACCACAAGAAAAAGTTGATAGGTTATGTGAACGCATTGCTGCTATTGTTAGAGCTGAAAATTGGGTGGACTAAGAAAAGCAAAGTGTTAATCGTCGTTGTTATAAAGAGAATTTAATATGGGGTGGCATTTGATGTGTTCATCTCGTTTTTTTTTTTTTGGTTATAGATGGTTATGTAAGTTAAAAATGCTAGAAACCATTTGAAGCTTTAAAGGCTAAAGAACAGTATGCATATACTGAACTGAAATTTTAATACAATATTGAGTTGAAAATATTAAAAAAAATTATTGCTAAGAGAGGGTTGGAAAAACGGCAAAATGGTTATAAAACCTTTAATGGATTATTGCAATATTAGCAGGGAAAATCTATGCTAAGAAAGCATGCTGAAACCTACCGTGTTAGAAGATTACAATGACATAATCTTGCCAAGAACCTCTAACTTCGAAACGAACAGAAGCTCTATTCCATAGCTACGATTAGTTGCTACCGTTAGCATGATCCCAGTATTGATGACCTCCCATAATTACGATTGTTAAACGAATTAACTCAATAGCTACAATTTGAGCAAACATGCAGAAGGTAAATACAATTTTCGCGTAACTACTAGAGGTGAGATAGCTATTCCAGAAGCTTATGCTGCTTTGCAAAATATTAGTAAAAGTACAATTACAACAAAGTCATTAAAGATATTGCCATCTCTATTTTGGCTGCTTTCATTTGCTTTGTTATTAGGTGGAGAGCTTTTGGAAATGGTAGGCTGCCGGAGCAACGGTGCATGTTGGCGTTAGTCTTAAAAAGGAAGAAAAGTTATGGTTGTGGGTTCGTTTGTTCGTAAATGAGTTGTATCCTTGCTGTTATTTCAATTGGTGCAAGGTTTAATGCAGATGTTTCTTTTTCCCACACTTAACATTAGAATTTAGTCATTAACAAGTACGCATTTATTGCCTTTAGTGCCAAGGAACCAGCGATCACCAAATGCGATAAGAGATACATTGCAAGGTGATTAACATCTGGCGGCAGCGAAAGCACCTTAGAAGCTTTTTGTTGATGCCCTATCAATTGCTCATAGGTGTGGCTATTGGCCCTTAGTTATTATTCGGAGGTGGAAATATTTTGATTAGTCAGTTTAGGCAGCTTTTTTTCGCCAGTTCGCCGCGTGGCAAAACAATTATTTTTGGAATCTCCTAAGAATAATAATTTTAACAGCAGCTTTGTTTGGCTGCTTCAGGGTGTTTGGTTTACTTGATTTTTCTTAAAGCATTGTGGGACCAGTTCCTGCCTACTTATATTTCTGGGTAGCATTCCAACAGGTTCCCACATTTTTTCTCGTATCTTTAAGTTCCAGTTACTATTTTTTCTTTTTTACCAGGATTTTACCCGTTGTTTCCTGGATCAGGGGATGTATTTAGCTTTTATGAACTTTATAAAAGGCCATACGATTTTAGCGCAGGTCATTTGAACATAAACTATCCAAATTGCAGGGATGATTAGCATTAAAGCTATTTTCACTATAGATTTAACAAGTTTTCAAAATAATAAAAAAAGTCAGCGGGTTAAAAGAAATAAAGCCTAAATAGTTAATTTCACCATGATGTTTCTTAGATTTAATTTGCTAAGTAACGAATATGCTTACCTTTATTTTATTTTTGCGATAATTGTGGGATCTCTGGAATATAGATTCATCATTTCTTATGATATATCTCATTTAATTAACATTTTTCAGAAAGTATTGTGAAAGTTCATCTATGTAGAGGTTTAATTCCAATATTTATTTATTGAAAGCTGGCCTTTAAATTAGTTAACGTGTTTCATATTTTTTGAAATAGCAAAGAGTAACGACGAGAAAAATAAAACTAATTCTCTTCGAAAATTCAATGAAGAGAGTTAGTTTCCTTTGAAAATTAGTTCTTTGAAGTATTATTGAACTAAACTAGTTACTTATAAAAAATTAGGGGTATTATGAACTTCGTCAAGTACGAAAATTTATTTGAACCCTTTCCTTTCCATCTGGTGTAACGATTTGATAATACGTGTATATATGGCACCAATGCACACCAATTCAGCTTTTGAAAAATGGCATGGTGACGACAAGAATGAACATGACTATTATAAACGTAGAGCAGCGGTTTGGGGCAGTGATCACTTCTTGTGCACAAAGTGATGGGAGGAACGGGAAATTTGCAGGATCATTGAGCGCCAGCATCTGATAATCAATCGAAAGTTCTTTCAAATTAGCAAAAGACGATACAAAATGAGGAGAGCTTAAAGCAATTTTTGCAAATTTTTCCAATTGTATGGGACGAATGCGGAACAAGCAGACACATTAAGAGGAGCGCAACGGTTGCAAGTGCGAGTGCAAATACATCACTTAGAGATTCTGCCAGAGATACCAAGAGCTTTATCGAGGAAGAAGTCCACGAGCTTAGTAAAAGGCATTGCGCGGAACAACGAGAAGAAGCTATCCAAGCTGGTTTTGACGGTGTTGAACTTCATGGAGCCAATTACGTACTGATCAACAGTTTTTTTCTCCGCACTCAAATCGGCAGAGAGGACTATTGGGGAGGCACCCTTGAAAAACGGATGACACTTTCACTCGCAGTAGTAGGAACTCCAGTGAAAGAAGCTATCAAAACATCAGCAGAAGAAAAACCAGTCTATACTAGGGGTTACGAATTTCTTCCTTGAAGAAATGGAAAGAACCCGGAATTACGTTAATGATACTTTATATTTATTACAAAAATTAAAAGATCAAGGACTAGACTATTATTCACGTTTTCAGTTTGGAAACGTCATGCAGACTTCAAATGCGAGACAAAAATATGAAAAACGATTTCTCAAAATTATTCAAGAAAAAATAGCGAGAGGATGTTACCTATTGTAGGAGTTGTTTAATTCAAAACACAGACGATGCTTGGTGGGAACGCTTTGAGATCTTAGGATACCTCTTGTTGCTACTTGGCGTGAACTGCTTGTAGACTAGAACACTGATTGAGATTTAAGGGAGAAAGTTAAAGAAAGAAGAAAAAGAGGAAGAGTCTATTCGGACAGGAAATTGGGCCTCAGATTAGTAACAGATTTAATGTTGCCTGATGCAATGGTGGGGCGTATGTGGCAAGATAGAATGGGTTGGATTCCGATGTTGATAAATTAAATTTAAGTGTAAAAATAAATAATAGAGAAAATCATTCTTAGCATTTAGGGAGCTTGAGTAGCCATAAAGGTTAATCAAGATAAGTAAAAAAGGGGGCAGCACTAATGGATTAAACCGGCATGCTTTGAAAAAAAGGAGAATAAAGTCCGCTATTTTAAGCCTGCTAGCTGGTATGTTTTAGGGGAAGAATGGGTGTTCTCATCAAAATAGATATAGGCGAAAAATCGATTAGAAAACTAGGCTCAAGCCTGTCTTTATGCTAATGCTCTTCAAGGAATAGACTACCTAAAGGGCTACCTGACCAGCAAAGAGCAAAGGTTTGAAAGATGCTTTCAGGATTCAAACGATCAAAGGGATCTTCTGTTGCCTATAGGGCGAGAGAAGATACTTTACGGTTAGTGCCATATTTTACTTGATGATAAAGAATTTTCCAAATGTGCCAAAAAACTCCTAAATTAATTTATGGTTTTTCTGATACACGATTATCACTTAATGTTTTATCAATTAGGTATGGTTTTTCATTTTATGGTGTCCAATTCATACAATGATTTAGCGAACTAGGAGTGGAAAGTTGCTTCCTTACAACTGAAAAATCACGGTTGAATTCTTTTGTGAAGGATGTGAACAACAAGGAGATTCAACAAGTTCATCATTGGTATGAAAAAACGAACAGATTTTTCTAACAATCTATAGTGGTTACCGTATCAGCATCTTTGATAAAAGAGGTTACGAGAGTTTTACAAGGAAACACGGTTTCGTTTTCAGACCACTTATTAGGAGGCTGTTTAGAAAGTTTGTACCATTTACATATCTGTGAAGGATCCAAAGATGAAGTTGAGATGAATCAGAAATATCGTTGTTATTCCTTTCTTTAGAAAACCAATGGGAGAGGTAAATCTTATTCCTTTGAAACAAGTGAAGAAAAGGCCAACGACGAACATTAGAACAAAATGTTGAGAGCTTTAAAACAAACGGCTTATTTTTTTCTGTGGTTAGTGGTTTGCTGATTGGGTTAAAACCACAGGATGAAAGGTATTAGAAATCTTATAAAGGACAGCTACCAAAAAAATGTGTTATCGAATGAAGACACTTCCTATGTTATACAACATCAATTTTGGACATCACTTATCCACGTTGTGCCTTACGTATGGATAGATACAACGGTAGATTTATCCAAAAAAACTATTTGGTTTTAATGAAATCTATTTTCAAAAAAATGCAGTTGGATAATTGGAACTTACACATGAGGCATATGGGACAAACATCTCAGTCCTCTGGGTTATTATAATTTAGTCAGCGGACTCCTTGACAAAAAACCCCGACTACAACTGTAAGTTTGGAAGTATGCGTACGAATGGTGAATGGAAAGAGGAGATAGCTATGACAGCCCTAACACTAAAAAAACAACGATAACAGTTGCTGAATGGGAAGTTGATGCGGGCGTTGTAATGGACAGCTTAAGTTTTGCGGCAAGTAAAGAAATTATTAAACGATATTGAAAGATAAGATGGAACTGGAGCCAACACGATAAAAAACGTGATAGAAGATTGGTTGAAAAAAGGTTTGTTAGCAACAGAAGCAAGATCGGTAATAAGTTTATTTACCAATCCTAACTGCTTACGTGAAGAAGATAGCGTTTAAAAAACAGTGGGAACAACTGGATGTGTTTCACATTATCTGCCAATAAAAATAGGGAAAACACTAGCGAACAGGATTTAACAGAAGGCGACCTTTGATCAATGAAAGATATAAGTTTTTAACACAGGTTTAGAAGAGGAAAAGAAGCAAGCAGTAAATGAAATAGATGCAATTGCGTCCAAGAGGGTCAATGTTGATTGCTGTAATAAAGAAAGGATAATTTAAGGAGGGAAAAAAGGGTTAATAAAAACAATTGCGATTGAAAGGGTGTATTTGAGCGTTCTTGTTTCGCAAAACTGTTAGAAAAAAAGGCTCTTTAAAAAAGTGGCCAGGGTTTTGATAGCAATACCATTTAAAGGAAAGTAGGATTAAAGCCATTGAACGGAATTGCATTCGATGCGGTCGATATCGGAATTACGAAACAGTTCAGGAACAGTTTGTTGCTACTCGAATCTGCAGATATTTGTTCCTAATGAGAAGCAACTAACATGGGATGTTCCAACAGCCATTGGAGTTAAGTAAAGCTATCATAAAACATTTAAAAGAAAATTTTGTTTTGGCCTTTGTTTTACCTATAGTTGGGCAAACCTGTTTGCAGTGGATGTTTCTTTATCTTTCCCCCCTTTTTTTTTTGGGGGGGGAAAAAAAAGGAGGGGGGGGGGGGGACAGTTATTGAATCCGTTATGTGCAAGAATAGCTATGAGGGTTAGTTATCGTATTTCCGGTCTTTATTTAAATAAGAACCTGCAGGTTTCGAAAGAGGTTAAACCAAAAATCTAATTTAAAAGAGAAGAGAAACTAGAAGATTACCACTATTTTTCTACAAAGAGAGAGGAAGTATCCTTTTTTCTTTTTTCATTAAATAAGCAATTAAAAAGTAGGCTTCTTTCAGTTTAAATGCAAATAGATAGACATGTTTCTTTTTGTGGTGTATGGTCGATAAGTGTATTAAAAAAATACCTTAGGCTTTTAAATAAAGACTTCAATAAGATAACTAGCCATTTATTTTTTTTCAAAAAACAGAAAATAAAAAAAGGAGACGAAACAGATAATGGTTTGGATTAAGATGTTTATTTAGAGGACAGGCTATGAGAAGTTAGTCCGAAAAAATTTATAACCACTACAGCCTGCTGAGTATTGCCTTGTAGAAGTAGGAAAAAAGATGGGGGGAAATTATTTAAGACGGATTTTCCCCAAAAAAAAGGCAAGAGGAATAAATAGAGATAAACAATTTTGATGCTAAAGGGGTTACTTGCTTTTACCCTCTCTGCAAGACAACGCATATTCATTTGGATAAAGGGGATATTTTGGGCGGAGAATGGAGGTGTTGGACAGCTTCCGGGAGTAGTGGAGCGGGATTCAAGAAGAGAAAGGATTTTTTTTAAAAGATTTTCTTTTTCCTAAAACATCAAAAAAAAAGCACAAAGCGTTTGATTAGATTTAATCTTTGCGTGGTTACAAAGGAGCTACTTTTTTAAAGAGTTTTCAAACAAAATGTGGGATTCATGTTATAGGCTTAGATTACATTCATGGCTTGTTATAGAAAAGGGTTTTAGGAAGGGAATAAAACCACCGTTTTAGGATTATTGAAAATGTTGTTTTTCCACCAACCACGTCTACGTTAATAAAACAAGAAGAACAAAGGCTATTAAGAAAAAAGCGGGCTTTAAGCTAGTTGGATCGATAAAAATTTATATTTTAGGGGAGGCTTGGGGGACCCGGGGCAAAAAAAAACCGAATTTTTTTCCTTGGTCCTCCCTTCTTAG
>Ga0163217_1085970_pt1 | contig 10360 bp, 13 predicted proteins | sample SynspAceP_FD_185933 | JGI IMG/M metagenome (GOLD analysis project Ga0163217, IMG submission 185933) | Saline lake microbial communities from Ace Lake in Antarctica - Synechococcus sp. Ace-P (PacBio error correction) | ecosystem: Environmental > Aquatic > Non-marine Saline and Alkaline > Saline ... | reverse complement strand
GGCTTAGAGGCTGGTCGCAAACGTCCGGCATGTACATTCGGTGACACCGATGACGGGTCGGGGTTTGCCCACATGGTCTATGAGGTCGTGGACAACGGCATCGACGAGGCGCTGGGCCGTCATGCGGTCGGAACGTCACAATCCACGACGACAGGCTCCATTTCTGTCCGCGAAAGGCGCGCATTCCGGTTGCATCCACCAAGAAGGAGGCGTTTCCGCAGCCGAGGTCATCATGACCCACTGACGCGGGCGGTAAGTTCGACGAGCACTCCACAAGGTGCGGGCGGTTTGCACGCGTAGTGTGTCGGTGGGAACGCTCTCCGACTGGCTTGAGCTGCGCATCTGGCGTCAAGGCAAAACATCGCACGCTTTTGGGCGGCTTTACCACATAGCACTGAGCGTGTTGCGACTGACGTTTTTTTAAACGGTACGAAGTACGTTTCATGGCCTCGACAGGCACGTTTTCGACCTCGAATTACAGCTTTGAAACGCTGGAAAAACGCCTCGGAATGGCCTTCCTGAACTCCCGGTTCGGATCTCCTAACGGGCGAACGGCCCTCCGATCCCCCTGCGCTCAGAACTGTTCATGAAGCGGCGTGAAGGAATTCGGAAATACCTCGGACCGCTCGAACAATCCTCTGTCATGCAGACGATTTTCATCACCGGTGAAAGGATGATTAATCGGGTCGAGTCGCGATGTGTGGAATGACAGCTACACGAAAAAGTCCTGCCGTTTACCAACAACATCCACAACGCGACTGGCGCGCCCATATGGCGGCTTTTCGGGGGCGATTACGCGGACGATCAATAACACGTCAAGCTTCCGGCATTGCCAAGAAAGAGAAAATCTCCTTTACCGGCGATGACGCGCGCGAAGGTTGACGTGCGTGCTGTCTCAAGGTGCCGGACAATTTAGCTCGCAGCCAAAGACAAATTGGTCAGCTCAGAGGTGCGCCCGGCCGTCGAAGGTGGTCAACGAAAAGCTGCCGAATGGTTCGAAGAAGAACCCAGATCCCAAGATGGTCGTCGGCAAGATCACGGAAGCCGCTCACGCCGCGAAGCGGCGCGCAAAGCCGCACCTGACCGGTCGCAGACCGCCATGGATGTGAATTCCTGCCGGCAAGCTCAGGATTGCTCTGAGAAAGATCCGTCCAAAAACGAAGTCTTCCTGTGGAGGGTGACTCAGCCGGTGGTCTGCGCAAACTGGCCGTGAACGCCAGACCCAGGCAATTCTGCCATGAAGGGTAAAATCCTGAACGTCGAGCGGCACCGGTTTGACCGGAATGCTGGCAGTCGGAAATTGGTAACCTTGTATGGCGCTTGGCACAGTATTGGCCGCGACGAATTTCAACATCGACAAAGCTGCGCTACCACAAATCGTCATCATGACTGATGCGACGTCGACGGCGCGCACAATCCCACGCTGCTGCTCACGTTCTTCCTATCGCCAGGATGCGAGCTGATCGAGAACGGCCACCTCTATATTGCGCAGCCGCCCTTGTACAAAGTGTCGCGCGGCAAGTCTGAAGTCTATTCTGAAAGAGCCAGCCGCGATGGAATGGACTACCTATCCAGCAGGTATTGATGAGTGCTATGTTAAAACGGGTAACGGCGAAGAATAAATCACCGGTCAGTGATCTGGCCCGGTCGGCGATCGGCGGCGCCAGAGCGCCGTGTTCTCGCAAGCCTTTCGGACCATATCCCCGTTCATATTCTAACAGGCCCGCCATCCGCCGGTGCCTTTTTTCCAGGCGCGGTCGAGTTTCCGATTTTCAAGGTGTGGCCGATAAGGTCGCCGTGCGTCTGAACCTCATGCGCTGGAATGGAACGCGGTTGGCAGCCGGTATCACGCAAGACCACGGCGTCCGTCTCGCCCGTATCCTGCCGGGCGTGAAGAAGTCCGACCCTTGATGGCCGCATGCTCCGCTCGGCGAGCAAAGCGTTTCCCGCGGTTTCACAGAACATCGCAAGACGCTCTTATGGCACCGACCGCCAAACTGGACGCAAAGACCGCAGCCAGTATTCCACGGTCGATGGACCTGCTTTGACCATCTCGCCCCAAGGAGTCGCGATTCGAGAAAAGCCGGCTTGTCGGCATGGCTCTTACAGAGAGGCCTTGCCTGCGAAGTCTTGGAGGCCTGATCAGCTTGGAACGCACTGCTCGAGCCCCTGATTGCGCGGGTGCCGGACCTGTTGCTGCAAGTCAGAAAGTGTGTCTGATATGCCGAAGCAGATGGATCTCCTTACCAGCTCATGGGCGACGTCGTGGAAACCCGCCGCGAGTTCATCAGCAAATGCGCTGAACGATAGCAAACCTCGATTTTTAGCAGGGTCATTGGCCTGCGGCCGTATCGATTATGCCGAAACCCTCGGAAAGGGGCGCGCCAGAACGTCCTCGATGATCCGCGCTGGTTGATTGGCGCAGTTCAGCGATGTGTGCGAACCCTGCAGCGTGCCCCAGGGACGAAACGGTGTCGTTGAGCATTGCGACCGATACCGGCTCCTTGAACTGGAATGGGCCGGAAACAGGCGCATCGGATCAGGGGCAAAGACCCCGCTGGCGGTCAGGATGGCTGCCGGATGCAGGCGCTGCATCATTGGCAGCGCCTGACGCCACATCGGACGAGTCGGCGTGCGCCTGATTCGGGAGGGCCGGATAGGCGCACCCAGAAACAATCCCCGGACAACCACCACAGCCAGCGGCGTTGTAGGCGCGAGCGGGCAAGGCCTATGCCTTCCACGACAGGGCCCCCCGGCCCAAATGCACCCCGGCGCATGCCAAGGTTGAACGCACCGCGATTTCAGACCGGATGCACACATCGACCGCACCGGGGATACTTCGCGCGCAATTTGCACGACATACGATTGCAGCGCTGCACGTTGGCGAAGCAAACCGCCCAGAGCCGCACCGCGGATGCTGCAATCGTGTAGTGTTAAGGATAGGCACAAGTGCGAACCAGTGATATCGCTACGGCAGAGAAAAATCACCGTCAGGACGCGACTGACCGCATACGTCAGCAGTTTGCCACCGCGATATTTCCTACGGCAACGATGCACCGTAGAGAAATAGCAACAAAGACTAACCGCGCCCGCGGACAGACCCGTACTTCGTTTCAGCATCGGCGCAAGGCAAGGGAAAGGCGATTGAATTTGCGCCATAGCCGACAGCCGTGATTAGTAGACCAAACAGAAGCGCGCAAGTCAGCACCTGAGTTGGGCTTTGATCCCCGCTGATACTGGTCTTGGTCAGATTGGCGGGCAACGCACGGCAGAAGCGATGAAACCGATTACGCCAAGACGACAACGCCAAGGAAGTTGGACTGCCAGCCGAAGTCTGGCCGATGAACGGTCCCACAGGAACCCGTCACAGCGGCGACAGTCAAACCAAGTAACACAGCGCAATAGCGAGCTTTCCTTTCAGGTTTCCACTAAGGGCCGTCGCAATGGTCGAGGCGATAGCAAAAGAACACGCCGTGCGGCCAAGCCGGTAATAAGCGCCGCAGCGACAAGGCTGCCGTAATCGGCGCCAAAGGCGATTAAGCATTGCGAGCTCGTGAACAGCGCCAGCAAGAGCAGCAACAGCGCGTTTTTCCGCGCACCCACGGTTCCTGCCATGGCGGTTAGCATGGCCGCACCAGATGGTCACGCCAAGGCATGAGAGGCTGACCAGCAGGCAGCGAAGGAATGGAAACGCCAAAGATCGGCGGCAATGGTGGGAAGCAAGCCGACGATAACGAACTCCGTTCGTTTCCGACGGCAAAAGCGCTGGATGTCAGCGCCAAAGGGCCAAGTGGGCATCGGTTTTCTCCAATTAAAATTTGATGTCGGAACGCCGTAATATTTGCTGTTCGTTATCTATTGCGGAGAACAGACAAGTTTGGAATAATCATTTGCAGAAATTGCACGAATTGCTCGCATGGGGATTGCAGCGTCGTCGGATCGTCGATGATGGGGTTTTGCTGAATTCCGCGCGGCGCAGAGGGTGTCTGCCTCAACACTCGCCGGTCGTTCACGCGGCTGGAAGAGCAGGCTGAAGTCACGCTGCTTGCGCCGGACACGCGGTCCATCGAAATCACACCCAAAGGCGCGCCGTTTGGCTGTAGGCGCGCGAGATTTTAGGATCGTAGCGAAAAGCCCTGCAAGAGATCGCCACAGAGTCGGACAGGCCCCGCCGGCACCACTACGTGTGAACGCACGGTTCCCTATGCTCCTGCATGTCCTGCCCGCGGTGCCGAGTTCCTGCACCCGAATATTCCGACATTCAGTGTCGATTGACATGACGGATGCGCTGGGGGACCTAATCGGCAGTCAAACGGGATGTTCCATTCGGCGTGGGCCAGCGCGTCTGATAGCGACATGTTGCCAGCGCCCCTGGGCGCACGCTTGGAAAAATGGGGCGACGCGCGGAATATCTCGAATTCGCACGGCTGGCCCAAAAACCACAACGACCTCGCACGGCCTGGAGCAAGTTGCCGCTTTGCGGCACCCAGATCATATCAAAACGCTGCGCTTACTGCGTCTGCCACCCCCGTGACGGTGCCCCCCGCCCTGACTGTGAGCAATGGAGAGAGGCCGGGCGTAGATTGCGTATTAGGCGGGCTTGGCATTCGCGCGTTTTTCCGATTTCATTGATCGCAATGACATCGAGCGGGCCGATTGGTGGAGCTGTTTCCCGGCCCGGACTTGACGGCCGCCCCACTGGATATCTCAGGCGCATCTACCTTACCCGCGTATCAGGATGCGCCGTCTGGGGCGTCTTTTGCGATGGCTGGGGAACCTTACGAAGGCTAAGTTACGCTGCGTGCCCTTGGCGCATGCATAACTGATACCGAGGCAAGCGTGGCCTCGAACAAGGTTAATCTTGTCAGTCTTATATAGACATATTTTCTTATGCCGCTTTCGGCAAGTTGCGGCCGCAGCGGCGATCCTTCCGAACGGCTGGTCAAGGGCTGGGAGATTGCCATGGTCGACGCGCGAGAGCTGACCTTTGCTGGTGTACGATCGGAGCCATGTGCAGAAAGTGGATTTGCAACAGTCGAGAATCTTACTAGATGCAGCCGCATTTTGTTCTGCGGTGCGCCCGCTGCGGCCTTATCGTTTTCCCAAGTTTCGGGGTTGCTGAACCCTTAATCAATAAGGATCGTGCACGTTCTTCTAGCGCCCATTCTTCCCCTATGCGTTGTCAAAGAGCGCCCATTCTGCGCCCGCTCGCCCCGTGCTGATAAAGGGCGTTCATATAAAGTTGATGGAAACCGATCCGACGGATCATAGACATCCCCGCAAACTCGGATCGACGATGTCACCCGAAAGCGGAGCCCCCTTCACCGCGTTAAAGCTGCGTTCGCGTTACGTGTAGCAATGCATTTGCTCTGCCTGTTGTCGTTGAGCGCTTGTTGCGAGATTGCTTTAGCGCGGATTCTTCTCTTACTGTCTCAGGTGCAGGGTAAGCGGTGTTGTTGATGGGACGTTAGATTTTATGTCCGCCTTTGCAGCTTCTGATCAGTGTAGCTGTGAACGCGAAATTAGTACCCGCCAGAAACTGGGCTGCGCACCCAAAACGCCACCCGTCGACATGTGTTTCCGCATAGTTTATCATTCACATTATCGCAGGTTTCACGGCGGAAAGAGGCCGGCCAATTGCATCAGACGCCCGCATTATACTGCGAAAACAGATCTATTGCCACTGCGGCGGCGATGGCCCCATGTCCCAGAACCGAGGCTCGCGCAAATCAAGCTTCCGAGGTTACGACAGCAGACGATTCCCGCCTTTAATGCTTTTGCTGAATGGCACGGAAGAACGAGGGTGGGTGTTTCCTCGATTAACGCAAGCGGAGAAGTGTCATATAGCGCGTCGCTAGAAGACTGCCCTGAAATGGACGGCATCCGGCATGATGTCACTTGCATCACTTTGGAGTGAAAACGCGGGTCAGAACCTCCGTCATATTTCGTCCCATAACACGCAAAGGGGCGCGATCAGCGCTCCGTCGAGATACGGTCACCAGTTTCAAGTTCCGTTTCTGGCCCCGTGCGACAGCCAACCAAGCGCGCCTGCACCAAAAGCACCATCCTCACCGCGCCGGATAGGGCCAGCACGTCGGCCCGTCGGAAACCGACGAGGATTGCGGGGGGGATGCACGGTTTTTTAGCAATTCATCGCCCATCAATCCGCCCAAAAGAGACGAAATAACCGAGACCAGCGATCATTTGTCTGTCGCAAACACGCGTTATCCAAGGGATCTGGAACGCGGCCTTGAGCAGCTGAAAGCGCGCGGTGGGATTGCCCCAAGACCCATGAGCAAGCGAGCCGGCGGCCCCCAAAAGGTACAACTGGTTGGCTTCGTGCACGTCATCTTCATTCCTCAACGGCACGAGCAAGTAGCCCTGCCCCGTAGTTGAAGACGTATCTGTCTTAATAGTTCATTAATGGTTCGGGCGGGTGGAAGCGTGGCCGCAAGCAAATCTTTCGGTTGATGCCCAGCGCCTTGGCCGCAGCGACATATCGGGCCGTCCCAGCTTAGGGTTCGCCAAGCACGCACCAGTTCTTGCGTTGTTACCCCCAAGCTTCTCTCGCAGGCCTCAGCAAAACCCGGAGGCATCTGCCCCGACGTGCATCGCCGGGACCGGTCGTTCATGCGCCCCGTCCTGCACCAGCCCGTGTTGCGCCAACCCCCATGCAGTTGCGGTGTTGTTGAGAAAACCCACGTGCACGCCAAACAGACCATGCACGGAGGTCGGGAATTCATCCGTTAGCATGATAATGATACTTCGCCTGTGGTGTCGCTCGATGGACCGTTTGCCAAGCATCAAGGACCCTGATTCTGCGCCATCCCGCTTTCGTGCTTGCCATTACATGGCTGACGTTCGAAATGCGTAGAAAAGCCGAACAGCCGGCGCTATCTTGATCCAATGGCACAATCTCGGCGACGCCGCCTCTTTCAAAGACGCGTTTCTATGTCCTTCGACTGGCTGCCAATGATACCAAACCGCCGGGATCGATTATGACCGCCACAGGTATCAAGCGCTGGCATATGCCTGGCCCGTTGCTGCAATACTTGGGCGCGTCCGAGAATATCGGCACACCATCAAAGCGGCCCGCCACCTTGGAGGGACAGTGCCAACGGGGGGGCTCCCCTTGCCATTTACTGGTGTCACGGTAGCAGCATGGTTGATCTCCGTCGCTTTCTCCGCAGACTACATTGCATGCGGGGCCGTGGGTCGACCGTTGCCGTTTCGTCCGTTCATGGACGGGGTGCAACCGGTCCTCCTGTCGAAGAAGCTATACCAGCTTTCATCCAGCATCCCAAGGAATGCTCCCATCAACGCGGTTACAGCTTGGATTCACGCCAGTCCAGTCCAGATCCGCCCGCTCGTCAGTGTCCGCTGGAACAGAACGGCCCGATGTCCAAGTCTTCGGCATGTAATTGACCGTGATTCTTGTAGCAGCTCGATGCTTTCCGTCCTCGAGCGTGCAGTCCACGTCACAGGTTGCCTCAGCAAAGGCCGTCTTCGGCAAATTCTTCGATGTCGGGCATGGGGCCAAACCGTTGGACCAAAGCCGACCCGAGGCGAGCACAAACAGGCCCGGCCAAGGGTGAGATAGGACGTTTCATTCAGGCAAATCCTTTATCAGACGTTTTACAGAAACACACAAACCCCAATGTGGGGTCCGTGTCGAAAAGGTGAATTCAGGAGGGGAGCTTAGCCCTTTTCGGCCTCTCGCTGGGCGCGCAGGCAAGAGGCCACATATCCGAACTTGCGGGGCATAAGGTGCCCCTGAACAGCGTTGCCGTCACGACCTGAGAATTAACAGGCTGCCTTCGGCTCGATGCCGCATTTTCACCAGCGCTATTGCTTCGCCGGCGGAGCGGTCTGCGCGCGCTCCGCTTACGGACGGCCGCAGTGCGCATAAACGCTTCCTTTTGGTCCCGTGACTGGCATGCTTTCAGCCCGCACCAGTCGCAGAATGTTCCGCGCGCCCAGAAGCACTGCGCCACATGTGATCCGAGAGATATACACTTTTGGTTCCTTGAATGCCGGTCACGGTTGTCGTCAGGCGGGGGATCTTGCTTGGGCCGCGGCTGGCGCGTTCGTGCTCGAAATTTTCCATGAAACATCGTAGATTCTCCTTATTTGTGGACGTTAAGTCGCCATCTTCACAGGATCCTTTTCCAGTCTTTGAGCAGGAGTTTGCAGCAATTTATGCAGCGAAAATGCAGAGTTCGTTAAAAAAATGAGCGCTTTGTAGCTTTTGCTGGCCTCAATTCCTCGGAGGATAAGGCGCGTGCGAGCCCCTTTATCCATCGTACGCGCTATCCACGCCATAGAACAGCGGATCGGTCACCAAGTGCTGACCTAGCGATCTTCCGCCCGGATATTCGAATGTGACTGTCGACGGTTCCGTCAAAGATCCTCTGGTCGTCGGAAAGCGAGAGAGAGCCAAGTGATCGCGCGAAAAAAACCCCCCCCCGGGGCCCGGGGGGCCCTAGGCTGAAGCCAACGCCTGCAACACCGGAGAATTCGCGACGCGTAAGAATCGAGGGTGGCCCTGCCAGCCAGACTTGCCTGCCACTGTCCGTTAATGATAAGGCGGTCGTCGTGACAGGGCTTCGGTGGGTCTTGCAATAGGCGTACGCGGGCAAGACCGCCCTGGGACCGCGCGCACAAGCTCACGCGGGGAATAGGGTTTGCATTTAGGTCATATCGGCCCCCAGCTTCGAGCCCCAACAGGCGAGTCGATTTCTTCCAACCTTCGCAGTTCATGATGATCGCACACTAACCTGTCCTTTGCGCAATTCCGGCAGATCGTCAAGCCCGTCGACCGCCGGCAGCATCAGTCGAGAATGATCCGAGATCATACTGCTTTGCCTTGCGAGCTCGACAGCACCCGCCGCGTATGAGCATTTCGACACTATACCTGCAGTAAGCACGGGTAAATCCCGGCACACTCTGCAAGGCAATTTCCATCTTCAGACAATTAGATGCTCGCCCAGTGCGTCATTTTGCTTCCTTTTGGCCAATCGGAATGACCAATTTTGCACCCCGCCCAACTCACGAGCTGCCAGCAGAGATGGTGCCGACCATGCGCCCTCTCCATCGCCTTACAGACAGAAAGCCCCAGTCCAGAACCCATCCATTACGCGCGAGACCCGATACGCTTCCACACGGGGTAGAAGCCGTTCAATAGCTTTCCCACATCCACCTTCAGGGCGCAGCTGGCGGCAGTGTCCTCTTACCATTCAGGCAGCGCGGAAAACCCCTCATCGGTCTTGCAGATTTACGCGTATTTGAGCAAACTAGGTCCATCCGTGTATCGAATGCGTTCTCAAGCACGTTATTCCATGACTTGCCGATTTCTTGCCCTCGGTCGCACGCGGGACCAAATCATGCGCGGGCAGATTTGAGTTCGCAATGCAAAATTCCGCTTAGCGCTTAACCTTGACGCCGCCGCTTCAGCGCCTGATCTACCAAGGTGATCGGGATCCTCATGTCAAAGTATGGCGATGTTCCAATTCTGCTTCGCGGCCATTACGCACAGTGTTTTGAGGAGTCCTGCACCAGCAGATAGTCCGCATTGATTGCAGCAATGCATTTCGGTCAGCATTTTCGTCATCCAGGCTGGCGTTTATCCCGTCCTGTTGAGTGCCTCCAATCTGGGGCCCGCAGAACCGCAAGCGGAGTTTTGCAATTTCGTGGCTGGTGTTGAGATCTCATTCTCCGCTCGGCCTTGGGCCGTCCTGTTCAAGTGTCCTGCCAGGTTGTTGTTAATGGCCGATCAAAACTGCCCGAGTTCGTCACTTCGAGTCCTGTTCTATCCTGCTGCTATTTAATACCTCGGCCATCTTTTCGCCTCGGGATTCCAGCCGCTTAAATGGCTCCAGTAACTTGGGCGCGCCGATAAAATAAATGCAGCAGCAGCCGAAAGGGATGGCGATCAGCGCAGCAAGGGCAAGAAGACGCATACTGCCCCGCAAGAAAAATGCATCACTGCGCATCTCCGCTGCTCAACTAGGGGCGCTTAATTTTTTCCAGGGGAATATTAAACCGAGAAGGGTTTCGACCCGTGCCAATTGTTTGCGCAACCATTACTGTGGCGACGTTCAAATAAAAACCGATTGAGCGTTCAATGTTGCCGCGATGGAATGGGCCCATCGCCGGTCAAGCAGCACCGCCGAGCGATTCTTTTCCTCAGCAACGGCCTCGATATTGTCAGTCGCCTGCCGCAAAAAACGGCGGTGGGTTGGCTTTGCCTAGGACCGGGTGGGACGCTTCTCAGGATGAAAAATTCTTCGGGGGGGCCGCCTTATGGGCGGGGGCCCCCGGAAAAAAAATATCTACTCTCCCTTTTTGGGGCTGGTGTGTG
>Ga0163217_1067933_pt1 | contig 10360 bp, 8 predicted proteins | sample SynspAceP_FD_185933 | JGI IMG/M metagenome (GOLD analysis project Ga0163217, IMG submission 185933) | Saline lake microbial communities from Ace Lake in Antarctica - Synechococcus sp. Ace-P (PacBio error correction) | ecosystem: Environmental > Aquatic > Non-marine Saline and Alkaline > Saline ... | reverse complement strand
CGCGGCGCACGAGAGGGCGCCGCCCGCAGAACGGTAACACTCTGCCCACGGGAAATACGGAGCCCAAGCCAAACAGGGAGCACGGGGGCCTACTAGCTATAGGCTACAAAGGAAGGGTCGTTGCACGCCAGGGGGGGCCTGCGGGGTTCATATGTAGAAATTCCGCAATGAGCCCGACGCAGCTAAGATCAGAGGCGGCGCCATTACCAGCAGTGAGGTGTCATCAAACTACCTGGGTTCATGCCTGTCTGGCGCGCGCCGCCGACACGCCTCAGAGCGGCGGAAAGACGAGGCAATGTCACCCGGGCACAGTGCGGCTGCGGGGAGGTCGCCGCCAGTGCGTAAAACCGGGCCATTGGTCACAGGAAAAGTCACGGCACGAAGGACCATCATCGGCGGTTGCTCGGGGGGGCCGAGTCCGACTCTAAAAGGCCGCGGGACGGCCGCTGCCTGCACTAAGAAACCGCAGGGCTTGCGGCGGGAGCGAGACACCTAGTGGCAATCGTAGGGCCCTCAAACCGTTGAGTCGGCTGCACGCGGATCCGCCGCCGCCGCGGGTGGGGTGGCGCGGAGTAGCAAACCACGTGTGTCGGCCAGGCCGGGCGCGGCACAGGCGAACGTCTCTGCGAACCCGGACACCACTATCACATGCAGGGAAAAAAGGGCCGGCTGCCAACATCCGCCAAAGTCTTTCCCCTCATCTTACCGCAATCGCTCTCATATTCTCGCAAAAGATGCCAGCGTCGCGGGGAGAGTCGTAAGCGCCAGGAGGGCCAAAGCGCATCCACATAGATAAACTCAGGGCAGCCGTCTCCAGGGAAACCCCACAAACGAGAAGCAGCAATAAGGTGTAAGGGTTCATTCAATCGACAGAGCTTTGAAGTCAGCATCCGTACGACAGGAGGAACCTGCCCGCTATGCTACGGAGGGGGGAGTCAGAGATGAGCTAACACGCGGTGCGACTAGGCGAAGAGATCCCGCGGGATGGCCCATAATCCGTCCCAACACCAGGCAACAGGCCGCCATAAATCTTTAAAATTTTCTTGAAATGCGACTAGGAAATATTGAGGAGCTCGAGCCGCGAGAGCTACGACGATGGCGCGGAGTATGTCAGCAGCACGAGCAGGGGAGTGGCCAGAACACCAATCACGGGCAAAAGAATCGCAGGGCAGCGTACGCGGGGGCGTCGAGCTGTGGGCAAAACGGGCCCACGCGCGATACGACAGTGAGCGGCGCCTGTCACGTCGCCGGGGGGGGGCTGGAGAGAGAAGTCAACAGAAATGGCGCCCAGCACGACGGGACAGCAGTGCCAGCGTTTACACCTGTCCAGAGTCGAAAGAAACGAGCCGGGCACAGAAAGAGAGCCTGGCTCTCGAAGAGCCGTGGTTGCAATTAGCGGTGAGGGCTGCGAACGAGCGGGGGGGCCGCGTGATTGCGCATAGAACCAGTCAGTGCAAGCCCTATCCCGGGATCCCTTTCGAGCGCAGCAGCCGACGAAAGTGTCCTACTCAAATAGAGAATTCGCCGCCGTGCGCTGCCGCCGCCCGGGGCGGTGGGGGGAGAAAGAAGAGGTAACAAGGTATGGCTCTAGGCGCCAGCAGCGGGGGAGGCGCCGCCCGCAGAACGGCGGCAGGGGAAAAGGGCGGCCAGAGCGGGCCCAACACCCGTTCGTGGATGTTGTCAGGCCGCCAGGGGGCGCACCTCCCATAGCGGGGCTACGAAACCGCACGGCCAGACCAGCGGCGAAACAACCCAGTCCCACGTCGCAGCTAGCGTAAAGAGGGAAATCCTCATTCTGTTCTCGTGGAAGCGCGCCTATTACAACTAGATAGCTTCGCATCGCCGCCAGATGAGGGAGGGGGGAGAGAAGAGAATTCCCTCAAATGAGGAGCCCATGCACAGCGGGTTGAAGGTGCGTAATATTCTCGACCCCAGCAGAACGGCGCAGGGAAAAGGGCACTGTATAAATTTTCACCCACCCTCAACGAGAACAGGCTCTTAGGTAGGCGCGGCTCACACGCATCAGAGGGGAGCCGCGGGGCAAGAAAACCGCCAGGGGCCCGCCAAGCGGATACCACCACACGGACTAACGCGCATGAACATAACAATTAAGCTATTTAAATTAAACTATTTTCATTATTAAATCCCTTCCAGTCTTCCGTTTCAAACTTCAAAATACCATGTCCAACTTATAAAGCCTTCCTCATTTCCCAATTGCATTTCAAGTTTTTACCCATAATTCTATTTCCTTAATAATTTTCCTTTATAAACTACCACTCCCTACCGATCGGGCTTGAAGTATCAGGTTCTCCCTATTTACCATCGTACTCACGATCCGTCGCATAAGCCAAGAACTCCCTCAAATTAATTAGATCAACCTTTAGGCTGATTCCCCCTCGCTTGATGTTAAATTGCGAGCCCCCACTACAGGTCTCTACCATCTAACATGAAATCCTATTATGTCCCCACCTTACGCTCATCCCGATACTTCCCATATTGCGCCTCGTCCAACAGATTTAAAAAGCTCCATCCTAGGGTCGAGGTCCTCCGGAATTCTCGCCTTTAATTTTGCCAATCTTGATCCACTCCCACAAAAATAAATCTCCATATTCACATCATATTTTCAACTATCTCATTATTCAAATACACTTATCTCTTTATTACCCCAATCCACTCTTAAAATTTAGCTTATAAGATCATCTATAACATTTCCCCGTTCTATTTAAACGAATCCATACCATATTCCTTCTATGGCGTTAACAAATAAAGAGGTCACCACGTGAATCCACCTCTAATCCCAGGGGGACTATCAAAATTAACCGCATATAAGATTCCCTTTTTCATCACTGCAGACCTTCCAATCCTTAAAAAGATCGAATGCTTTGGTAAATCCTTGCTTTTACCGAAATCCCTTTTTTTGTCCTTCAATTTCCTCTTAATTAATTCTTTCTTGTCTGTTCCTTACATCCGCAATAATATACTAAACATATACCCATTATTTTTATTTGACGAGGAAACAAAATTATAAAACATTCATTAATGATATTGAAAACTTTTTAACAATTAATTTTAACCACCCATTGAATCTATTCATCGATAAACCTCCCATGACACATGTATTTTCTCAAATTACAAAAGCAATCCAATCGATAATCATAAAATTCACTTAAATAACATTTAAAAATAATATCTACAACATAATATTTCGATATTAAAAATAGGGCCTTAAAGATCACTAAACCACTGATACATTTATCTAAAATTGCACACCCAGCAGAAATATAATATAGAATTCATATATTGTCACAAAATAATCAGTTTATAGACACATTGGCATTTACCTTAATAACTCTTTGAGCCCGAAAACCCCAACTCTCGATTAATATTTTAAACCACAAAAATATTATAATGGCTTTGTGCAACCCATTAGCTTAATCCAATCCTCTTATACACTATCAAATACTGTTTACAATAATTTTATTTTTTTGTTCTATATTATCACCATATACCCTTATTTCAAACTTCCCAATTTATTAAATAAAAATTTTCATAATTTATATCTTAATTCAATATTTTTAAAACACAAATGTAAACCCAATATCATACCAATTTTTCAATTATATCCTATTATAACCTAACCTCACAAATTACCAAACCATACAATAATTAAAATTAAATTACAAATTTTATCTTCCTTTTTCTATTTCTATTTCTCAATTAAAAAAACTCAAAAAACAATACCTAACTTGATTATATAAAAAACAACTATCATAGTATCACCAGATCCTCCCAACCGCCTAACTCATTCCCAACTATAAACAAAAATTATTCCTAATAATATTCCCCAGAATAGAGTCGCTTCAATTCGTTGTCTATAAAACTACACTGGATACAACGATTGCCTTAACCCCTGGTTTATTCTATATGGAAAACACGATGACCTAAAATTTTAAATAAACAATCCATCCTTCATATATCCACCCTTTTTCTGACCTTCCCTGACCCGATGATCTTCTTCCATTCTTCAAACATTTTTAAAATATATGTCTAACTTTAACCCTAAATACAATTAAATTGTATACGGTAAAACCGCTACACTCGTTACTACGGTTCAATCCAAAATTATACCATCCTTCTTTCCCGCAAACCCAAATATTAATGCCCCAGTCACGAATACATTATTCTTAAACATTGATCAACTGTAAACCGTTTTTCTTCTTTGCAAAAAAATATTACAACTCCCTACGATTTACATCCTTGTAAGCCACTTCGCCATGTGGTTCCCATCGGGGCTGGGCGCGAGCGTGCAAGAGAACCGCAGGCGATAACAAATTGAAGAAATCATCTAGACCACTACACTCTGCATTGCCATTATTCGTACACATTTAAACTTAAAAATAAAGTACCATCAATTAATTATTCGCCGATGTATTATTCCCCGCGAGTGGCACTGATTTGCCATATTTATACATATTTAAACTGTTATGAGGTCATCCAGATCCACGATATCTAGATCTTTCACCAAAAAGATTTCGCAAAAATGATCTTACGGCCTACGCCTAATTATCTAATTTTCCCTTATGTTTATTTTTAATCTCCCAACATCCCCAATAACAATTTATGCCTCCCATCAGGTCCGTCTTTCGACACAGCCTTTAGCTCTACCTGTCACCAAAATTCAAATTCTTCCAAAATACTTTGACAAACCAAAAAAATCATTCGTGAATCGTAGACCAACACACTACCCAAATCAAATATTAAAAATTCGAGCATTGGAGAGTAACTGATCCACATGGCCCCACACAACCAGCGCTGTTCACGACCTAGAGCGTAATAACTGAACCTATCATAATGTACAGCATCCGCCCATATTATTATACAACCCCTTCTTATTGAAAAAACTCAATCCTGGCATTCCTTGTAACCCACCATATAACCAAAACCAAATAATAAAAATTATTATCCAATCCAATAATTGATTAATATAAAACTATGTATTATACCCTCCTTTTAGCCAGGATCTTCTCTATTCTGTGTTGTCTTGCTCAAAAAGAAAAATACAATGACCCAAAAACAAACCCAACTTCCTGATTCTCTTTTGGGGGTTGCGATCGCCGGGAGAGCGCCGGATGGATGCGAGCCGGGAGTGACAGGCGGCCAAATTACCAAGGATCTTCCCTATTCTATGAGCCTACAACTTATTACCCCAATCCATTCTGGTAAACCCCATGCCACCATAAACAATGCCAAACAATTGTTTTTAAATCCGTCACATGGCCAGCCATGTTATCGTATTACGCCTTCAATCAGTACATATCATGACTTTAAACCTATGTTCATTTGCTAAAAAAATTCTTTATATAAAGAAATTTCCCCAATTAAACACAATCTATATCTCAGTTGTTTAATATTCTTTACGAAAGAACCATCCGTACCTAAAAAAAAACCCACCCTCCAATCAAGCAATTACTTATGTCATCTATGCCACCAATCTTATACGCTTAGCAGCTAATAAACTGAAATAAATCATTAATAGCATGGTACGGCGTGCGACGGCAGTAGGCCTATTCCCGAATGGTACAACTACTAGTTCTTCACTAGATATGAAACACATTCCCAAAAATGATCCCTTCTCATAGTATCTTTTCGTGGCATGCTCTCATCCCACGAAAACCTGAGACTCCGACTTGACGCCCAAAACTTCTTAAAAAATTCAACGGACCCACAGATATGGCGCGCATGACGCAGGCTAGACCGCGCGGCTCGACCCAGCGAACCCATCAAAAACTATTCTTCCTTCCTCCAAGCCCAAAACAAGCCGCCAATGTACAGGTTAAAACTCACCTAAAAACTCACAGTGCCTCCCTTACATCCCACCCGAACCTTCAATTTATTTATTAAACGTCTTAAATGGTATAAAACAGATGATGATCAAAACATGAACGTCGCCAATAGATGTCTTCGTTGAACTATGGCCTGTCCGAAATATAGTATTCAATTGAATAAATGCTCGCTCAAAACTTTAGGCCTCACTGCATCTTGACAATACCTACTTATTACACTCAGACGCATTTATTCCATCGTGTCGCCATTTTTTAATTTTGTAAATTCAAAATTATACACCACACATGCTCCAGTACCCTTTGAGATGTTTAAAGGCCGCCGTACACTTAACTTCAAAACCTAAATTTAAAATTTATCTCTTATCGGTTGACCAAACACTTTTTAAACTGTCCTAAACAACCCTCTAACTTTAATAAGAACTTTCCATCCCTAAATTTCAAAAAAAAAAATATTTTAACCTCTTGTCTTTATTACTGGTTGACCAAACCAAACCTTATTTTCTACTTGAAAAAAATTTAAGGGCTTAAATTAATAAAGTACGATTATTGTACTCAGTAGTAAAACCCAACTTTATAATCTTGCTTAAAAACCCCAATTAATATTTACCAGATCATAAAACCTGGCAAGAATCGAACCATCTGGGCGTCATAATCCCACAAACATAATAATATCTAGACATTACACTACTCTAAGAATTGTTCCATTACAGTCCCCGCTTTATAGTAACTTCTTATCAAAAATCAATATAAACGGAATAATGCTTATTATAATTAAAATTTCAACCTTTTTTTTTATTCTTCAATTAATCAAATAAATATTTTTCCCCATTCTTAACTACCTTTAATACCATAAAGTCCGTTTCAACCTTTTCAATGGGCACTACAAACAATTAAAATTTCTAAACAAAGACGTCACACGTACGTTTTTTAATTAATGTACTAGCTTACTGAGTTTTACCCAAACATTTCCTAACATTGTTAACACTCCACAGCTCAAAAAACCCTAATTCTCGGACACGCTAATCCCGACCAACCGTCACCGACAGTAAAACTTCCAAGCGATTTAAAATTGCGATCGCTTTGGGTGCTGCCCGCTTGATACAATACTAATATTTACACACACGGGGATCGGCGCGTGCTCCAGCGGAAAGAAGAAGACGACCGGCTACGGCGGATCCGAGCTATTCCTACCGACATAGCCAAGCGCAGCTGGATGCGCGACGATGTCGTCTAAGAGGACAGGTGACAACTTATATCACTACTTTCATCATTAACAATAGCGGGGAGTGTACGTCACGTCAGAGTACAGTCGGTGCGACCATCATCAGGAATGTCCTACGGCCGAAGAAGCCACTATTATTCAGCGAGAAACGCCCACGATGACGCGCCTACATAGTAGTCTTCCGTATGTCGTTCGACTAGGCGCAGGCAAATTGATTTAAGCCGCAGAACAACAGCAGGTGTACGGGTCGCGACGGAGGCAAGACTGTCGTCGTGTACAGGCTCGTTGAACGCCAATTTCTCTTCCCCTACCGATCGGACATCCACTGTTTGGCAGACTGCAAGTATCTCAACAATCGCAAAACGTTGCATTGTTCATAGACCACGTACCCAACCATTAATTCATTCTAGTAATATCAATACCTCATCAAAAAGTACATTAAAAAAAAATCCAGTCATACAAGATAACTTCAATTTACAACAATCCATATTTTCTTCAAATAAATAGCCTCCTTTTTTTTTTATATAAAACATATTATAACTTATTATCCTACCAACTAGTAATACATGACCAAAAAGATCCAATCTTATATATATTATCCACCATGCTCTGAGAGAAGTAGCCCGCGCTAATCCAGGTCTCCTAAAAAACATCAGCAGCAGAAACGGAAAGCAGAATAGAGCCAGCGCCGCCCGAGAGTGACAAACAAATTGCACATTAAATATTTCATTCACCATGTTACTCACCTTATTATATATTAACCCTTTCCCTTTTCTATAGTCTTCCACCCGTTCATATCTTCCTTTTTTTATTAATCCCGTAAAATTCCTATTCAACCAAAACTTTTTTATACATAATAACTATTATTTATAATACAACCCAACAATACTTACATGTTCCTGTCAAATTTGTACATACTTGGCTAAATGCAGTTTTTTTTCTCTCCGTCGCTTTCTTTTTACCATACTATTACATGAAATACGATTGAAATACGTAATAAAAATTCAAATATTATATTGAACCAGCCTAGAAACCCCTATTACCATAAAAACTTATTTAAAAACTCCATCATTCACGATTTTGATTCTGAAAGCAATTTCCCTTTATATCTCCATTAGCCATAAATTAAAGCTTCAACAAAACCATCTAGTAATCCACGATCCGTTACATCATCAAGATTACTTCACATCATAATTCCATAACTAATTTTAAAACAGTAATAACTACAACACTTTTCCATTTAACTCTTAATAATACAATTAAAGTCAATTACAGACTAGCATTCATAAAAACTACCAATCTTATCTATCATCCCTTAATTTCTAAGAATGAATCTTAAATCCCAATTATCGCAAATCTATCATCCGAAACTACCATTTCTTATTATTTTTCCACTATTTTTAATCTATAATAACCTCAACTTATCCAACTACAATCTTGCTTCGATTATGGCCCTTCAAATTTTAGCAATAAATTACCTAAGCTCTGTACCATGTATCATTTGCCAAAAATCTAATGATTAAATCTACCAAAACCATCTTTATTTCCTTCCTACCTCAAAAGTAACCCCTACGTTATTAATTATCCCCCTTTACCTCCAACAAAACCAAATGTATCACCACTATACATAATTCTGTTAACATCCAACCAACCTTATTATCCTCATGACATTAAAATAAATTTAACCTTTTCAAAATTATATATTTAATCTTTCTATCCCACGTTGATCCATCAATTTAAATTATCAGAATCTGAAAAATCTCCTTCCTTAATAATTTGATTTAAAATTTCCCTATATTATCATCAAATTACACCGTATTATCCCTTTTTAATTCACCTAAAACATACTTGATTATTCGATAATCGTTCTCAAATTATTCAAAATTCATTACCTAACGCAACATAACCAACTTAAACTCCCATTCATAAAAAAAAGCCATTAGATGCAAACAACCACTTTGCTAAAATCAACACTTTAATAAACTCATCTATTGCTTAGCACCAATGCCAATTCCAGAAAAGATTGAATTACTTTCTCATCACTTTAATACCTTAATTGCAGCAATATTTAATCGTATTCCTCTATAATCCTCTGTTAACGTATACAAATTCCCTGCTTAAATTTTCCAGTACTACCCATAGTGATCACACGTACATGCTACGTACTTATATAAGATAACAAAAAAAACCTAAAAATTTTTTACCAAAAATAAAATTGTAATTCAACAATAATAACTATCTGATCAAAATATGACGTGGGTCAAAAAAAAAATCTTAGCAATACCAAGTCGCAAACCTGCGCTGCGGCGCTAGACCTCTGTAGACGTAAATTCCAAAATTAAGTTCAATTTCCATAATCTTTTTATAAACAACCATTCTATATTTTTAATATTTCCTCTTAGCCCTCCCAGAAAAAAATAACCTGATGTATTAACGATACCCTATCGTCGAAAGCAACATTTGCACAAAATGAATTCACAAGAACACTCGAAATTGAATCAAATCCCTTGTACAGTTTTAAATACTTACGAAAATTAAATAGCCGCTATTACTTTGTACATTTTCCAATAAGCTATTTTAATCCTATTAGATCCAGATATATTCCTATTTAACTACCCAAGTATCTCCGACCTTTATTTCCATTCTAATTTATGCAAAAGACCTAAATCTGATGATCTTTGTCAAATCAAAAAAACCTGATTTAAAGTTCAGCAATTATACAGTCGCGCTATATATGTTTCGACACGAACAATACCAAAACCCTTCAACCTATACGTAACGAATATCCCCTATTAACCATAACATGACCTTCAACAAATTCTATATCTAATAATTAACAAAGATCAAATCATAGCTTACAACAATATCAAATTACGCGATGCCAAGTCATTCATTGTAAAGTTATACCCTCACCTACACAATTATAAACTTGCCTGGGTATAACAAACACCTAATATACCATAACAATTTCAAGTATCCGATATTCTTCAATAGTCCTATCCCCAAAAAATCATAACGAGAAAGATCCTTTTAAATTCATCCATCACCTTTAAAAATTCTTTCTTCTTCCTTAATTTTAATCCTCATCGATTCTATAGTATAACTTCTCTTTTAAAAAATTCTCATTATATTTTGCATAAAGTTTAATTCCCTTTAATCCTTAATTTTCATATCTTCATCATACACATCCTTCTGCTCCCCCAATCAAACCAAGTATTATATATTCTTCCTTTCTAATAATCAGTCATCAATAGTCGTTCCATTATATCTGGTCGTTCACCACAGCACTGTGAAA
>Ga0163217_1030978_pt1 | contig 10360 bp, 9 predicted proteins | sample SynspAceP_FD_185933 | JGI IMG/M metagenome (GOLD analysis project Ga0163217, IMG submission 185933) | Saline lake microbial communities from Ace Lake in Antarctica - Synechococcus sp. Ace-P (PacBio error correction) | ecosystem: Environmental > Aquatic > Non-marine Saline and Alkaline > Saline ... | reverse complement strand
CACTTGACCCAATTTCATGGATTGGTTTTGGAAACAGAGTATTGGACATTACTTCCCTGATTCCCAGCATAAAGATATAGTGCCATTATTGGTCCAAATCTTCGGCCTTTACATGTGTTTTCACGATCGCTTAGACTATCATGCCGTATTTATTTTTGATAGTCGTTTGCCGGAGTTTTTATGCATTATAGGCTTTTCCCCAATCGAGACTTGTTATTATTTTCTTTCATTCATTGTGTTATTCCATGATGCATCTGTACATACGGCTTGTTTGGCTATGTATGCAACTTCGGTGGGATCCGAAGTTGCCGTCCAATTTTTTTCTAGAATCATGGTCCGGATCTCCTGTTCCAAAACACTTCTAGACGTAATCGTCCATATGCCTCGTCATTATCCAATTTCGGGTGCAACACGCATATTTTTAAAGTACTTGGCAAACCTGATTTGGAGGCTTCAAAAACCCTCTCATTATTTATATACGCCTTGTTTCTGTACAATTTTCATCCCCTACCTGATTTTCCGCATTTCCACCTAGGTCCCTATCCCCATCACCTCTCATCTAAATGCTGCCGCGTATCTCCAGACGCTATCTTTTCCCCAAGCTTTTGTTGGTTTGCCGTTAATTTTACCTTACCATTCATGAAGATAAAGTACTCGGCGCTGTTGGCTCGCCCTTATAAAAATCTTCGTTACATCCCCATCTTAATCGGCCACTGTAAGAGGTGGCCCTTCTATGGAAAGCATTTTAGAGATGAGACTTCGATATCAATATTGTATTATTCTCTTTTATGTCCCAAGGTTTGGAATTACCAATTTCTTTAGGAATGGATTCACAATGGTTTTTTTTAGGGAACATTTCTTTGGCTCGGATTTTTTAGGTCGGGATGATTGGTATTTATAGTATTTGAATTTCTGGACGATTCTCGGCATATTACCTGCATGAAATAGATGTGATTTTTACGCCAAACAATTGGTTATATATTACGGGTTGAACCTTGGAAGCTAACTCTGTTACAATCACTGATGGTCAAAAGTTTTCTTGGCTCTATGCAAATTTATTGCCTGCTTCTTCGAATTTTAATTTAGCTAATTGTTTTTCGGATTTTTTTATCGCTGTGGTTTCACTTAGAAAGCTTCCCTATTAGGTTGGTTGACCACTATCCAGTCGCCTCGTTGTTCCAATCCCCATAGGGCGGCATTTGAAATACAGGTATTCCTGCCCCAATTTTGGTTTTTGGAAATGTTAATGTCCCTTTTCCTATAGTAATTGGGCTGGGAGCATTAGGCATTTTGGCAATGATAGATTTTGATTTTGCTTTTGCGGTGAGCCGCCTTTTCTGGTATTCATGTGCAAGAAAATCTTACATCCAGGTCTGTCATTCATGATTGAATCATGGTATATTATGTCTTTAATCCTCGTTGACCTATACAAAGGCTGCACTCAATCCCCGGTTCTTGGCTACCCCCTGTAATAGGATTCAGAAACGAATTATTCCGTTTTTAATTGAAGGTGTTTTGAATTACTGTTGATAAATCTTTGCTCTGCTTTATTTAACGTTTTAGCTTCAAATCCTGACGTTGTTTTACTCTTTGATCCCCTTCAGTGCATGTGGTAATAATTTGCCCCGCAGCGTTTATTTTATCTCATATCATTATTACCATGGCCCGAGTTTATTAATGGCGGGTCGCTTGTTCTATTTCTTCCCCTTAAAAGTACTCTTTTTCGTTTAATGGAGGTAATCCCTTTATATTGTTTGAAGTAGGATTCCCCGGATAGAGATCTCCTTGATTCACTGCCCTATCCCCGTCCAACCTATTTAAATTCCATAGATACAGTGTTCTTCGATCCACAATTCGTTGTTCATTTTAGGCTTACTTGCCCCTTAATGTCCAGGACCGGCCAACTGAGCCCTTCTGCGTTGTTCCGCCATAGCCAAATAGCTGCGGCACGTTGCTATGTTTATATTGGTGTAATTCAAAGGTGTGGCAGGGTAGAAAAACGGTTTTGCCATTATATTCGGGCTTTTCGGGTTAAAAAGATCCTTGTTTATTATTGGTCATTGTCATGGGTTATATGATTCTATTTCCGGTTTATTCATTAAGATTAATACGTTATTATTTATTTCCATTTCCCGCCGGGTGTTGACATGGTTATTACTTGTTACTCAGGCAAGCTTCCGTAATATTCCCTCGAATTTTATCCTTCCTTTGTTAATCAACTTTTGGGCTTTTCCAGTGATATATTCGGACGCCTGTTATGATATTCGCTGAAATGCCCCACTCTTGTAGATTTCGTATTAATGTTGAGTTTTTTTTTGATTTACATGCTTTAGTCGATTCCCGGTTTTCGGAGCATAGCCCGGATAGGTTTCGTCCCCCTTATTCCGGCCGTTTTTCCTTCTTTTTAGGGACAACCACCCCGAAAGCCACCCATAAGTAGGTGTACTTTATTTTAATTTTGCCCCATATATTTTTATGAATTATTTTTACAGCCCGTTATTTTGTTAAGTTTTTCGCTTTTTTTCCATTTTGAATTTTAAACTTTTCCCCACTTTATTCCGGTTTAAGGATAGCATATTATTTCCAAAACTGTCCCCGAAATACCATATCCAGCCATTAATTATATATCTTATATAGACCGTATTTAGGGAGAAGCCCCTTTTAATTATAGGAAGATAATAAGTTGAATATTACATTGCCGACTGTTAATAATTATTATGCGCTTTTATGATTGTTTTGTATCTTTTTAAGGATGTTTTGGATGTTCTAATTAATTATGCTGCTGATATTACAAATATCCATTATTAGGCGCTGACTATTAACTTATTTATATGTTAATTCTTTCTTTTTGTTGGTTCTTTACCCTCTTGGTTGCTAATTGGGCTACCTGGTACCGGAAAAAGATGAAATTCTGTGAGGTTATTTTTGGGGCAGAGTCTAGCTGGTTGTTATTGCGGGGTTTTACTACTGCCACCTTTCACGACCAATTGTAGGTTCAGGGGCATTCAGGGTTTGGTTATGGCCTGGGAGATTGTGCGTTGTGTTGTTACTGCGTTTTTTTATTGCAGGTATCTAAAGGTAGGAACTACATATTCCCCATTTTGGCGAGGATTTGATGTTCCAACGATAATTCAGTCTATTTCTACGGTTGTGGTAGTGCTTTTTTGCGGTTTATTCTTATTTCGGGATTGTGGTATAGTGGTATATGTTATGTTCTGTTTTGGGGAGTGTCCCGACCGCGCCTAGTGTGTGTATATGGGGTTTGGATTATAGGTTCTATTTATGCAGTTTGGGGACTAAAGGGAGCGTTTCAGTTGTTTCCATGCTGTTGGTCTTATCTTGGTGGTTTCTTTTCCATTTTGGTTTGATGGGATTGGGGACCGGGACTATGTTTGAAGGTCTGTATTTATTTCGTGGATTGGCCGTTCGATCAACCCCGGCCGAAACCGACCGGAGTCCATTTTCCCAATTTTTACGAATGATGCTGGTTCCTTTTTTATTGGTGGTACCAACAAGTTTCAAGGGCCCTTGGGGCAAATTGGCAGGGGGCAAGGATTGTTATGCCTCTTTTTTGATTCTGGACCTTTTTGTGTTCGGATGATTGGTATCATTATTTGAGGGGATTGCCTCTGCGGACTTGCTATCGAATTGGTTCCGGCGTATTACCCACTTTTGGGTCGGATTTTCGTGTGTACTTTTGGCGCCTTGTTAAGTCCTTTTGTGTCTTAACAGTTGGTACTTTATTCGGTATAGATATTAAGCAATATCAATAGGTGTCCTGAAAAAACGGTTGTTAATGGCGTATTCGGTATTGTTGCTTTGCAGGATGTTCATAGCCCATGTTGCCATGCAGGGGTTTTTATCTACCGATAAACGGATTTTAGTTCTATTTTGTTATCCGTGTAGGGTTATTTACCAAGGTTCCTGATCGCTTGCTAATTGCCTTTCTGGGTTTTGTGTATTTCAAGTATTTATTTGCAGACACTTTGTAGATGCCGTTTGGATGGCCCAAGGCTCGTGTACAGATCTGCCGCCAATTAATTGGTGGAGCCCGGATGCTTATCCGTTTACTTGCAATCAATGGCTATTTTATTTGTACATGCGCGATTCTTGTGTTATGGCAGTTTTTCTGGAGGAGCTGATGATTGGTTACCAGGCAGGTTTTATGAACCCCTTTTAAATATGTGTTAATGTAGGGTTGCCGTTGCGTTGATTGTATTGGAGATTTAAAATCTTTTTTCAATAAGATTGGGAGAATGCCTTCCGGGTATTTTGAACATTAGATACTTATTATCCTTTTAGTGTTGTCTTTAATATGAACTTTTATTAAGGGGAATGGTAAGGTTATATAATAAAGAGGGTGTTCATGAACGCCCTCTTTTCCTATAAATTAAACGAATCTGTACCCGGGTTTGACCAAATTGGATTGGAGTATGAGTTTTTGGTTGGGGAAAGATTCAATTAGATTCATTATTCCTTTAGTCCAGTTGCCGGTGAAAGTTATCAAATCTTACCATCGTTCCTTCCAAATTTATATACATTCCTGTCTTTTGCAGTACACTTCTTCCGGTTCATGGCATCTGGTATTTCCTGCTTGGCGCAATTGCCTTCCCAATGCCGTTGCGTTCCGCTGATCTTGCTTGCCTATTGATGGTCGGGTATCTGAAGGATCTGGTGTTTTAAGAGTTAATTTTCCGTCTTTGGTGATATTAAAGATCGCTACCTGCCGCTTCACTTCCCAAGGGTCAAATTCTTGGTTATGTTAGGTGCCGCCTGTCTGTTTTCAATTTATTTACATTTCGTTTTACTGTTGGTTAATACTACAGCCCTAAATTATTTTTGGCTGATGATCGGTTACCCCGCTTTTCGGTTCTTCTGGTCTCACCCATTTGGTGTCGGCGGCCCTCAGTGAATTCGGCCCATGTGGATCCCGTTCATCTCACCGGTTTCGGTGGGGTTGTATTTGTAATGTTCTTGTCAATTCAGCTCGATATCGCTTTTAACGAATAGTTTCTTTTCGGGTTCGATATTGAATTCCCGTTTTCTACAGCAACTTGAGCTGAATTCTCCTGCTTCTATTACTTTTGCTTTGGGTTTCACGTCTCCTTGTTAGATTGTGCATTTAGATTACATTTATTGCCTAGTTTGGCCCGGCGTTTGTAGTATCGGTTTGCCCAGTTCGATCTGGGCAAACTGGCCGTTGCAGCCATCCCGTCCTCTCATTGTAGGTCCATTTTGGCTTATTTGGAATTTATTTGGCTTATCTAGTCCTAGTTAGGACAAGACTGGATAGAATATGAATGCCTTAGGTTTGTTCGCCCATGGCCAGGATTTGGGTTATTTCTTATTACCTTGGCCGAATTATTTGATTTGATTGTTCCGCTGTTTTTATAAATATTGTGAGGGTCAGGATGGGTTGCAACTGTGCCCATGCCGTTATCAGTCGTCCCGTCGGAATCCAGCTGTCGTTGTTACCTAGACTGGGTATGGTTTTTTGGGGGTTTGCCAATCCTGCTATTTGTTAAAGGTCCAAGTGAGAGGCTGGATTGGCATGGTGTTAAAACATCGGTGCTTAGTTATGATCGAATCTGTTCTTCTTCTCCGTTGTCGGCTCAGGCTACCATACCTATGGGCCCGCGGGTTTCTTATTTTGTCAATTATGTTCATAATTGCCTTGTTAAGTGAGTATCCTTGTAATGTTCTTGGTCTTGACGCTGTATCTTCCCCGCTATAGGTGCATTGCGAGGCAGATTGTGGTGCTCACACTGTTCAGTGGGAGCTTCTCTGTAATTCAGGTTTGACCGTAGACTTGTCTCTTGTCCTTAAACTTACTAAGGAATCATAGGGAATTGTTGCTGTGTTGCTCTTACAAATTCCTTTTCGTTGGTCCGACGAGGCCTCTAACTCTCTATTGTCCAGCCCCAATTCATAGTTTGCGTTAGTTATTTTTACCGCTCCAATGACTTGTGAAAGGGGGTGGCCGCGTTTATTGTTATGTTTGTTTCCAAATTGACCATTGAATACTGAGGCAGACATTTTTATATTGATTGTGTAACTGTAATATCCGGAAGGACTTTGCCCAGACTGTGATTATCACCTTTCATGAGGTTCCGGTGAGCTCAGCTGTACTCTTGTGGGAATACCAGGTTGTCCCGACGCCCGGGCGAGGTTCGAAATCTGCTCGTAATGGTTTGCCGGCATTTTCGTCATATTCGGTTTAATTTCGTGTTATAGGAGATTAACCCGCGGTCAACATCTCCTGAAAATTCCGTTTAGGGACATTGCTCTTCAGTAAGAAAATATTGATCAAATTTGGAAAACGTGGTTGTGGGAGGTTGTGTGCTTTTATTTCAATAATCGGTTTCTTACCGGTACATATGGACCCCTAAGCCGTCTTGGCCACCCATCCAGCACGTTTTTTGGTGTTTCCTCCATTTATGATCGGATTGCATTTCAGTGTGTTATGCATTTACCCCTCTCCTCCTTGTGGGTCCTTTGTGATGTGTATTTCCTTCTGGCGGATCCATCGTCGTTGGTTAGTTATAGTAAAACTAAGTTTTGTAGGACTGTGCATTAAAATTTCTTCATTGTTTCCAAGCGCCGGCGGGAAGTCTATAGGTTTATTTTCACCAAGGGGATGGCTAACGTTTGTATATTTATTGTTGTTATTGGACGGAAAGGATTGCATCTCGTTTGTCAAGTATTGGTGCATAGTTTCGGTTTAGTCACAAGGATGGGATCGGTAAGGCAGTTTGTTCCCAAATCGTCCCCGGGCTACCTATTGTAGCTGTTCAAGTTCTTCTAGGCGGTTTGTTAGTCCTGGTTTGTTTAATTTGTAGTTCCTCCTTATTTTACCTTTCGTTTTAATGTTGATTGATCCTAAAGTTTACTGGTTCAGTCTTTTTTTGTGTCAGGTTAGTTCCGATCGGCTTTCTCTGGTAGTCGGTTGGGTTACCCTCTTCTTCCGCCAGGTACTTTAGACTTATTGCCCCATCGTTCTGCGTAGTTCGGACCTTTCTCTCGTAATTTGCTGTTGGTCTTTTAGGGCGAATTGTCAGAAGTCGTGAGGTTAGGTTTGCAGTCTCACCATTAACGATTTTTCTTCTGGGTTGAGTTATTAGTGGGGTGGGTTGCGGGGTAGGGATGTTTGTGAGCCGCTACTCAAGTTGGTGCCTCAGTTTCAGGAAATGTACTTGGAATCCAATTTAACTTTCGTTTCTTTTGGGAAGATTTATTCTCCGTAAGCTTTGGGGATTTTTGGTACTATTGTTGTGGTTAATGTAGCCCTTAGTACTGAACTATTGGGTAAGGAGGTTGTTGTTGTGAAGTGGTTTTCTTTAACCGCTGGCATCATGTTCTTGTAAAATCTGTGGATTTCACAAGGCGAACGGATTATTGCTTATTTTATATTTTTGGGGGGATGAAAATTTAGTCTGAGATTCAGTCTCCCTGGCCCTTACATTTTTGGTGGTATGTAATACCCTTGGAGCTGACCATAATTAGCGGTTGAGGAAGATTTTTAGATATTGCTCTCTTATCATTTGGAGTTAAGTGTGGGTTTTGCCGAACCTGACTAGTTATTGTTCTTTGAGAACTATCTGAAAGGAGCCCGGATCTAAAATGGGTCGATTGGACTCGGGGATGTCCTAATTTCCGAACCAGTTGGTTCTCTTGGGGAATTGCAGGCGTTTTTATTGTATTATTGTTCTGGGTGAATACACCTCGTAAGTTTTGAGGTTCGCGAAGGGTCTGTAGCATCCTTTTGTCGTATGTTACCCTGTACCCTGTGGTGTTTGTCTCCTCCTGCTTATGTTATAGTGTTTGGTTACTAAATCTGTGTTTTGTAGCCCGTATAAGCTTTAAAAGGGTTGTTGGATCCATCATGTTGATTTTTCATCCAATCGTGTGTGTTGTTTGGTGGTTCTTTAAGCTGGACGGCAGGGTTCCGTGGCTAGTCCGTCTGCACTTGGTGTGATCCACAAATGTTGAAGAAGGTTTTGGTTTGCTTTTACGTATAGTTTTTGAGTTAGTTTTTTGGTTGGTTCTTGTTCGATTATTTAATATTTCTTTGTATTTTCCGTTTTTTAAGCCGAATTACCCGAGTTTTAGGTATTACATTTTATTTTCCGAATAAGTGAATTTTGTGCCGGTGGTTACTCTTTTTTTTTGCCCATGATATTTTGACCCATTCCCGTTTTTTAATTTATTGTTAATTTACTTTACTCTTATTCTTATATATTTTACCTTTGATATTGTTTTTAGATTTGTGCAAATCGGTCCCATTGGCTTTTGTATTTTTGTGTTTTACTTGAAAAAATTCCCTTTGAAAAATACTAAGTTTGCGGAATTGGGGTTTCTTTCCACTGGTTTCCAGATTGAAAGTGAGGAATTGGAATTGAACCTAGGAATCCAGGGTTTGCAAATTTTATTCACACAAGCATATTTTTGTTTAGAACGGCTATTGGGGTGATCTTCGTATTGTCTATTTTTTTACACTGGTTTGGGTCGATGCATGCAAGTTTTTGTTTGTTGCGTTCGATGACTCTTTGACGGGGGTATCCAATTTGGATTATGGCTGGTTGAGGATTGTTAATGCTGCTGCCGGCAAATTAAAGACGATATCTTTAAGTTACGGAACGGTTCTTGTATTGTTTCGACGTGTAAGGGCATAAATGTGAAGGTATTATCGATGAAAGAGGTGCTCAACGCGTAACCTTTGGGGCGCGGAATGCTATTCTATGGGATTTTAGTTTAGTAGGGGAAGGAGAGCTGCGGGTTTGTGGCTTTCGGATTTATGGCATTGCTACAAAGATTTGTTATGAATTTCTTCATCGATTGGAAGGTGATCGGATTTTTTTAAATGGAGGGGAGGTATTGGAGTGTTATGGTATTTGGGTCCGCATGAGGATGTGCCAGAGGTGATTCCGGATTTTTAGGTTTTTACGTGGTTTCTTTCTAGCGCTTCTGGTTTAGCATGGCACGGTGACTATGGATGTGCGGACGTTATGAAAGTTGAGTGAGTTGAGAGGATAATTCCGGGTTTTGGACACTAATGCGGGGATCGACGTAAATTAGATTTTTATATATTTACTTTTAAGGCCTGCTTGTAGAGAAGATTCTTCATTAAGCCTGGAAATTTGCATTGGCGGCAATACGATTGGATCTTCTGAATTTGAAATGTAATCTAGTTTTTTCCAATGGCTCCAATTTTACTTGGGACCTTATGGGAACAGTTTATATTCCGTTTGGTGGAGTTTTTGTAGACCGCAATATTATTTGGCTGGAGAAATTGCATGGGCTTTGGGTTTGGATTTACGCTGAACATTTGAATTTTTAAGGGGTAGTGCAAAAGGTGTGTGGAAATCCTTCTGGAAATTGGAGTGTTAGGATTCCGGAACTTCAATAATGGGGTTGAAAAAAGATGAGATTAGTTACTCATAGGCTTGGTCGAATCTGTGAGATTTAGCGGATGTTCAAAAAGTTTTTAATTCGATTTCTTAAAAGATATATGCGAATTGCCTTGGATCGGCCAAGTAATGCGCGCCAATTTTGGAAAGTGAAATTAAGGATTATTTTGAGGTATTGTAGATGGCACTCAAGTAACAAGCAAGAGATCCCAGAGTTTTTTTGTAGCCCCGCACACAAATGGGGGTCTCAAAAGATTGCGTAGTCTTGAGGATGCCGTTTGCAGATAGAGGGCAGCTAACAATGCAGGCATGTTGGTATGTGGTTTTTGGGGAGGAGAGGTTATCACCCAAGCGAATTTTTGTATTCGCGAATTTTCCGCAAATCCCGAATGTTGGAATTTTAAATCCGACTTATGGATTAAAGTTTAGGGAAAAACATTATAATTCTTGGATTTAGTTACTTTAAACCTTACCCAGCCCTGTCACAAAGGACAGTGTCTGAACCTCACCCGAGGCAAAAAAAAAGTGAACAGGCAGGTTGGAGATAATAGAAAACCCAACTACAGGCTGGAGAATCTTTTTTATTGACATATAGATTAAATTTTGCCTTTTTTAGACGGGTTTACCATGTTTTGCCGTAACAGAACTATTTACGATTAAAAGCCAGAACACTGATAATTGAATTCAAGATTTAATAATAAGCCGACAACTGGTCTGATCAATCGAAAGGGATTTGAAAAGGGAAGGGTATTCTCTCGGGAGTTGATTCAGGTATTTGGGACCGGTTTTGCCATTGGGCCGAAGGCCAATTTGAGAAATATCCGCGCCACTTTTCAGGGGGTTAATTGTGAGGTGTTTTTAAAAAATTACCCTTGAATTAAAAAAAACAAAAGGGGGAGTTTTGGGGCTTTGGGGTGGGGATCCTTTTTCTTTTTTTTTTTTTTTTTTTTTTT
>Ga0163217_1029330_pt1 | contig 10360 bp, 13 predicted proteins | sample SynspAceP_FD_185933 | JGI IMG/M metagenome (GOLD analysis project Ga0163217, IMG submission 185933) | Saline lake microbial communities from Ace Lake in Antarctica - Synechococcus sp. Ace-P (PacBio error correction) | ecosystem: Environmental > Aquatic > Non-marine Saline and Alkaline > Saline ... | reverse complement strand
CAAGGCGGATGTCGCGTCCATCCCAGCGGTCGTAGGCGGGGCGGTCCTGGCCCTGGGAGTGATTGCGTGACGCCAGCAGGCGGCAAGGCTGCTCCATCACCGGCCGAACCGAGCGGGGCATCTCGGTGCTTTCGATTTCCGCGCGCACCGGCCGTGACCGGGCGCGGTTGCGCTGAGGAACACCTCATCGGCCGATGGAACAGCTCGGTTTTGTCGACCACGCCCGCTCCACGGGTTGGGGATGCCATATCCTGGGCCAACTCGAGGATGCTTGGCGCGGGTGATGCCCTCGAGGATGTCCTGATCCACCCCGGGGGTGATTCAGCTGGCCATTCGCGGGACGAGAACAGATTATGCCGCTGCTTCCACTCAACCTTGCGCGGCTGTTGAAGCAGCAGGGCCTTCATTTCGAAAGCCACTTGGTGACGGCTTCGGTTTTGGCGAGGAGCTGGTGATGTAAGCGGCCACTTCGATCTTTGCCGCGCAGAGAGGCAGGGAACGGTCTTCTGGCGACACCAGCTCTGAAGCGGCAAGCTCACCCCGTCGGCGGGGAGAGGTAGTCGCCGAGCCCGATGCCGTAGATCAGGAAGTCAGGTTTCGATGGTCGGTGCAGCCTCGGCGGATTGCCGAGATCGCTTGGTGTACACAACGGCCGCACGGTATAGATCGGTCGTGGAGTGGGGCGATTCGCCCGCAGAAACTGAACGATCGCATCAAGGATCGTTTCTTCCTTCAGTTTCAGCAAACAGCAGCCTGGCGGCTCTGCTGAGGCGGCGGGCATGGCGATTTTTTTTCCGGGGGCCCCGAAACAGCAGGATTTCGTTGGGGTGCGGCGGGATTGGGCAGCGCGCGCATGCCGCGAAGGCCCCGGTGCCGTTTGGTGAGGGGCGTGGGTGGCGACGGAGATCGTGGCTCTCGCGGAAAGGAACGGCAGCCCCCCGAACCAGGCGTGGGCAGAAACTCTGCATGCAGGATCGCGTCGTGAGGAGGCGGAGCGAGGTGGCGTTCGACCGAGACGCGCTGCCCGATTTCTCACCGCCAGGGCCGAGCGATTGGGGCGGATGCACCGGCTTTGCCTCGTTCAGGCCTCTCCGATCAAGAGGAGGGGCCCGCTTGGCTTGTTGAGCAGCCCTCCGCACCGGTTATTGAGTGCTCAGCAGCGCCAGACAAGCGATCTGCACGAGGCCTGGCGGACCTTGCTCGCCAGCGAACCCGCCCTGGATGCCGCGGCGGGGTGCGAGGCCTGACCTTTCGGCCTTGCTCCATTCCCGCCGCGATCGATCACTTACCTCAGCACCAGCCTGGCCAGCACCGAAGGTGGTTGCTGACGTGCGGCCTGCTGCGGCGGGCGGGGCACTGGAGCCTACGGGTTGGAGCGAACGGGGGACTGGGCGGGGCTGCGTGGCCCGGAAACGGACAGCTGCTGGTGGCGTGGCCGGCACCGCCGAAGAGGAAGTGGCCCTGGCCAGCTCGGGGACGGTGGAGCCGGGGTCAGCGGCCTCGCCATCGGCCCGGCCTGCGGGAGGGTGGCCGCGACAATCTGCGCCAGGTGTTGATCGCCCTTTGGCGCCCTGATGGGCCGGGCAACGTGGAACCTCCCGCGGTGGTCCCCCTCGCCGGACCCCCTGCGGCCATGACTGGCGCCAGGACCCCGGGCGAGAGTGGCCTGGTGCTCTACCCGGGCCTGTGGCCAGGCCGGCGACACCGGCCCTGCGTTGAAGCCAACTCTGACTGCCTTGCGGGGCCAGGGCCTCTGCCCCAGGGCTTTGGGATGAGCGGCTTGCAGGGGATCCGGCCGTCCTGCAACGGGGGCGTGGCCGATCTGCTGGCCGGGAGCAAGTGGAGGTTGGTGCTGTGCGGAACCTCCTTTCGGTTCGGTGCAGTTCGAGGAGGCCGGACTGGTGCTCCGCTTTGGAGGCCATGAAACGTTCACGGTGTGACAACTGCTTGCAGCACCAGGGCCGTGACCCAGTGGCAACGCAAACAAGCATCAGGCCTGGGCCCTCTCGACCTCAGCCTGCAGGTGGGCCCTACCCGAACCTCGCATGGGGCCGCATCACTCACGCGGGGTTTGGCGGCCTTCAAAAGCTTGCTGCGCGCCGATCAAGGGGCTGACCACGGCGCTCTACGGGCTTACCGGCCCGATTCCGCGAGCGGCTCGACTGGATCGCCCAAGCTGCTCGGGCCTGGGGTGGAGCTGCGCCAGGACGCCACCGCCGGCGCAGAAAGAGGTGGCCCTGGTACTCGGCCAACTATACCCCAACCGCAACATCGGAGTGGCCAATGGGGTGGGGCTCGACCACCCGGCCAAGCACGGCCCTGATGCTGAGCTGTTGCTTCAGGGGCCGGCCACCAACCTCGGAGCGGCCCCCTGCCCAGAGCGGGCGATGACCCTGATCCAGGCTGCTGCTGGCCGGCCGCAGACAATGATCCGGAAAGCAGCCACCGCCCTGCCCTCGACACATCTGCCCCTAAGCCACCTACCAGCTTGGTACGCCACCCTGCCGGCCCGGGGCGGGGACGGTTCTGGAGGCCGCTGGGCGGCCACCCGAGCACGTTGCGGGGCTGGAGCGCACGGCCGGCGGAACCGGTTTTGCCTCCGCGGGCCTGCGCTACGGCGAGCTGTGATGGTGCTGATTCAGCCCGAGCGCGGCTACGACGCGACCCGAGCCTTTAGCTATTCACTCTCCAGCGACTTGCCACCCACCCACGCCTACCTGGCCCTCTATCTCTGGGATGCGGCAGGTGGCCGCCCAGCCAGCTGGTGAGATGCACTGTGGGCAAGCAACGGCAAACCTGGAATGGCTGCCGGCAAGGGCCTCGGACTCTCCAGCGGAACTTGCTTTTCCGAATGGCGCTTGGGGCGATGCCGCCATCTCTACCTTCATCGTTCAACGATCCGGTGAGGGTTCCAGGCCAAACGGGCGGTGCCCAGGCCGTGATCTCGATTACCTCACCCCGCCCTGGCCGGCCGCGGCTGCATGGACCCGGCAGCAACGCCTCGAAACCCTGCTCGACGATACTGGGGAGGCCCGCCGAGCTTCGGTGCGGCCGGGTGAAACCTTGCGCCAGCGCCTGGCGAGCAGGCTTGACGCCATGCCTATACCGGACAGGGCCCCAGCCAGGACGGCCGATCGGCCTGATCAGCAAGCCAGCTTCGTTCCCGCTCGAGGGCCGCCGACGGCTACTCTGCGAACTCAAAGGAAGCCCAGAATTCCCGCAACCGGGCTGCACATTCTTACGGCACCCTGCCGGCCGCCGCGAGCCCCTGCCGACTCTGCTCTTGCCTGGCTCCGCCCGCCCCTGGCGGAAGGGGCCGGTCTTGACCAGCGCTCGCCACTGATTCTGGGTCTTGCTCTCGATCCCTGGGCGGATCTGGAGCAAGACCTCATTGGGACGCCAGCGACCGGCACAGCTGGGCAGGCCCTGATCGACACCGTGCTCTGCCCGCACGGGCCCATGCCCGCCAGCGTCTGGCTTGCGCTGCTGCGGCTGACGCGGTTTGAAGCTGCTGGAGCAGCGGGGCCCTCGGGCCGCTGAAGAGCTACTGCTGGAGCAGCCGTCGGCACCGGCAGGGACCCACTGACGGGGCTGCACGAAAAAAACCAGCCAACCCCGGGTCTGCCACAGGCCGCCCGTGCTCGAAGGGCGGTCAGCCACAACCCTGCTGCGCGGCTGCTGGCCTGTTGGCGAAGCGAACGACAGGCCCTCGTCGCCGCAGTGGCTGGGGAGCGGGATTTGCCCGCCGGGCCCAGCCGGTGCCCCACCGCGGACCGCCCAGACCTGCTGCCACCGGGGGCGCAACTTCTACCAGCGTCGACCTGCGCGGCCTGCCCACCGGAAGCGCCTGGGACCTGGGGCGCGCAGCGCTAACTTCTGCTGGAACTTTGCACCTGCAGGGAGCAGGGCGACGACCTCGCCCAATCTGGCCTCTCGGTGTGGGGGCACGCCACGAATGCGCAATGGCGGCGAAGACATCGGCCAGGCCCTGGCGTTGGATGGGGGTCCGGGCCGTCTGGGACGGGCCCACCCGGACGCATGGTGGCGAGCTTGAGGGATCCCGCTCAGCCTGCTGCAACGGCCGCGGGGTGGATGTTCACCCTGCGCATCTCCGGGCCTGTCTCCGCGATCTTTCCTCATTGATTGGTGGATGAAACCAGGCGGACGGCACCTGGTCGCAAGCGCTGATTGAACCGGAGCGCGCGCTCCTGGCCCGCCTCGGCCCGCGCGAGGCGGCACGCCCCCCAGGATTTCTTACGGCTCAGCGCCTTGGGGCCTACGGCGCTGGGCCTGGCAAGCGGCTGAGCGACAGCGGCCAATGCGGAGCAGCGCACACGACGCTGGGCGGAAGGGATGCCCTACCTGTAACTGGACGCGGGTTTGGCGCTACGAAAGCCGGGGAGGAGGGAAGTCTGTGAGGCTGCTGCCCGATCGGGGCCGCCTGGAGCAATCGCTCCAACAGGTGGAGGTGGTGTTGCACGCAACCACGACACAGGCGAGCACGACCTGCTCGATTCAGACGACTTACTACCCAGTTCCAGGGAGGGCTGAGCGCGCAGCCCCACCGAGTGGGCGTGCGGAGGCCAGCTCAGCCTCTGGTTCGGCGACCATTCCGTTCTACCAGAGGCCCACGGCTCACCGGCTTGGAACGCAAGAGCCCTCGACAAGTTTTGCGCTCCCGGGTCGACTTCAACCCCGCTGGTTGACGGGGAATGAAGGCCCACGGGCTACAAAGGGGAGGATTCCGAGCTAGGCCGCCAGCCTCCGGACTACCTGTTTGGCCATGGACGCCAAGCACCGGGCCGGGGTGCCGGACTGGAGTTATGGAGCCATCTGCGCAGGCAATTGGCTGCAGTCAGAGGGGACACCTTGAAGTTCCTACGCCAGGCCAATCCCTGGGCACTGCGCGACAATGGGCGAACGGCTGCTTGAAGGCCCACACAACCGGGGCTGTTGGCAGGGAGCCTCAGCGGTCACAATTGGATCACCTGCGCCAGTTGGTGCTCAGCAGTGAAAGCTGGTTTGAACCTGAACGTCCAGCTGGTTGATGACTCTCTGGCCATCGGCCTTGAACGGATCGATCGCGCCGGGTTCTCGAGCCCTGCTGTTGGCTGGATCAGAGGACGTCGGCTGACGCCGAGCCGGCTGACCGGGGGCTTGATCCCACAGGAGTGCTTCACCCCTGAAACGGCCGAACATGCAGGCGGGGTCAATCGGCGCTGCTATCCTCTCCACGAAGGTTTTCTTTGACTTCTTGGGGAACACCATTCGTTGTACCCTGGGAAGGTCTGACATGCTTTTGACTTCAGTTTCAGCATTACTGGATTCGATCCTGGCTTGCATCGAATCACCTGCTGGATCGATTTCCTTATTTGCCGGACTTTCAACATGCAGGGAAAAAAGTATGGCGGATCGTTCATTCGGGCTACGTGCGCATGTAGTTGACATTGCCGAGGGTGACCTGAGGAATCGGCACAAGGAAGAAGCTGCCTTCTATTCTTGGCAGCCTTTTCCTGTTTGGGTTAGCGGGTTTCGAAGAAAAGGGACTCCACCATCACCGGCCTTTTCCAGCAACGATCGAGTAAGCCCTGGTGAGAGAGAGATCAAAATATTGACCCGAGTCTAGCGGCCGTAGAGCTTCAACCCCATGGATCTGTACGCAACTGTGGCAAGCAGGGGCGAGGTCGGCAAGGTGACGGCGATCGCTGCGCAGACCAGTGGAGGAGGCCGGCCCAGCGGGGAGACGGCTCGTAGTCGTAAAAAGGCTTCGGCTTCCGTCAATCCAAGGGCTGGCAGTCCGACGGATCAACTGCTATGGTAAGGGCGGCGATAGCGGGGGGCCGGGTGGGCCAGCAGAGCCAGACCGGCCGAGGGCGTGGATCGCTTCGACAACCGCACCGGCCTTGCAGGGAGCCACGCCAACCACCGCGCGGCCAGCCCACGGTTAAGGAGCGGAGCGGGCGCAATGGCCAGCTGTTCGAAACCCAAGCTCCGAGCACATTGCAACCAGGACGACCCTTCAACAGGAGCTGATCTCGACGCCGCTCAAAGGATGGGACGCGTCTCTCCAGCCTTGACGACGCGATTCCAGGTTGACGCCGCATCGGGCGCAGGGCCTGGCTGCTGTGGTGATCCGGTGGACGGCAACTTGCTCCAGCCCCAGCTCATCGCCTGGTCCGCCAAATCGGCGGAGCGAGGCTGCGTCGCTGCAGATGGTGGGTGTGACAGTTGAAAATCAGCCGGCGGGGCCACTTGAGGGGTCACGCCGCGCAACACGGCCAACAAGCCGGATGCTCCGCCAGAGGCCTGCGACGCCACTTTCATCCACCACTGGCCAGGGGCCTCCCGGCTCCCCTCGCAAGCGCCTTCCAGCGCGCATAGAACTGGATGGAGCCGGCCGATGGCCACCACCAGCGGCGCACCAGGAACCAGGTGGCCGCCCCGCGTTGGGGAACTGGCTTGAACGACCACCAGCATCACCCACCAACACCAGCAGTCAGGGTGGGGGAGTTCATTGAAGGGCCCGCAGTTGTCCGGCCACTCCAGGCGCAGGTCCCCTGCGTAGATGACCCATTCAGGCCGGTTAGCAGAACCAGTGGTAGGCAAGCAAGGCACAGAACACGGCGAGCTTGGGTGCACTCCAAGCCTGTTTTCAACCAGAGGCGGTGGGGGCGAATCAGCAAGCCCACCGCCATCAGCACCGCCACCACCATTGGCCTTTTTGCGTTAGGTGTTGATGTTGGCCAGACGATGCTCCATTTCAGGGCGTACTGGGCCTTGAAGGCGGCCGGCACAGGCTCCTCAAGGCTGTCCGCCTCCACGTGGAGATGAACAGACGCACCAGATAAAACAGACTGCAAACCAGACCACGACCCGGACGATGTGCAAGGGTTTTTTTGAACCAGAGAAGGCCTCCGTGGCAGGGCCGCAGGTCATCAGGCCAGGGGAAAGGACTTCACGCTAAAGGAGAGTTCCTTCACTCCACGGTGTCCGGCAAGCACTGGGCTGGGGTCGATTCAGCTTCGGGCGGCCTGCTCGAGGTCATCGGGATGGCAAGAACTCCACACCTGGCGGCCAGGGGCCGGACGACACCCGGCGCCGCAGCGATCTGCTCGGGACTGCGCCAGCTGGATGGCGTCGATCGAGCGCCGAAAATGGCCGGCAGTTCTTTCACCCGCTTCGTGCCCAGGGCCGGGGGATTGTCGGAGAGGCGGGGAGGCGTTTCATCCGCTCACCCGTGCTGGCGGTGGAACTGGACCGCAAAGCGATGGGCTTCGTCGCGCAGGCGGGCGCAGCAACTTGGCAGGCCCAACTGCTCGGGTGTTCGCTCTCCAACGCAGTACTCGCCCCGGCAGAAACACCTCTTCGCGCTGCTTGGCCAGGGAAGCAAGGACCACAGCTCTCGTGCAAGTCCAGAGACTCACGCAGGGCCTCCATTCCCCGCCGAGAGCTGGCCTTGCCCCCCATCGATCATCACCACGTTCGGGCCAGTCGCCGAGACATCGGTGTTTTGGAGCGGGGTGTGTCGCCTGGGCGCCGCAGCTCGGCCAGGTTCGCCCCTTCGGCTCAGCTGCGGACCAGCGCGAAACTCGGCGACGCATGATCTCAGCTCGCCATGAAGTCGTCGGAGTGCCGGGCCGTGGATGCTGCTGCTCTGGGATCCGGTACTTGGCGCGGGGTAAGTGCTGCTTCGGCCGGCAGGCCAATCAACAAACACCACCTGGGAGGCGACCGCCGTCGCTCGCCCTGGATGTGGCCTGTATGGTCGAAAACTCGATGCGGCGAGGGGGTGGGCAGATCGAGCAAGGCTGGGCCAGATTCTTCGGTGGCCAGCGGCATGCTTGCTTCGGGGCGGTGCGCTGGGCGCGGGCCAGCTCGAAGAGCGCGTTTGCGTTCCACCAGTTCGATCCGTTCGGCCTTCTGCGGCCGTTGGCTGCAGCAGTCGCACCTTTTGGCCCCCCGCTCGCTCAGCCTCTTCGACCAAAACTCCTGGCGGGCAGCTGGTGTTGCACAGACCTCGGGGAGGGATTCAAACCGGCCTGCCACTCTGGCTGTAGTGCTCTTCAAAGACACCCGTTGCAGGATTCGCCGGGGGAGGCGATGGCTGGCGTCGGCGGTGTACCCCAGCCGGCCACAAAACTTGCGGCCCGCATCTGGAACACCTGCACGGCCGCCACGCGTGATCGCGGCGGCAGAGGCGAGGACGTCGCGCGACACGAGCCATCGGCCAGGGTCCATCTTCTGGTCGGCGGTGAGCTGCCGAGGCCCACAGTGTCGCGGATGCGGGCGGCCTGCTCGAAATTCGAGCCGATCAGCCACCTTTTCCATCTGGGCGCGCCAAGGCAACTGCTGAAGTTCGTCCTGCGGCCCTGACACCATCGCCACCTTGCGCAGGGTGCGCTGGTTAATCTCTGAGTGATCTTCTCCTGGCTACGAAGCCGCCCGGACACCGGCCGGATGTCGAAAATACTTCGAGCCGCGTTTCCTCGCTCGCGCGTAGAGCGGGGCTGGGCCTTTAATGGGCAGCCAGTGACACGTTTACCAGAAACGGGTGCGGCGCACAGGCCACAATCACGTTAGGGGCCGTAGAGCGGTCGGGGGGCCTGCGCAGCCGGGGCCGCCGGGTGATGAAGGATGCGCGGGTAGGGGCTCGCTCCAGGTGATGCCAGAGCATTTTAGGGGTATTCTTGTCGTTCCTTGAGCAGCACGTTGAAGTGCGGGCTGGTGGCGGCCTTGATCAAGTTTAAGATTCCAGCGCCAGGCCTCGGCTTCCGGGCTGTCGGTTGACGATGGAACTCGATCTCACAGAATCTGGGCGCACCATCAGGCTGATGCGAGGGCTTCAGCTCCGTGGGAGTCGCGGAAGTAGCTGCGCACGCGCTGCGCAGACTCTTCGACTTGCCGATGTTAGAGGATGCGATCTTCGGCATTCGCGCAAACAGGTAAGCCCGGTTCGGCTGGCAGCTCTTTGAGGCCGCTGCCTCCAGCCGGGGCAGGGTCTTTGGCAGGGCGCCGCGCGTGATCACCGCGTATTGCCAACCGGTGCTGGCCAGCTCAGGGCCGCACCATTCGCGATGCAGCAGCGCTGTTTTCACCCTCGGGCCGACGAACAACCGTGATGGTCGCCAATGGGGCCACCTGACCCACCAGGATCGCACTCAAGAGCGCCGGAGGGCTTGTTGAGGATCGGCAGGCCGAGGGCACCGAGCTTGAACGCGCGGCATCGAAGCGGCGCCGATTGCCCTTCTGGGCCTGAAGAACACGGCTTGCCAGGTCTTTCTGTCAGCGGAGAGCACGTTGAGCGAGAAGAACGACCGGTGCGCTGAATGATGCCGTTGCTGCGGATGGATCAGCCAACGCACGGCCATCCACACCAACGGCGCTCAAAGAGCTGGGTGACCAGCTGGCGTGAAGCGTTCACCTCTTCCCCTTCGGCCAACACCGCAGATGAACACGCCGCTGCGGATCTTGCGCAACAGGGTTTTCTTTGGCCGCCGCATCAAGAGCGAGGCCGGGCGGCAGAGGCGGAGCTGGGTCGGTCTTGGAGCCATCGGAAATTCTGAAACAGGAATGTCAGACAAACTCTTAGGGAAACTCCACCTAGCCATCCGGGCAGTTGAAGGTGGGCCCAGTGCAATCGGGCCCATAGGGAATCGGCCCAGTGCAGGGCGGTTGCTTCAGCCAACCCACCGCCCTGCGGCCCACGCTTGATTTGGAAGCGGGGCCCTCTACCCGCAAGCTTCGACCCCTCCCCCTGGGCCATCTCGACTTGATCGAAGCGGGCCGATGCTCTTTCGATTGGGCCTGGTGGTGGCGGCTTGTTGCGCCAACCGGCAAGCAAAGCCAGCTTCCCGCTTGAGCAACGGCTTGAAACAGATCCGCCGGGCCACGCTCCATCTCGTTGCGGTGGAAGGTCAGCAAGCTTCGATTGGCCTCACCGTCGACTTTACGGCCGGCAGTCCGGCTTCGCCGTCATGCCTTGCGTGGGTCTTGAGGGCCCAATGACCGATTTCGAGTTCGAAACTTGCAAGATTCGCCCACACGAATCGGAAGCCTTGTCGACGGAGTCGAGGGGGACGCTTTTCCTTGGCCACTGCAGCCCACCACAGCTTTGCTGAAGCAGCAGTGTAAGTGAAGGGAAGTGGGGCCCGTTTTCGGCGGCGACGTGCGTCAATTGGTGCCCCACGGGAAGTGGCCAAGAGGACTCACCCAGGCTCTTTTTAATCGGTAATCACCTCCACACTCTTCCCATGGCTGAACCCCGGATCAGCGTGTGGGATTCAACTCGAAATCAACTCGAGGAGATCGTGCTTGAGGGGCAGCCGCATTCATTTCAGTTGTTGAGGAGAGATATCTCTCT
>Ga0163217_1008694_pt1 | contig 10360 bp, 15 predicted proteins | sample SynspAceP_FD_185933 | JGI IMG/M metagenome (GOLD analysis project Ga0163217, IMG submission 185933) | Saline lake microbial communities from Ace Lake in Antarctica - Synechococcus sp. Ace-P (PacBio error correction) | ecosystem: Environmental > Aquatic > Non-marine Saline and Alkaline > Saline ... | reverse complement strand
TTTGGCGACAAGCGCGATCTGGCCTTTGACGTGGAACACGATCGGGTTGGCGGGCGCCGCCTATACAAGCACGGCCACGCCCTTTGCATGACGAACCCACGATGGCCAAAGCACTGGCGGCGACGCTGTTTTGCTTGGGCCGTCGGCGGGCCAAAGTACGACGCGCTTGATTATCAGCGTCAACCCGAACGTGCCTGCTGCGTCTGCGCAAGATGGACCTCCCCCCATTTTCTCGAACTGCGTCCGGCCACAATCTTTGACGCGACTGGCAGATTTCTCCTCGCTGAAGAAAGAGCTCGTCGCCGGCTCGACATCATGATCGTGCGCGAAACTGACATCGCGGTGTCTACTTTGGCGAACGCGCGGAATATTCGAAGAAGGGCAACGAGCGCGTCGGCATTCAATCGCAGCGCTACACCCGACAATCCGAGATTGACGCGTCGCCACGGCGGCCTTTGAAACTGGCACGTCGTCGGCGGCAACAAAGTCTGCCTCGATGGAAAAAAAGCCACGTCATGGAAAAGCGGCATCTTTGTGGCGCGAAGTCGTGGCAAAAAAGTGCCACGACGAAGACTACCCCGATGTCGAACTGTCCCACATGTACGCCGACAACGCGCGATGCAGCTGGTCCGCGCGCCCAAGCAGTTCGGACGTGATCTCACCGACAACCTGTCGGCGATATCCTGTCCGACTGCGCCGCGCATTGTTGACCGGTTCACTGGGGATGCTGCCCTCTGCGTCGCTGGGTGCCCCGAATGCCGTATGGACGCCCCAAGGCGCTTTACGAACCCGTCCACGGCTCCGCGCCCGATATCGCGGGACAGCGCCAAAGCGAACCCCATCGCCTGTATCCTCAGCTTTGCCATGGCGCTGCGCTATTCCTTTGACCAAGGCGATGAAGCGCGCGTCTGGAAAAGCCGTTGAACAGGTTCTTGCCGATGGGCGCGCACCGCAGACCGATGGCCCCGAAAGGCGGCTCCCCTATCTTCACCTTCGGAAATGGGGCGACGCCATCCTCGCCCAGCGCTCGAACGCGAGCCTGTAAGACAAAGACGCAGCCTGCCGGACCACCGGCGGGCTACCCGATCTCCGCCGCCCACCGCCGCGATCGCGAAATCAGGCTTCGTCATAGCCAGACGCATCAGACGCCGCCCGCCACAGCCCACCTTTCCCTAAATTTCGTGAAAAACCGCAACCCGCCCTGACCAAGGGCGTAGGCTGCAATGGTGACCCCGATTGGATTTCGAACATAAACCGCCCTCTTAGGAGCGTAGCAGGCTACAGGATTTTTATCGAATTATTTCAATAGTTTATTTGTTAAATTGCAAACGAATTTTGTCCCATTTCAGCTGTTTTTGCTCGTTTCGTTCCATTTCGTTCCGGGCCGCTTCCCAAGCTGAGCTACGCCGGGCATCGCATTCCTCCTGATAGTCAGGATGCCCAGATGAAGATAGTTTTTTCTGGGATGGTTTCGCCCTATTGTTCGTGCTGCAAGTATTCGGCGGCCAGCATCGGATCCCGCCACCTGAAATGTTTAAAGCGTGATGCTGTTGTGCTTCAGCCGGTGAGTTGTAATCCCGCTCGATACCTAAGCGCTCGCAGGGCGCCATCGAGTTCGCTTGACCAATGTCGCCAATCGGCATTCCCAGGGTTCCTCGGGTATTTCCCCAAACATACTCCTTGATCTGGCGAAAGAGGCGCTCCCATCTTTCCAGCGCAGCATGATCTTGCCGCGCGGATCCTGTGCGGATCACGCCTTTTCTTGGTGATCTTGCTCTTCCGCTCCGCGTCGATACAGATTGCATTTTGCATATCGACCCACGGGCCATCAGCGCGCTTTCTTCTCTTAGTTTTGAGGACTGCTAGCAAATCGCGACCCAGAATAGAGGAGCAGGAAAAAAACATACGTGCAGCGTGCCTGGCTCTTTCCAGGAGAACGGTGCAATGGTCCCATCCCGAGCCCTCGTGGGAGCGCCTTCGCCACAGCTCACGCAGTATTTCGGCGGCTTCACCTCGAGTAAGGACGGTCGCGTGCGGGCGTCTCATTGGCAAGGACACTTTGGCATTGGTGCCGAGAAGAATTCCGTCCGCCCTGAGCAAACGCTACGCTGCTCTGAGCCCGTAGTTAGGTTCGCGCCGCGCCGTCGATCGCGAGAATTTTCTCTTTTCGACATCGTATGCGTTTTCGCGTCTTCAAATGTGCTTCCCGCAACCCGCCGTCCACCGCCACTTTCGGTGATTCTCGCCCGCCCACGAAGATCGATCTGATATCAGTGCTGCCGTATTAGCGCGCCAAAAAGCGACAAAGCCTCGATTTTGCCATCGCAAGTAGCTGCGTTTTGCCACATCGTCTGGCCTTTGGCCCTCCGCATAGCGATAGACCAGATCCATGCACCCAGGCGTCTTGTCTGTTGTGCGCGGCGCGGAAGATCCAGCCGCTCCGCGATCAGCTCGTCGGCGAGCTTCTTTCTCCGCAGCTTCGCGAGGCAGCTTCCTCGAAGTCCGAGCCTACGGCGGCTGCCATTTCGCATCGGAAGATGCCCGCAAATCGCCTGTTTTGGGGTCCATTCCGAGACGGGTCGGTTTTCCTTGGTCTGGGGCATTCAGGATACTCATCGATGTTGTCGCGATGAATACGATATTGCTTGCGACTCGGGCGCGCAACCAAACGGCCGGCACGGATTTCAGCAAGAATCGTTTGATATTTGACGCCAATCATCTGGGCTACTTCAGGGCGCTGTATGGATGCGGGGGGATGGTTTGAATTTTTGTTTTCCATCGCCCCAAGGAAAGGGTATCGCTTGAAAAATCTGAGAGTGGGTTTGACTCGTAGCGACTGTGGATCGCTCGATGCCCGCCGCGACCACTCTTTGCCAGCGACAAGGGATTTAGCGCTCCCACCCCGCCCTCGAGACTGGCCGAATTTGACTGGGAAAGGCAGAGGTGTTCATCTTGGCAAATACAATCCATATATCAACCTGCAGGCCTGAATATCCTTGCGCAGCGCAGTCTGAGGCTGCATGCTCCCTCAAGAAATTGTGCGTTTCCAATAGAGAAGCTGAACGCCCTCACCCTCTGCCGCTCAGTCCGCCGAAGCAGTCCGTCGCTCGCTTTGCAGCCCACCATCTGACTATGAGAGCGTTCGCCCCGATCATACTCCCCGCATCATGATCAACGTGCATTCAAGGTTGGAACTCGGCCTATTTGGTGGCCAGCTCTTGCAGTTTCCAGATCGATGGTCTACGGGAATTACCGAGCAGAAAGTGCCCAGCACGATAAGGTAGCTTGATGCACCTGCCCCCGACGGGTCCCTCATTTCATAACGGGAGTCTGCAGCGCTTTGGTTTTGCGAGCATTCTTATCGCGCCAGCAACCGCTTGAGCTTGGCGTTCTCATCTTCAAGAGGACTTCACCCGGCGGCTCGGAAACCTCCATGCCCCCGAATTTGGCTTTCAACCTCGGAAGTGAGCTCGTGACTTTCCTTGGCGGTTGGCTGCGGACTTCAAGATTTCCCGCGCCGTTGCGAAGACCTCCGCGGAAGAGGGTCGGAAATGCAGACTTTCGCCGCACGTAGCACCAATGTCAGCTATCGAGGACGCGAGCTAGAGATAGGTTGCTCCGCACCAGCTCTTACGGCCTAAACCAGCCCCCAACGCTTTATTCGCTGGCACTGCCTGAAAAACTTGGTCCTGCGGCGGCCAGCGGTCGTCCCGCCAGTGCGGGTTAGGAAGCCAAAACTCGAGACATTGCGGCCTTCGACCAACGCGCCGTTTCCTGCCCCAAGCGCGTTAATCGTAATAGAGTTTCACGATTCTCTTCCTTGCAACCTGCTGGGCCGCCAGGGTGCGTCATACAGCGTCCTTCCACGCCCGCACCCGCCGGAGTCCGCGTGTCAGGAGTTCAAAAGCCCTTCATAGTAGTTCGAAGAAACCAAAAGCGTTCGAACATCGGGGTGAACACCGCTTCGGCGAGGCACAAAATCATCGAACAGAAGGGTTACTTTGTCGGCTGTGGTAGCCACAGGAAACTGTCGATGTCGCCGGTAGGATGGTGAGCAATTTTTCTGCTTGCCGTTTCGCGTTGGTCAGGCTTCTTGGTTTCATGACCAAAGAGATTTCCTGCCATGTAAACGGCCCTCCACGTTGCGATGAGCAGGTTCCACGGCCATGTTCCAACGGGTTTGGCTCGTCGCGAGCGCCGGCCTTCGATGACTTCATCGAGATAACGAAGGATCACCCAAGCTCTCTTTCAAGATGTCGCCCATTCGGTGTTTCCAAAACGGCAACGCTGTGTGCTTGCGTTTTCGCCAGCAGGCAGGGCGCGCGCGTTTTGCTTATATCAACAACACGGAACTCAACGGCGGTCTTCCCTGTCTCGCAGCCGCCAAAGGATCTCAAGACGCTTGCGATGTAAGGGGCAGACGCGGGATGTGATAAGACGATATGTTTGCCGGTCATCAGATCACTCCAGTGGCGGACCGGTGAAGGTCAAGTGGTGACGCTTGCGGACTTTCCGACCGAGGCATGTCTTCGGAATGCGGAACTGGCCTTCTGCCATATCTGCCAAAGAAGCCTTCGGAATCGCCGCGGCGTCAGAATGACCAAATGCCGCGAAGGTCATTGCCGATGACCTTGAAGTAGGTTAGTTGCCGCGCGGTATGAAAATGCCTCTCGCCCGGTCCGACGGTTGTCTCTTTCCCTTCGATTCCAAGCCGTGCAGGTTCCCGCGACAGCCATCACAAAGGTTTCGTCCCTCATGGCATGGATGTGGACGTGGTGGTACCGCTGCCAGCGGGGGACCAACTATCCACGATGGACATGGCGCCATTTGGTTTGGCCGACGAAGAGGATCGTCTTTGTATCTGACCCCAAGCCATTCGATGGGCCTCGGTATCGCGTTCGCAGGTCTTTCATTCGCTTCACTCCTTGATTGGGGATTGAAACGAAAGCGCTTCGTTGACAGGAGTGGTAGCCGGAGGGCGACGGAAACTGCCAAAGTGTATTTCCTTGATATAGGTTATCGATTGGAATGAAATGGTCCGCCAAACCTTCGACCTAAATTGCTGCGCGCGCTGGATTTGCCCTTTTTGGACCGAAGGATCTACAGTCGAGGGCGGCCGAAACGGCTGAGCTCTACCCAGTCCCGTGTTTCAGGCGCGCTATCGCGCTGTTGCGACATGCGACTGGACGACCCTCTCTTTGTTCGCACGGCAATCGGCTGGTGGCCGACGGATTATGCCACCGGGCTCACCGGACCTGCTGCGACAGGAGCTTGAACGGATCGAAGTGATGCTAATCGCCACCCGCCGCGGTCGATCTCAGGCCGCCAGCGCGGACATTCCGCCATCACAGCAAGTGACTTACTTGCGCAACTGCTAATGCCCACGGTTGGCCGACACTTTGCCACAAGGGAGGCCACCCGGAATTCGCGCGCAGTTTGGTCGATTCTTCTTTTGCTCAGGACTATGTTGCAAGCCTCGAGCGTCGCAACGCTGACCTCGCCTTTGATCCCGACATGACACTCCCGGATTGCGGTCAGCCGCGGAAACCGCTTCTTTCGTTCGCCGTTCCACCGTCATTGCCACGGCGCGACAATCCTGGCGTCGCCAGGGCTGTTGAGATTTAGGCCAGATTAATGCCCCTGGATACCTTCTGCACGCTGCGACATGTTTGTTTTTCGCCGAAGGAATATCGCCACTCATTGGGCATGCCAGCGCTTGCGCAGGTTGAGCAGGAAGCGTTCAGGTGGGCGATGACAGTTCCGTTCTTCTCAGGGTGTGCCAGCTCGCTGTGCGCGAAAGCGATTTTGTATCGCTTCTTGTGCCGGCGCAACTTGCAGCTGTGTGGCCTAAGACATTCCGACCCTTTGGGCCCGTTTGTTTTTCCAGCCACCAATGCGATTCAATCCGCCGCTAATCATTGCGTATTATGCATAAACTGGTCCGAAACGACCCCGCTTGCAAAGTCTGGATGCGAGAGCAAGTGTTTCGGCCTCATGCGCCCACTGGATAAGTGACAATTACTGAAAGGGTTATGTTGCCTAAAGCAGCTTGGGGCCTATGAATTTGCTGCCTTCAGGAAGCCATGTCATCACGATGGTGCCCGGAAAAATGGATGTCAGCTCGACTTCTCCGAACCCTCAACGTAGGCATCATGGCCTGGCGGATTTCGAAAGAAGGTCACTGGCGTGACGCAGTTCACTTTTTCTGTCTGAACCATGCCGCCAACCATCAGCTTGCCAAGACAGGCAATAGCCAACGTGGTGCATCGGGCAGGTATCCGGCGGACCCAAGAAAGCCGGTTTTTCATCTTTTCCAGGTCCATCCGGGCTCGAACACCGCCATCATGCCCGTCGTTCCGTGGCTCATATTTACGATATTGATCCCGCCAGCCTTCCTTTCATGTCCAAGGTCTCATCGGGATGCTCAAAACGCTAATTTCGATTGAATTATCCATAGTAATTCCCTTCCTTTCTATTCATTTGTGTAGATGTCTCTCTCCAGAGAGCGGAGGATTGTCCATGGACCATTGAGCAGGATGTCCGTCGTTAGTAGTCAGAGCACTCATCGTTGTTTCAGGATATCATTGAGCTGCTTCATATTCAGCGGCGTTAATGTTTCATTCCCCGATGTGCATCGGCCATACTGCGACCCCAGGTAGTTGTCAGGACCTCCGCTTCCTGCCCGGCGAAGAAGTCACAGGTGGTCCCTTAAACCTTCATCGACATATTTGCCGGCGGTCTTCATATGGTAGAAAAGCGTTCCCTGATTGACCGCGAGTTGCCCCACATATGCCGCTGCGATTGGCTCCGTCGACGATCCGCCGAACTCCGGACAGACCCGCCAAGCCTTCTTCGAAGAGGGTGACAGTATTGAGTTCTTGGGCGATTGATGGTAGACATGTTTCTCTCCATTCATAGGTTAATCGCGATGGCGGGTTTTCAGGGCGGGTTCGGAACTGAACTGCTTTCACATCGCAGTTGTCAAGAGGCTTTCCCCCGATCGCCCATTCGCCGCTGGCGAACTCTTTCACTCTCACCCATGTCACGCCGCGCATGGCCTCGCCCTCTACTGCGACAATCGCCCCCTTCGGTAACGCCTTGATGCATTCGTTGTTTCTGATGTGTGACTAAAAAACCGCCCTCTATAAGTTGGATATCGGACGGTGGCATGATTGATCTCCTTGTATCCACCGGCCTGCTCAATCCATTCGGTGCATCCGGTGGTGAGATTCAGCCTGCGCCGCCAGCGAAACGAATCCAGTTTCAGGAACTGAACCTATGTGGTTATTAGTTATTTGAACCAGTCGTTGAGCGCTGAGCCGTTGAAGCTTGAAAGCAGCGGAAGAAAGCCAGGAGGCCACGATGACGAATGCCAGTACAAACAGTTTTGCCCCGCGTTGCGATGGCGATCAGCAGGTTCTCTGCACGCGCTGGACGATGGTGCTGCTGCGCGGAATGATTCGCCGGACGACCAGGTTTCAACGAACTGCCGCCGGGCCTGCCGCGGATGTATCCGGGCCCTCTTGTCAAGCGCCTGCGTGAAGCTGGAAGAGGCTGGCGTTAGTGGCGCGTGAGGCGTAATTTTTTAGCCATCGCCGAGACATTTTGCTACGTCTGCACAGACGCTTGGACGCGACATCCAGCCGGTTGGTGGAGGCGATCGGCATGTTGGGGGCAGAGGTTGGGTAGAGATCCGAACCATCTTTAGATTAATCTCGATGTCGAATTGCTGATGTGCGGATTATGCGACGCAATTGAATTACCGATCGGTTCCCCAAAGCGAAACTGTTCATCGAGTTCGTCTATTCCGATTTGCCTCATCGCAGCGGAGGTGGTGGCTTACGCCTAGAGAAAGACCGGGCGTGTTAGACTTGTGCCATGTCGATCCTGGCTTTGGATGTCGATTCTATATGCGCGGTTTTGACCTGCGACGATGACTGAAATTTGGATGGGCCTTGCGGGACAGTTTCAGAACGCGTCGGACCAAGAATGGCATTAACATAAAGCTGGTAGGCCCTCCGGTTCCTGATTGATAATATGCAGGCTTGGCTCGGTCTGAGCCCGTTCGCTGTGCAGAAGAAAATGCGTTGGTTTATGCGCAATACAAGCGCGAGGCAGGCCGTTGATCTCCAATCTTGGTTTTTGGAACCTTTAGACATCGGCTCGCAAGCGATGTCGATCAGCTAAGCGGCTGTGCCCGTTCTCTGGAGAGATTTTACCAGTTAGGTGTCGAGTAGTTTTTTCCGTGCCGGGAGTAATCTTCAGTATCGATATCGCCCCGGGCGAAAACGCAGGTCGAGCTCCGCTCTTTGCCGGCGGGGAATGCCGCCACGAGACCCAATGCCGCCTTTGCTGGCGCACAAACCTTACCAAACCAGTCACGACCAACCCCAACACGAGAAGTCAAGATCACTGGTGCGAACATCATGCCGATCCCGTAGCCGGTATCCCCTTTCGCCCATGTAATCCGCTAACCCTGAGGAAGGGCGGAGCTTCCCTCTTCCGTAGCAGCATAGTGATGAATAGAAATACCGCTAAGGAGCGCCTTTCGGCGCGGAGGTAGGTTGCATTCATGCATATTTTCCTGCCCGCTCCGAATTGGGGCACCGTCAAACGGTCTTACCCTTCACACGCTCCATTTTTAGTGCGGATCAGCAGAAGGTTTCAGCGCGGCGTCTCAGAGATCTGCTGTCGCGATTTCAATCGTCCATCTGCAGTCTTGACCGACCTCTGCTGACAAAGGTTCGTCCGTCTTGACAAAAGCCGAGTTCCAACCGCACCCCCCAATGTTGTGACCGTAAGCTCCGATCTGGATATATCCACCGGCATGCCATCCAGATGGATGATTGTTTACATGCATTCAGCGCGTGAGGAATCCTTTAGCAGAAACTGGAGCATGCGACCTTTGGGGTGCCTGCGGCTTTGATCTGTGCCAGGGCGTCTCTCCCAATTAAACCCATTTGGCTTATCCAGCTTCACGCCAAAGCCAAGCCCAGCCTCCGATTCGGGTTGTCGGTATTGTCTACATCGACACCGAAATCGCCGATAGGCTTTCTCCAAGCGGAGCGAGGACAGGGTTTGCATCCCAGCGTTGGCGGTAGACGTGCTCTTTGCCCGCCATCGGCAGCAGATCCGTAAATTTTGAACCGCAGTGCAGGCTGGGCACATGCAATCCCAGCCCAACTCGCCAATATAGGTGACCCGCCAACGCATAGACGCGGAACAGACCGATTCGATATGGGCGGCTTGACATGAAAGGGAAGTGGCCTCGTTTGACAGGTCCGCACCCGCTGACCGTAGCCAAAAATTGCGGGGGCCTTCGGGCCGTTGCAGATTGATCTGGGTGATGCCGCTCGGTAACATCGCGTCACCGTTACAAACTCATCTGGGCCGATGTGCCGCCCTGATCCAAGCTCGGTATGGCCGTTGACTAGTCTTTCGCCGACTACGACCATGAAGCGGTTCTTGCGCCATGCGGGTGACGGTGAGATCGGGCCTCGAACCCGCCCGCCTCGTTTGCCCAGGCGGCTATAGACCCAACGCGGCCCGCGTTTGACGTCGACGTTGTTGCAAACTGATCCGGTTTAGCAAACGCGCAGCGTCGCGTCCTTTGCACGAGGAACTTTTTGACATCGAACTCATGTCCATCAAGATTGCATCTTCACGTGCGGCGCGGTGTTCTTCGGCATCGCCAGTCAAAACCAGTTCTGGCGACCCCAACTGTAGGCGTCGATCTGTGCGGCTTCTGGTGTCGGGCGCGAACCCAATCGGGAAAACGCGGAAGCTCCCAGCCGTGGCCTTCTCGCTAAAAATTTTACGCCCCGGCGGGCCTTGAGCCGGTCACTAGAGCGGCGAACGCTTCTTGCCCGCGCCCTGGTTTTGAAGCTGGTCGTTGGGAAATGTGCCGCCAAAGCTTTTCGCCAGCAGTTCAGGCGTCCGGGGCCCGGCGGAAGGCAGGCGTTGTTGCTGGCTGCACATCGCGCAAATCGGTCAACGTGTGAACGCGGTGTGATCGGACGGGCAGCGGCCATCGACGAATCCAATGGCCAGCGTCTTGCCGATACCGGGGCCATAAAGAATTCCCAGCCGAGTTCATCCCCGCCGCCACCCAAAGCAATTGCCCAACCCCGGCGCTTTCGCCCCCAACCAGCGGCGCGAAGGTCGGGGTAAAAGCTCTCCGGGCCGCATGAAGAACTTGCGCCCCCCACACCGGCCTCTGCCAACCGAAAAGAAACGCGGTTTTTTTTGAAATGCCGCTTCCAGATTGCGGGGTCATCCGCTCCCCAATTCTGGTTCGATCTCGCCGAATTGAGAACCCCTTTCGGAATGGCATTCAACCATCCACGGGGACTCTCTCTTT
>Ga0163217_1110282_pt1 | contig 10361 bp, 4 predicted proteins | sample SynspAceP_FD_185933 | JGI IMG/M metagenome (GOLD analysis project Ga0163217, IMG submission 185933) | Saline lake microbial communities from Ace Lake in Antarctica - Synechococcus sp. Ace-P (PacBio error correction) | ecosystem: Environmental > Aquatic > Non-marine Saline and Alkaline > Saline ... | reverse complement strand
TCTACTTGCAATATAATACATTATAGCATATTTGATGATCTGTCAAATCAATATAAAAAAAAGAAGAAAGGGAAAAGAAAAAGGCACTTCGTGCCCTTCTGGAAATGAAATTAGGGTTATATTGTTATGTTTGAAAACTCTTCAGCTTTGTTATTTAAAAACTTAATAATTCAGCTTCTGTTAGGATCTGGCGTATATCATTCATAATCTGTATAAGATACATTATTTAGAATAGCTGTTTAATTCTAATTCATTGCGATTAAATCTGTCAAAAAACTATCTATATGCGCCTGCTTGATAATTATAACTATTCATAATGTTTCTCTTATCATCTCCAACCGAACTACAACGTAAATTCCGCAAATTAGATAAATATCTACGCCTTGGCATAAGTCTTTTTGTTATTAACGTATGCGCGAACAACTGTATAAAGTATAATGAGTATTTATTAAAATTCATTTTCTTTCAAATAGTCTGTAAAATTGTTAAAAATTGTCGCTAAATTCTGCGATTTTATAAAAAGAAGTTTCTAAAATCAATTTATTACTGTATATAAAATTATCAATAGTGAAATTCTTATCTTTTCTGTGCTAATTTTAGCAATTGTTAAAACAATTTTGCGTTAATTGCTTTTGAACTTTAAAAGCAATAAACACGGACATTCGAATATTTTTTCGTCCTTGCCGTTTGCTATCACAAGGTAATTATCATTTTCTATCAATAAATCATTTTTTGTAGTAAGAATGTTTTTTCTTCTTGATATCATTTAAAACGTAAAAATTATAATTCTTTCCGCCAGCCTCAATCCCGTTTCTAATAATATTAGAAAATATTCATTAAGTATTTTTCTGTATTTCAACAGTCTTAAAAATTAGCTTTTCGTCCATTTTTTTCCGATTTCGTGAAAGCTTTTGCGTAGATGCTCCTAAAAATAATCTTTAAAACTTCAACATTAAAAGCGTCTCTTGCCTCAACTTTAAAAAGATTTTACCTTCGGAATTATAGGAATATTCATTTTTTTAATTATTTTTTCTTCTTTCTAAATATATCCAGTATCATTTTTAAAACCAAGTTTTATTAATATTTTTTTTCTCTCGTGACAGATAATTCTTGACTATTCAAAATAATCCCTTATTTTTTAGTGTAAAATCAACGATTTCGAACATTTTTTAAAGAATGGAATGATAAAATTGGAAAAGACTGTTTATAGTCTTTATCAGATTTTGTAGCTGTGTTTTTTTACTATCTAAACTGAATAATTACATTATTTTACAATATTCTTCAATGTTAAAAATTTTTTTATTAGCCTAAATAGCTAATCCTTGCTTATTTCGGTTTTCGAGTTCGGAACGGAGTTCCCAAGCTACTGAACTTCGCCTTCGTCTTCGTCTGACACTCCTAAGCTTCGCTTAATTTCTACTCCATTCACTCGTATTACGGCCGTAAAAATTATTGGAGTTTTTAACTCTATAAATAGCAAAACTCTTTCGCTAAACGCTTTCGTATTTTGCTACCATATGCCCAATCTCTTATGTAAATATGGTATAGTAAGTTGTATAGTAGAGTGTATTAGCAAACTTTTTAAATTAACTACATTAAGACTATGATTTTCAAGGGGCTTTGTAAAGACAGTATAAGTTCAAAATCCGTGCCTTCGGTGGGCGGTTCGAGGTCCGCTACTGGTACCAACATAAAAAAAGCGCTTACTTCGGTAGCGCTTTTTTTTGCCTTTTTATGCCCATCAAATAATAGGTCACAAAAACCAATGGAAGCACATAGTCTGGTAAATCTCTTCATTCGGTATTTGGTGTCGAAAGCGCCTGTTTCATCAATGCAACCAAACTTAACATTCCCTTCTGTCACTTTTTCGCGCTGACCAATACGCCACGACGAACCCAAGCTTCAACAAGAATATTTCATCGGACCGTACGACCACTGGATTCTACTGTCGTATAGACACCTAGAATATCACCGACTTTGACAGTTCGAATTAAAACTCATACTATCCAAAGGCCACGTTACAACACGAGATTGAGCTCGCTGTCCGGCACATTATACCCGCTGCAATATCCATTGCGAAACCTACCCAACCACCCAAAAATATCACCGGCAGGATTTGGTAATTCCCCTGGCATCGCGACCGTCCTAGTTCGTAAGACGACCCTTTGCCTTTTCTTCCAACCCTGACATAACGCTCTTCTCATCGTTTTTATCGTTTTTGGACACTTGCTTATCGGGCTTCGTTTTAAAAACACAGAGCAAAAAAAAATAAATATCACCAGGACAACCCAAAACACTTACCGTAATAAGGAAAATATCAAAGCGCCTTAACCCACATTCTGACTCATAATAAATCGCTGTTCAGTCACTTCTGCGTAGGAAGAAAAAGCTTGAACCAATGGAAGTACCAACTCCACCGCCACTGGCCAGACAGCCAAGCCAACGCCTGACCCTTATAAACGTCGCGAAACGACAACTGCGTAACGCCATCCCAGAATCACACCATTTGCACCAATCTTAGCCCGCCTGCCTCTCGCATTCTCTAAGTGGCTTTTTCCTTCCTAGACGCTTCTGAAGAAGCCATTGTCACTCGATTGCTCGCACACTACCAATTATTTCATAGTCGGAACGCAGGCGCTTCTACAAAGCACAACACTTGCATCTTTACTTCAATCTCTGGACGCTGCTGCCCCCGTGACCACATGAGGCCCGGAAGCGCAGCCAAACAAGAGCACAGGCAATGCCAACACTGATTAGGTATTTTATACGTTTCATCATTTACCACCTCATCTGAAGTTCAACATCATGACAGTGTACATTAAATAGAATGAAAGCAGATAGATAAACACTGTGGATTTTGAAAACAGAAGGATACAAAACAAACTAAATAACCCACAAGCGAGTAGGACTACTTCTTATCTATGATCAAAGCGAAAAGCGCCTTCAATAAGATTAGACTCAATAGCACAGACCACCAAAGCAACTTCATCACCAAAAAACGCATATGAAAGAAACGGGTTTCAGATGAGCGAATTATTTAGAAAAAGGACATTTCATGCCCTTATTGGCGGAGAAAGTATCGACGTCGTCATTGAAATATTAGAGGAAAATCAAGAATACATTTGAAGACTTGCCAAGTCTGCTGCCGACCTATTGTCTTCAATATTGAAGTAGCATTTGATGGCTCACCTTCGATCTCTGTCACTCGGAAGAATGAGACGTATAAATAACTGAAGATAAAAGTTCACCCAATAAACTTGCAGTATAATGTCAGTGATTGAATTTTCAAAAAATAACATATGTAACAAAAAAGGAAGACTGAATAAAAAGCAAAGGGAAAGAATTTATTTTACTTAGAGATTGAGCAAGATAAGAGCTCTTTTAGAAAGGAACAGGCAAAAAAAAGTGCACCATAAATGGTGCCGCGGACCGGAATCGAACCGGTACGCCTTATTCAGCGCAAAGATTTTAACTTTAAGTCTTGTGTGGGTCTACAATTTTCCACCACCGGGATTATTCTGATTTTTGGAGGCCGGAGTTCGGAATCGAACCGGCGTTTAACGGAGTGCAGTCCGCTTGCATGACCCACTCTGCCATCCGGCCTCTATCAGAAATTCTTTTGATTGGAGGCGGGAAAAACGAGGCTCGAACTCGCGACCCCAACCTGGCAAGGTTGCTGCTCTACCACTGAGCTATTCCCGCGTCTCAAAAGGACGGTGCCTATTCTATGTATTTGACTTTTCACGTCAAGGGAAAAATCCAAATAAATAACTAACTTAAGCACTTTATTCCATAATGTTTAATTTTTGTGCACTCTTAGAACATTAGCTCAGGCCACGCGCCTTTTAAGGTATATATACATTGACCAAAGCAGTTAAACAACGGCCGCTCGATTAAATACCGCCTCCCCCAACATGCGCCATCAAGTTATCAGGACGCACTCCAGGAGATGAAAATGGCCAGCATTTGCTCGTGCGTTTTTAGCTTACCAATATAAGACACTGCGGACCTGGCTCGCTTGCCCATTTTCTGCCATCCATCACGCAGTGCAGATATAAACAATTCTCGACCAACGATAACGGCACTGGCCAATGTCAGCAGTGGATTCGCATAACTTCGCCACCAGCATAACAAGGCAATCGACACCATAAGTTTATCACGCCACTGGGATCAAAAAAAAGCGCCAAAACGCGGTAAACTCTGATCAAGCTTTCTTCGCTAAATACCCATCCAAACCAATCGTAATGGCTGGCCAGAGCAAAAATAATGCACAGGCGTAATAGCGCCCTTCCCACGGCCAAATAATAAACTAGCCACTAAGATTGGGGAATCATGAAGATTCCGTACGGACGTCCAAAATATTCGGTATTTCAATTTTATTCCTAATAATTACGCTAAATGCACCAACACTTAAACCAAACTTAACTTTTTTATGAAGGTAATAGTAAAATTCAAAAACTTCTTCTGCTTTTTACACTAATCCCTTTTACCTTTGAAATATTTTTCTGGCCCTCGCAGACAACAACTCTTTGATAAACCGCCAAACGCAGTTTCAACAGCTCTTTTTACGGCGATTGGGGCCTATTTCCAGGAATATCCTCAAGCACCGAATGTCGACGCTTCTTTATCTCGTCTACGGGGCCGGATGGGTTTTATTGCAAATCGATGCGGGGCCTCGTCCTCGTATGTGCTGAATCAAATGTAAGGCAGGAGGGAATTCAGGTTGGCAATACCACCTTCGTCTTCTTTTTGAACCTTATGTACAATGTTTCCAGACCCGGCTTACGAGTGTCCACCCTTTGCTACGCCCAATAAAAAGATATTGACCAACCACCAGCTCTTCAAAACGTCTCCGCTGGTTAATTGACCTTTACCACCGTCTAAATCAATACATCGTGCAGCATTTCAAGCTCACACTTTTAAACGCGTTTATAACGACGCATCAAACGCTTGCTCATCGCACACATTAATCATCGCCAGGGCTTCAACACCTTCGATGTTAAAAAGAGCGATAGCTGTTTTTTATCCGGCCCATCAGGCCCAAAAACCACACACGATGCGACGGTTGCTTCACCCACTTAGAAGTGGCTGATATCTAAAAACATTCCATGTTGCATTGGTGGCTCAGAAAGCCCAACAATTTTTGCAACGCAGTTTTACGGCTTAAAAATGGTTTACGTTTGTCGGATAAACGCGCCTGCAATCCTTGCTCAGCGGTTTAACTTCGCCAATTCGAGCCATCGCGCACGTTGACTCGAACATTGTTCAGCACTTCAATTTTCTTCTGGGTGGTTCAAAAATACCTTTCCACCAAACGGCCATCCACTATCTTCTTAGTTCATGACTAATGATAACGCGTCTTAGGTAACTCTATGGAATACCTCCAAGTAAAATTGAGCAATAAAAGACGACAATAATTCACTTCCCGTGATCTCAATCGGGCATTTTAGGGGTAGTAACTTTTTACTACAACGGCTTTTTTGCCTTTACGGCACCAGTCATCACATGAAACACACAACCCGCCCGGCTGAATGATGGAGGGCGATGACATCTGCTTATCGCCGTTTGCCCATAAACATGCTTGCTTGCTCTTGAATGTGTTTTAAGCTGGGATAACTTTGCGTTCACGTAACTTCCGCAGCACGCTCAAAATTCCATGTCCACTGCGGCGGCACTCATTTTTGAGAAGTAATCTCGCGTCGTGAGCTCTTGCGTCTTTCCCTGCAAAAAACATGCGGGCGTGACGAACATTCAAGATCATATTGCTCATCGCCTGGAATCAACCGACACAAGGCCCAGAGCAACGCTTAAATTTGTACTGGCAAAGGCAAGGTCGTGATCGATTGGCGTAGGTACTGTCTTTCACATTGGCGGCACTTTGAATACCTTTTGCATGGTGTTCAAGCTTTCTTTAACAGCCGTTTTGCACTTTGGGAAAAGGACCGTACAAAGTGCCTTTGTACGTTTTTTATCGCTCGGCGAAACATAACGAATGGATTGAAAGTATTGGTAAAGAATATTTAAGGGTAGGATTTGTCGTCCCTAAGTAAAATATTGTAGGGTGGACGATGCTGTTTTAATGGAGCGTTTGCCTCAAGGCAATAACGCTTCCGTTTCGCTTTTAGTTCACAGCAATTTCAATGCTGTGAATACCGACCTCACCAAGGCCATGGTTTTGTCGTTTAATTCTAGTCACTCTAAAATAGCTATAACACGATTCTTAAAATTTTTTGCTTTTCCAACATACAAGCAACTTCACCCCTTTATTATCGTTACATGCGATTAAACGCACGCGGACGAGTGGTTAAGTTGCTGATAAAATGCTTTGGTCAAATTCTGAATGGCTCAAACAAAACCTCGTTTTTCGGCCTAGCCCATACAAGCACATTTGTAACGAACCGCCAATGAAATAAGCTCCGACGTCACTTTCAATACTCACTTTGTAAAAATACGAGTACGGTAGGTACTTACGGTTTTAGGACTGACATTTAGATGCTCGGCAAATTTCATCTGGTTTTTACAGTCCACGATCATCTGCAAGCCACTTGTAAAACTCTCGATCGAAACTGCCCCAATGGCGAACCTTGCCATCGATGGAAACTTGGACAGCGCCATTTTTTGCGCCACCGTCCTTAGAAATTATAATGCTCGCCTTTCGCCACCATCTGAATCGCTCTCTAGCAGCTCAGACGTATTTGGTACTTTGGTTAAGTAACCAGACGCGCCCGCTTCTCTAATAGTTTTTACTGGTACAGATTGTCGTCCTAATGCCGATAACGCCAATGATCTTTGTTTTGGCAAAATACGTTTTTATTTCTTTTCGTTGCCCTAAACCACCAATTTTCCGGCATATTGTTTCATCCGATAAGAATTGATGTCCCGGCAAGAGCGCCTTGGACTGAATAATGCATCTTCTCGGCTGTGCACAACAGCAACAAACTTCTTACGCCTTTTACATCTTGGCAGTACGCGACTTAATAACCATGACTAACTACGTCATTGATCATCAACAAATCAATACTTTTCAAACATAACAACCTCACCAAATATCCCTTGTTCGATTTCACTTCGTACCTAGAATGAAATCGTGCTCATAGCATCCTGCTAATATAAAAATCATATCATCCAATAGAAATATAAACAGAAAATGCTCATAACTATTTAGGAAGTTATCTTTATATCCATTTCTTAATAACTTTTTTTGGCTAATTCTCGATAACGAATACGCACACCCGATCCATAGGTTTTTTGGGTGTTAATAAAAGCATGGTGCAATCTTCTCTTCATCAAACGGAATAGATCATTGGCAATCTTGCTCGCTAAGTCTTTTCACGCTCAGGGTTTGCTTATCTTCAATTCATAATGACTTTAGGGGATAATCAAAACGCTCACCAAGCGAAATCACACGGTCCACTATTTTCAAAATAGCTCTGCTCAAACAAAGGCCAAGAAAACACGCTCTTCTTCTGACTTAAGCCTTGTACCAGCCAGCCTGAAGCCCAGCAAAAAATTTACCGCTTGGGGTGGCTTTCCACTTATATTGCAAAGGATCTGTTCGACAAACACGCCTCCAGGTTAGGCAGAACGAGATCAGCTTAAACCATTAAGCTTTATAAGCGGTTACTGATCAGCTTCAAAAAGTCCGCGAATGCGTTTGGCGGCCATGAATGGCTCTTCTTTTGTGCGCTCAACGGGCATAAGGCAAGCAAAGGTTCTTGAAACCTTTTAGCGCAATCGCCCATTTCAACGTTTGGCTAACTTCACTTCATCTTGGATTGCTGTAAGCCGATGCAAACTTATTGGAGTGTAAATCGCTTTAAAACGCGCAAAACAGCATATTCACTTAGAAAACGGTGTTGGCTGCTTTGCCTCGTTGGCCCCGACCCACGAGTCGTGTTGCCATTATCTGAGGGGCATAACCTCCATTACTCACCAGTCTGTGTCGTGGATGTTGTTGAGGGCGTCACTAACTTGCTCTCTAGAGGTTTTAGTAAATTTTGAAACTTGCCTGAGTTCCTTCATATGAAGACCGATCCGATTGTTTGTATTGCCACTGGACGTTTTACGTATTTTGAAAAAACTCACTATCCAAGTCCTTAACATTTTTTGCGCTGCTCTTAATACTTTAGGCAAAAACTCAGTTGCAAAGGGACAGGGCAAATTCAACGAGCAATGACCAGATTGAGCTATTTGCTCTAATGTTCGCCTCTTAGGTTGCCACTGATCTGGCATGTCCGGCACGCTCTTTTTTGCTCTAGATACAAATCAAAATTCGGTGACGCCTCGGCGGTCGTTTAAACCACGGGAGGGGAAGACGGCGCATCATATTGTTCGAACCGGTGCTTGGCTTGGTAGCTTGCGGCTGAGGGATAAATCCTCAGGCTTATCCGAGGAGGCTTTGTGCAATCGGTCCATTTTATTCATCAAAGAATCGTCTTTTTGACATTAAATATCGCAGCGGTTTAACCGCTTGCGCTGCCCTTTTGAAGGCGATGCCAAAATGGATATTAATATTTTCTCTTGACGCTGAAAACTTAAATAGCTGGCTAATTGTAAATTTTGCCGTAAGCGGCATCAGGCATTGGGTTACCGTCAAAAGGGTTAATGAACACTGAGACGGGCTCATTTCAACTCGTATAGCACTAGAACTAGTAAGGTAGGCTTTGCTGTTTCAAAAAAGTCCAGCAATTACTGTTTTCTCTAAACCCAATTTGAGGCTGCCCATAAGGAAATTGATATGCGGTAATGAATAGCGTTATCCAACATTAAATCTCGCTTCGCCGTATTTTAGCTCAATTAGTCTTATCAAAAGCCGTTGCCATTAAGCACGACAACCTTTGAAGCTCATCCCATCAATAAAAGCATTACTCCCATCAATAAAAGCACTATTTTCTTAGGCGTCCTGTAAGAAAAATGGGATTTTTTAGTTTTATTAGTTAGATAGCGACAATCCTCACTGAACTTTGGAACTTTCAGCCTCATATTAAGTCTATTGATAGTCTTAAACCTTAAAGGAGTATTCCATGCGTTACACAGAAGCCCTCTTTCGTCGAACACATACTCACAAGCGGGGCAAACAAAAACGCTCCGCAATACTTAATTACGGGCTGTTGTCGCTAACCCTTTTGTTCAGCGCCTTAACTGCGGGCCATGAGCATGGCTTACAACCTACCCCATCCAGGCCTAATCATTACCTTAGTAGGCTTTAGGTTTGCTATTTTTTTAAACACACAAATTTAAGAAAGTTCACTGGTGGGTATTCTTTGCGTATTGCCTTAAACTGGTTTTATGGCATCACACTTTGGGCCGATCCTTAGTATTTATATGAGCTTCTCTAATGGCCTCAAGTATGATTATGGTGCATTGGGTATCACTGGTTTATCATTCCTGGATTTGTCCCTTTACGCACTTGTTTCTAAGAAAGACTTTAGTTTCCTTAATGGTTTTATTTACCGTTGGTTTCTTTTGTACTTTTTCGGCAGTTGATTGGTATATTCATTAAAATGCCTGCATTGCAAATCTTCATCTCAGCGGGTATTTGCGCTTTTTCTCTGCTGCCGGTTAACTTGCTGCAAACAAAGCCAAATCGTTCGTGGTGGGTGAAAACAAAACTACATATGGCCGGACGGTTAAAACTTATACGTTTCTTTGTACAACATGTATCTAAAGCATATTGTCACTTTACTTTGGTACTGTCTGCGATAGTTAAAACTGCCCATATCAATGTAAAAGGCCGCTGACTTGGGGCCTTTTTATTGTGTAAAACTTTTTGCAAAAAAAACCGTTCATTTAAGACTTGTTTATCAAGGGCTTTCTTTTAATGCAGTACACTCTTCTCATCACTGGCTCGCCATACCAAAGCAAAGGCATGCCACACTTGCCCTTCGCTTTATCGAGGCCGCCATGGAAAAAACACCCTGACAGCCATCAAGGGCGTATTTTTTTACGAGGGACGCCCAAGGGTATTAAGTTCGGCAATTCAAATCGGGCACAGCCTCCTAGAGATGAAACTTAAATCTCACTTTCAAAGCTTGCAACGCGTTAGGCCAAACAACAACAAGTATTCCATTGATATTTGGTGTTATCCGCGGCGGCGGTAAGGCGCGGCCATTTCTTAATGAAAGCGGAAAGGTCGTCGTTTTACGGGAGACGGATCAAAACATCCAACTTTGCAGAAGGGCACTTCCAACTTTTGAAGTCTTGGGGCACCGCTTGTCGACCTTCATTGGGAAAACCACTCTCCATTTAAAATTCATTTTTCCCAGTTTAGTTAAACCGTCATTTGGAAAAAAACACACCTTTTATTTCCCCCCCCAAACCTAAAAAAAAAAACAAAAATCCTTCTTTCCTTTTTCTTTTAC
>Ga0163217_1070052_pt1 | contig 10361 bp, 4 predicted proteins | sample SynspAceP_FD_185933 | JGI IMG/M metagenome (GOLD analysis project Ga0163217, IMG submission 185933) | Saline lake microbial communities from Ace Lake in Antarctica - Synechococcus sp. Ace-P (PacBio error correction) | ecosystem: Environmental > Aquatic > Non-marine Saline and Alkaline > Saline ... | reverse complement strand
TTGGTCTCTTTGTTTATCGTTATCCGCTTTATTTAATTAAGGTTTTTGGCCCAGCATTTTCTCTGTTTTTTCTTTTATCTTTCGCTTTATGGCTATAATGTTTTGTTTTTGCCCGTCAAACCGTTGCCATTCATACTCTTTAATAATCTAGCGCTGCCGAAAATTTATTTTGTGCCATTTTTTTTTTCTCCATGGGCAAGTTCTTCATGCTCTTTTTAATTAGCTTATTAATCGTCTCATAAGAGGATTCTAATACGGCAGAAGTGCTGCTGCTGGATTTTTAAAATTTTTAAGGGGGTGATGATTTATATTGGTTAAAAAAACAAAAACACTAAAACCACCCCCTCTACCAGTAGATAAAAAAACTGCCATAGAATTTTAAAATTCCTGTTAAAGATTAAACCAAGTTGGACTTCCCGGGAAACCGATTTACCTTGATAATAACGTTGCACTTGACTTTGATCTGTCCCAAAGTTAGGCTAAAAACAAGAAAAGTCCCACCAGTCATTCCTTCCAAAAACAGTATAAACGCGAAGAGGTGTTCGAAGACTTCAAAAATGTTTAAAATATTACTTTACACTAAGCTTCCCGCTTATTTTTAAAGCCTTTACTAAAAAAGTAAAAATTGTCTGAGGGTAAATAACCAAGTATAAAAGAAAAATGCTACAAAACATACCCAACATAATGAGAACATTTGTTGTTTTTGCGGGGTAAGCGTTTTACGGCTTTGGGTACCACCAGGAAACGGTATTATAAATAGTTACGATAGTACCAATCAAATAATATTCAGTTGTAAAATAAATCCAACCCTAAACTTGCCGATCGATTATAAAAATATTCTTGCTGGAAGGAGTGCATAAATGGTGTTGGGTGATCTCCTTCTGGCCGCTAATCCACTGAAGGTGTAAAAATAGAAATGCGGCTGTGTTCTTGTTTTAACATCAAATCTAATTCTAGAAAATTCATAAGCGGGTATATAACTTTAAGTTTATAGGTATAGGGCACAAAAAAACAATGCAAATAATAACCATTGCTAATGAAGTCCAAAATAAAACTGAACAAAGCCCAATCCCGTTCATGAAAAGCTACAGGGGGTTTAGGAAAGAAAGGTTAATGGCACTGGCCTTAGGGTGTGGCCATAACCCGGAAAGACCAACGGTTATTCCCAGTTGGCTTTCATTAAACCCAACCAGTACATATTCGTTTACGTTTTACTTCCTTTGGATTTTCCAAACAACCATAACCAACAATAAAATGTAAGTGTTCCTATTAGATGCTCCAATTTTCTAATGCTTCCTTGATATTATCTAATTGCCGGGTCATTATAAAATAAAAATTATGATTTATTAGAAATGGTTGAGCAGCAACAAACCATTGCGTGATTTCTTTTTTCCAGATAAAATTCATCCATGATGCTTTTAATTTTTTACGGGGTAGCCGGGGGGTTTGTAGTTCGTTGTACTAATATCTTTCCAACAGATTAACATATTTAGCAAATAATTTTATTATAGGCAACAGTTACTCCTGCAGGTTAATTCTCTAAAAAAAAAAATAATAAGTTTCCAGTATAGATATAATGACCCTTTCCGTAGGGGCTATCAATAAGCTGCCTTTTTTAAGGATTCATTCTCAACATCATTCATGCTAGTATTGGGTAGGTATAATTCACTTGACCACTCCCTAGGGAAGTAATAAACCGCCGTTCCTTGAACCCAGCCATTAAAAATCTTCTGGGACAAATCTTTATTTTGGAAAATTAATTAATTAAAACTGTGATTTTTTTCCAAAATCGCTTCCACGTCAGCATTTCTTCGGGGTTAACTCGAATTCATTTGATAATTGTAACCGAAAAGGAGGAAGCAATATTCTCGAATTGTTTATCCCATTCGTCCGGCAGTATTTGTAATTGTACAAATTATTAAGGTACCCCCATTTTTTACAAATCGAAGCAGTTAATTTCTGGTTAAATTTAATGTTGTCTGGAAAACTACAATAGGCCCTAATCCCCATGACTATATGGGCGGCCATCATAATTTTTTAATTGTGCACTAAGAGAGGAAACCTTTGCTGCTGGAATTCAATAATTTGTACGGTATACCAATTTGTTCTAAGCTTTCTCAGGCACGAGACACGTCACCTGCACCCACAAATAGCCAATTTATACTGGCCTGCTTTTTTAATATTTAAAAACGTTACCCACTTTTTGTTCTGCGGCATTAAAAACAGATGTTGAGAGGGAATATGGATCGTATGCGATGGTTACTAATTCTTTTTGTATCGCTTCGCCCATCAAGTTTAGAAATAGGATAAAATAAAAGCTTTCATCTTCAGTATTCGGTGGGGTTAAGGTGAAATACAAGGTTTGTTCGTCCTCCTTTTTTTTGAAATACTAAATGGTGCTATCTCGGATCAATTGTCCATCCAATGGCATACATCAATTGCCAATTCACCTGTCGCATTTTTCTTATGTGTGCCCTTTTTACGACTACCAGCTACTTTGTTTTGGAGTGCCGGTCTTGCAAAAATCATATTTTATCTTTTTATGCTCGCCGTTGCTATTGGGAAGTTACTTCAAAACGGGCTGTATAATTCCCCCTTTATCAACGATTTTGAAATAACGTAAACCAACAGGTTTTTCTATCACTAAAGTGTCCCTTCCACGTCTAGGGTAAAAAAATCATACCTTATGTACTTTAGGGGTTTCGGAGCACAATTAAAGGCTTGAATCTGAAACCGTATATTTTCCCCCAAGCTTCCTTTTTCATTTTAACCAATACGCGATTGGTTTAAGGCAGCGCTTTTTAGGAAATAGTTAAGCTAAGGATCAAAATTTAAATTTCTTGTTGTTTATTAAATCAGTAGTCGGTAGTAGCAGCTTCGTTGGGACTGAGAGATGCAGAAATCAAATTATTTTTAGCAGTGCTGCGGTTTAAGGCTTCAAGTATTCACTTTAAAGTACCTCCAGGATACGAAGTGGCACTTTCAGGCAGAAGCTTCTAAATACAAGGCCTGTTACGGCTTGTATAATTATCAATTTAATTCTTGTGATTTTTGTGCTACCCAATGCGTGGCCGTATTTGTTTGAAGCAAAAGATAGGCCTTTTTAGCAATTCGGCGGTAAGTGTATGGGAAGGTCTTTTAAAATTAAATTATTTTGCCCCAATTTCATAATAAAAATTTCACCAATAGCTTGCCACATTCAATTCTTGACCAAGTGGTGTTCAATACCCATCAAAAATTAGTTTATCTTTGGGTAATCTCCTTTTAGGAGCTCTATAATTCTGTTTCTGAACCTCGAAAGTAAGGCCGCCCCAAAACCTTGACATAGGTGCTGACTGCTGGCATGGCAGCAATTTCGTTATTCGAAAGTCCTAAATTGATAGAAAAGGTCCCAGTATCCAAAACTTTAATAATATTGGTTTTAATCTGCTTCAATCAATTTTCATTTGATTCCCATAAAACCAACCTAAGACGTATTAAAAAATAATCGTTTTGGTTGCCCAAACACTTGTTTTAGATAATTGGTCGGGTAAATAGCCGGATTGTTTGCTAAATCAAAAGGCTTCGTTACTAAGTAATTGCTGATGAAGTGTGATGCCCATGTGTCGTGCCAGCACTTCTTATGATTCAAAGCGGTTGATTAATGACATCAGGTTTTAAGGGTCAATAATCCAAAACTACATCACTTACAAACAAGATCTTTATCCCAAAAATTTTAAAGTTTCTTTTGATGCTTCGGAAAAGCCAAAATCTTTTTGCTCTGCGTAAAAAACTGTTCTCCGCCATCAAACGCGTTCGTGCAGCTAAAAAGGTCTTGAGTTCTTAATACCCCTAATAATTCGAAAGTTCAGGGCCAAATTAACGTTTTGTCCGCCATTCACCTCTTGTTAAGGATAAATAGGCGGTTTCGGCTTTTACTTCATTTTTCTAAAATAAGAAATAAGTCGCGTATTTTCATATCAGGAATGTTGCCGCGATTATAGAGTGCTTTTCCTTAAAAAAGTTTACTTTTGAATAGCTAAATTAAAGGTCAGATGAATTTGGTTTTTTTTTTCGGGTACTTGAGCGAAATTACTATTTGATGCCTAAAAGCAGCATCACAAACAATCAGTAATCTTGACGCATAGTCATGTATAATTTAGTTGTCTCCCAAATATAAAATATATTAATTAGGGAAGTTGCTAGTTTTAGAGTTACTTTAAACAAAAGGGCTGGTTGCTAATCTATTTTTCGTTAATACCTTGACATTGATTGTACTCATATCCTGCACTAGTTGCTACTCCTTCTGTAAGACCAAATTATTAGGATAGGTTAAAATTCTCCATTACTTCGGCGCAATGAAGATGAAAAAGCTTGATATCTTCAATAACATAAGTTTCGTGTCCGTTTTATCGTTTCATGAATCTCTTTATCCAAATATTCTGATGTATTTCCTATTTTTAAATGGATAGGAAAAAAAAATAATAACACCGGCCAGTAATGCTTGCTCCAAAATTAGACCATTTGGGCCAAATAAGGCTACCCCAATTACAGCAAAAAACAGAAAGCTAAAAAATAGCCCCCAGATTCTTTTGACATTAACGGTCCACAACTGGAATTTAAAAAACAACCTATAGAAATTAATGTAAGTGTTATTGAAATATATTTTTAACAATTAAAATTTTGTTCTTACCTTATTCAAAATCTCCTATTTTACCTACCTTACGGACAGCTTAGGAAAATAAATTTCAAGATAAAGTTATATGATAATCGGTAATTACGATGTTGTAACTAATTCTTCATGATGACTAATCAAAATTGTTTCATTATTTATTTCGTTTGAATGTTGTCTACAGCAAGGTTCGCATTTAAAAAATTTGCTATACTCAATCAGATTCCACGATCAGCTGCAAATATAACATAAGAGTTGCGCTTATGCCTAAACCCCTTTTTAATTGCAAAGCTTTCATCCTTACATCTAAGTAAGCGATGATTTTTTTTAATCTTAAATTACAATCCTAAACTGTCGCGCAAAAATAGGTCACTATTCCTATTTTGTTCCCAATAAGGTGTTATAATTACTTTGTTTTTTTGAGCTGATGAAATTAAATTCCAATTTCACTAACTTCCAGTCCAACTTTCAATGCTGTGATGGAATTGTGTTGTAAATTGAATAGTTACAAGTTCCTTTTTTTAAAGTGCTGTATAAATTGATGCGTACTGGTAGTCCGTCTTCTAAAGTTTCTATTTTTGCGGTAGCATTTTTGTGCTTCTTTTCTTTATGGGTACACACGAATATATTCAAAAAGAGGGGATGATACTTAATTCACCTAAGGTAATGTTGATTTATTCTTATTTTTTCTATTTCATCTTCAAGGAAGGTTTTATCAAGTGAAAAGTTCTTGATCACCTTCGCTTGTCAAAATACGAATAGGAGGGCTATATCCAAATTTTCTTCTATTATTTAATTGTGCATATTACTGACCACACCATTTCTTGCGCAGAAAACGAGCTTTTTAAGGCATGTTGAATATCACCAACAGGATTAAAAAATATCGTCATAATCGAGGTTAAGGGTAAATCCCGGTCAGTAATTTTTTAGTTACTGTTGAGTTTTAAAACAGGAATATTATCAGGATTGGACGATCGGCCTCGGACTTGGCCTTTTCGCTAAAAAGCTCCGTCACATAAATAAGTACGCACTGCCATTTCTGAATTCTCCATAACGCGATTGTTGTAAGTGGGGAGGAGGTTATTTTTCGGCCTTACCCGCATACCAGTATTTTTTAATTCTTCGGTAAGTTTGGTTTTTAGGCGCCTTTCGCTTCACTTGAAGTATCTTCAGTAGTAGATGAACTACTGTTCTTTGTTGGTGCTTGTTCTTTACAGAAATGAATAGGGATAGCGCAAGGGCAAAAAGATAGTCAGCTTGTTTTTTTTAGATACTTCGTCATAATATTTTTTTTTTATTTAAAATTACAAACTATTGTGTCTCATGTCAAATACTAAAAACAACATCTATAAAAAAGAAGTGAAAGCGAAGGACTTGGCACCTAGAGCCCCATTGTAAAAAGATGCACTTCAAGAACCCCCTTATGAATCGTTGTGCTATTTCTTAAAAGTGTTTTGTGCACTATATGTGTTGGGCAAACCCCCCCCCTCCATATACATTGTGCGTAGGGAGCCTTTTATTCTTCGATGCCAATAAGTCCATCCATTCTTGAATTCCGTATCCGCCTGCCTTGTCAAAAGGTTTAAAAGTGTGCATGTAGTACCAAATTTCTCATCGCTAAGATTTTAAATTTTAATGGGTAGTACTATGAAGTGTTTTTTTGGAATCGCCGCCGTAGTAAAAACAAAAAGACGTTAATCACCTCATGCCAAATCGTTCGATAAGTTTTAGCATTTCAAATGCTTCAGTTTGATCGGCTGGTTTTGCCAAGAGACCAGAATTATGGCCAGACAAACAGGTTATCGGAAGTAATAACGGACTGATTTGTTGCTAGCGTTCCTTTAAATTTTGATGCTTTAAGCAGCGCCAAATAATGCTTGATTATTTCGCTTGCCTTTTTAAATGTTCTGGGTATTACTTTCTTCAACAGGTCGTACACAATGCTGACTTCGATACCTAAATCCTCCAAAGAATTGCTTTCTTTCTTGGGAAATTCCAGAAAGCTAAAATGGTATCTAAGCGTTTTTAATTTGTCTGTTCCACAACCACTTATGCATTCTTGCGCATTTCAAAATTACATTACCAATCGCCTCGCACTTTTAATACTTTGCTCAATAACATCACGGACCACAAGCTTCCACCGCCCATTTTATTGAGAAATATATTTTGAAATCGAATTTCACTTCAGCACCGCATCTGCGGACAAAGTAGCTAAGCCACCAAAATTGCCATGACAGGAATCAAGTCATCGCCCATATTACAAGACTTCTGCTGCTTTAATATTTCTTGGCCTTTTTAAAAAAATTCTTGTAGTTCATTTCTTTATGATGTGCCTCCTAAATAAATATCGGGTAACGCCTAACATTTTTAGTCGCTCTCGAACGCTTCATTAGTCCCTCCAGAGATAATACAGACATGATAGCCTTTGGTTAAGGCCTGTTTTTAAGGCATAACCATCTTTAACATTCATTTTTTCGAAGCATTTTCTCCCGTATGGTAATGAGTAAACTACCATCGGTAAAAACTCCATCCACATCAAAAACAAGGTGGTAATCTGTTTAAATATTCTTTGTAACTTTTTTCCATCGCATACTTTTTTGAGCTCCTATTTAAAGGTTTACCATTTTATTTTGAATGATTCGCTGAGTAGTTTATAGATTTTTGATTGTTTTGAAGGCAATGCCTAGGTGAACTGCATGGGTTTGAATGTCTTGCGCATTGGCGGTCCAGTTTGTGCTTTCTAAGGGAGCAATAGCATTAATCTTAGCGGTTTCCTGAATCAAGGGTTTTAAAAAATTCGAATTGGAAACCTTATGTTTCTTCACAAATTTCTGCCCAATTCCGGTCATCGTAATTGGGTAAAAATTATTCACAAAAACTGCGGCTAGATGAATACTTTTTCGTTGTTCAGTGCTAATAATCATAGACGACATCAGATTAATGTTTCGGGCTATGAAGTGGCAGTTACTTTGAGGATCTTCGTTTTTGCTTGTTTCTAAAGCAAATGGGAAGTTGTTCTGAAGTTTAATTTTTTTTCCTTTTGTTAAAGGCTGTAATGGCATAAAAAAACACCGTAGTTTCTTGCACGCCTCCCGAAAGCGCGTTAGGGAACGCTAACCTGAGGTTGTAACCCACTAACCTTTTGGTGAATGTGCTTTGCAAACCGATTGGATCGCATCATCGCTTTACTGAAATGATGTACCACATCAGCTTTTTTTATTGCGTTTCTAAGCTTCAGTTGTTTCTGTTTTACTAGCAAAAATGAGCTAATGATTTTTTACTTCTGCCAACTTACTTGCACCAACATTTAATTGTGTTGTAAAGCTAAAAGCATCAAACAATTGCGATTGCGAACCATTACCCGTGCAATAAGTACTACTGAAAACCCATGCTCAAAAGTACAAAATTTTAAAAATTAAGTTGATTGCTATTTCAATTTTTTAATTTTAATTGGAGCTGCGCACCCACCTGAGTCAGAATTATTTTAGATCTATTTCTTAAAAAATAAGGAAATAATTAACATCTAATATAGCTGCTTTTGCTAAGAGATATTACTTTCCTAATACTCTCAAAAGAACGTTACTTTTGCATACTAAAAATTTAAATGTTTTTTTTTCAAGTATTTTGCCTTATAGAATTGTTAAACTGTAACTATTTTATCAACGGGATGATTGCTTGTAAAAGTCCGAGTTTAGTTCGTAAAACCATTGAAAAAATTTAAAAAATTACCAGATGCAAAGAACTGCTTAAGAAGTACCTCTTTTCGGAACCCGATTAATTGGTCTCTTTTGTTTTATTGTTTTGCTACGGCCATGGCCTCGGTACGTTTATCGAGAGTTGGTATAGTACGCAACGGCTAGAATTTATTATTTATTAACCGCATGGTGGTTCGAGGCTATCAGCGTTTTTCTTGTTATAATTTTCCTAGGCAATATGTTTCAGATAAATTATTTGTTGGAGTTAAGTGGCCTTGTTTTTTTACTTCATTCGTCATGGATTTTAATAATCGTGGGTTGCTTTTGTAACGCGGCTATATTAGTTTTGAAGGTATGATTGCCCTATTCGTGAAGGTGCATCAGAGAAACGTTTTTTATTCTTGATAAAACCTTTTCTAAATGTAAATGTGGATGGTGGATCGATGGGTGAAAAAAACTTAGGAAGCCACTAGAGCATCCAATTATTGTTACTTCTGAAGGCATTTAAAATCTTACATTGCCATGGCGACAAGATTTAATGGACCAAGATTTTAAAAATTTCTTTTGTTGAAATTTATTGAAGGCGCTAAGGAAGATATTAATCCTATGAAAAAGGGCAGTCAATATTTAAAAATATAGAATCGAGGGGGGAGAACGCACGATTCAATTACTTGAAAAAATGGTGAAATATTCCCAGTATTCCATTTAATGTATGTTCTCATTAAACAAAACCTACGGAAGGCCGCTATCAATATTTGTTACCAACAGATAGTACGTATTCAAATAAAATTCTCTTTTGAAGGCCGATTTGTTTATGCGAAATGGCAGTTTCAATTTAAAGGTGTTTTAACGAAAAGATAGTCTTCCAAACCCTTCCAATTACGTTCGTTGTACAAATGTGGCAGGAATGCCAATTTGGTTAATGCCTGACCTCTTATTGAGAGGATCTTACGGAATCGGTAAAAGTTCCAGAAAGAAGAAATAACAGGAAAAAAAACAAGGAGATGCTATTGTTACTCGAAAAATAAGCTCGAACGGGTTGAAACGGACGCAAAAAAATATATAGGCGGTCAAGGTTTAAATGGAAGATTACTCTAATCTTGTGGGACTGTATGTGGTCTGGGATCTTTACGATTCGCTGGGTCTCTTAAAGTATATTGAATTGCCTTTAATGTACGCTTGAATGATTTTTATTGCGAAAAAAATATCCAGCCACTAAAGAGGGTTTTCTTCTTCTTATGAGGTAAAAAGTTACAGGGTAGAGGATGAAACGGCCATTTGACTATGGACATTTTATATGAATCATGTATTAGATCACAAAAGGCTATCGATTTTTTCAAGCCAATTTTGATCCTGACGAAAAGGGAACAGGCCTTTCCGTAATTCACGACTTTTTTTATGGTTACTTTGGATTACCCTATATTGGTATATTTTCTGTTTATATATTTGGGACTTATGGGCATTATTGTTTTTGGAAAACCAGATTTTAAGAGATTTAAAGGCAAAATTCATTAGATTAAATGAAAACGAAAAAAGAAAAAAAAAAGCATACTTTCTTCTTATACTTTTTAATTGAGTTTAAAAATTTTGGGAATTCAAGCACAAGAAAAACACAACCAAAGCGCTTGATGATGGTTCATTTAATCATGTAAGAAAAAAAACAAACTTGAAAGGTTTTTCATTTCTGAAGAATGATGGGTCATGCACATACGGCTGTCGGGCCCCCAACAGGGGGCCGCACCAAATAGATTCAAATTTTAGGAAAAAAAACTTGACTAAGTATCTAAAGAGCATTGCTTTGGCCTTTGGGGGGCAAATTAAGTCATTCAAGATGAAGGTGGGCCCGTATGAAGCTAAATCAAAAACACGTTAACTTTTCTCAAGAGCTTTTCCTTAGGAAAAAATTAAAGTTTTTAAAAGATTTAAATTTAAAAAAAAGACTTTAAAAACTTCAGATTCATTCAGGGTTTTTGAAAAATTTTTCCTTCTTTTCTTTTCTTTCGTATTGGGTTTTT
>Ga0163217_1064740_pt1 | contig 10361 bp, 11 predicted proteins | sample SynspAceP_FD_185933 | JGI IMG/M metagenome (GOLD analysis project Ga0163217, IMG submission 185933) | Saline lake microbial communities from Ace Lake in Antarctica - Synechococcus sp. Ace-P (PacBio error correction) | ecosystem: Environmental > Aquatic > Non-marine Saline and Alkaline > Saline ... | reverse complement strand
AGAAAGAAAGAAGGAGAACAGGTAGAAGGCATCTAGCCAAATGCCAATACTCAGCATTAGATCGATTAGTCCTGCACGGATTCCTCGTTTGTGCTGGGCCAACACGCAGACGAATCAAGCCGGAAACGTGTTCTCTGCAACTAAAACTGGAGCTGCGTGCTAAGGCCCTACTGCCTAAAGACTCAGCGGAATAATGGGCTGAACTTTTTCACCAAGAACAAGGCTCGCCAGTCCTGCAGGTTTATGGCGCGACCTTGGATAACACAGGCTATCAGGCAAGCAAGACATACTCGATTCACGGACGCTTCGCAGCAGGAATTTAATTGTGGTAGAGATGCGGAGTTGCGAAGCAGACACCCTCCGTTTTGACACCCACTTGTTTTCGTGTGAGCGCGAGCTGCGGCAACATATAGGAAACCCACGCACCGTCACCGTCAAGTTGAGGACAGTCGAACTGAAATTAACAGTAGTTATTTGTGGCGGGCAGGTTATAGTTGTGCAAAAGACAAGGGGTACCAAATCTGAGCGAACATTCACTGGCCTTAAGTGTCAGTGGAAGAGCTAATCAAACCTAAATACCTTTACAGGATGCATAGCCATCCATAGCCTCTCTAAAGTGACATGGTATCACGATTGAAGGATTTTTTGATCTAAAAAGCGGGGGTTTTATCACATCGGTAGATAAAAGTAAGAGTCTGGCCTGTTAGCGGGTTCTGTCGGTGTAGAACAGAGTCTGTCTATTTTTCCTCCTACGACAGCCATCACTTGACTGCCTATATCAATGCGCGCGTACCCGAGTATATCTCTCAGCGCTGGCCACACACCAAGGGTATCCTAATTGGTACTTGCTTCCTGGAAAGATCGAGTTCGGGCGCGCTTTACCATGCCACGAAAAAGGTGTCTCGCCAGTCGCCTGCGGTGCGCTTCTGGGCCGTCACCCTGCTCACCCTTACCTGAATTCCCTTGCGGGAGCGACATCGGGCAGGGGGGTCTTACCTTCTGCTGCACCTGTCCGTAGGCTCACGCGAACATTTCCCTCCCTGAGGAATTAACCTGGCAGCTCTTGCCCTATGAGAGCCCGGGGACTTTCCTCTCTACCGCGAAGGCGATACGGCGACTGTCCAGCACACGACTCTTGGGGCGCAAGAATTAGCCGGGGTTCACGCCAGACGGCAATGTCCGTCTGCGCGCACATGCAGAAGGGCGCGGTTTAGCGCGTTACCATACTGGCGGCATTCGTGTATGTAATGAGCCAGCACCAAGGGCAATGCTCCATTACGTTTGCAGGCCGCATCAACCCGCGTACATCAACCAGGTTTGCAGAACCTCTTGCATTGGTTATTCGTTGCATACGAAGGATCTCGGGTCTGGTCTTGACCCCAACCACGTAGCCAGAAAGCCCGGAGGGCTGAGTACAAACTTGGTACCGAAATGGACAACTAGGGTTCCGACCTGCCATTCAGGGGCTCGTCCGAGAGTTGTTCGAACCTCCGCAGGGAGGTTACACCGGCCGGGATAAAGCCCGGAGAGCCTCAGACAGCTGAATCTCGTTACCTAGTAAGCCTTCGTGTGAGACTGCCTGCCGCTGCCTCATCTGTTTTGCCTCGCTCTGCAACGCCTGTGCCGCTCGCCAACCAACCCCACGGGAGCCGCCTTATGTCGCGCCATGAGTAGAATCGTAAACCTGAGCCGCGCGTGTTTGCACCTGGGTCTGCGTCCTGCTCCCTTCTGCCTTGCTGCTTATTGCTGATATCTCTCTCAGCTCGCAGGCTCGCCTGGCGGTAAAACCCGCGAACGACAAACGAGCTGGCCAGCTTCACTCAAGTGCTGATGCGTGGAGCCGCATGGCTTTTACCCCGGACCGAATCGCACGCGCGCCTGATCTCTCTGTGGTATGTGCCAGTGAGCGCCAGCCTCACACGTCTTTGGTATCCGATGTCTGTGCATATGCGCAGCGGGCCAGTCTGGGTCTCGGCCCTTAGCGAGCTGTGATTCTTCGCTTTTGCTGTCTCGCATGCCCCCCTCTCCCCTGGTACTCGGTGAATCATCTGATCCCACCGCTATCTGATTTCCTGCCCATCTACTGTTTTTACGTCATGGAGCCTCGTGAGCAGATTATTGATCCAAGTAATGCTGATTTGTGATCGGCATTTACCCAAGTGCAGATCAATAGCCCGCTCACACTAAGACAACAAGAGCGGGTTCAGCGAAATCCCCAGACGAGTTGCGCTGATGCATGCCACACAATTACACTCGGGCCAATACCTGGCAAGGTGCTGATTCTCCGCGTGGTGTCTGCCGCAACTGCTACCCCGCCTTTTCCAGGGCCTGTGTCTGGTCGCTGAGGCCCAGGTCCTGGCTATCCTCTGTTGCTCGTCCCGAGATCCAGCTCGCCTCGACTACGGTTTGGGATATCTTACCGCATCTTTCTCGTTCGGCCGCTAATAGTGGCGTGTTCGACTGGAACGTGTTATCCTTTAGCCCCTACGTGGACCTGGAATCCACCTCTGCTGCAGTTTTATTCATGGATGTCCGCGTGACTTGAAAGGCAATTTTTGCGGAGGGCTGTTCCCCTGGTTTTCGAAGGCAAGGAAGCCTACGTCATTGATTATCAAGACGATGCTATCTCGATTCCGGTCAGGATCTGCAGCAATACGACGACACAAAGCGTATGTTGCCTTATTGTTTACCCAAAGTTGAAAATTTTGATGGTACTGGAATACCACGAAGCAATGGGAAATTGCCAGCGTGAATTACAATCAACACATATGCGTCCGGCTCGCTCGGGCTGCGCGAGGTGATGCTAATCCTTTCTGCGCCTGCTGCTGGTGCGCGAGAAAAACCAGGCAAAGGGCGATCTACGTTGGACGGCCGAGCGCTGGCGCCGAGCCCGGCCCGATGCGCGGGCGTGGTCTTCCAGCGTTTACTCGTTATTCCCGCTCTGACGGTACTGGGCAATGTGATTGCTCGGCTGGAACTGCAGACCTGCACCGTCTAATCGGCCGGCTGCTCGGTACGTGCAGCGCGGCGCGGGCGAGGCGCGGGACCGCAGACGATTTGCGCATTCTGGAATCCGTCGCCTTGGGCCATTGCACTGGAACAAGTACCGCGGCATGCTGCTGTCCGGCGGCATCAGTCGCGCCAGGCATGCTCATTGTCATAGCTTCTTGGCTGCGCATCCCGCCCGCGCATTAACACATGCTGCTGCGTTTAACAGAACACATAGTCGGCGCGCTGGACCCGGGCATCGCTCGAGGATATGCATGAACTGCTGCATGTCACTCTGTGGAAACAATCCGATTTGACTCGGGTATTCTTATGGTCACCTATTGATTGACTGGATAGGCATTCACCTTGGGGACAGACGTCGGGATTGAGGTTTCGACTCATATGGACCCCGCTCCGATCCTCAGCCCCTCGGCGCTCTCTCGCGCAACGTATTGCACTTACGCATTTTTCTCCTTTCTGAACAGGTGGAAACGACTGCATGCGCGCGCTGCACTGGATGCGGCCTGCCTGAGCGGCATCATGCCCTGGTCAACTGGCGACACCTGAACAGCATAGTGAGGAGTTGCCGACAGATGTTACTGTCAGCACCCCTGCGTGCTACCACCCGTTGACAGAAACGGCTTGCTACATGGCGCCAAATTAGGCGCTGCACACACCTCCGTCGTTCGTGCTTTCATAAGCCGCCAAAACTGCTGCGCCTGACCGGATATCTGAGGCATGGCGCGCGCTAAGTTTCAGCCTGATTAGACGTCGATATACAACGCCACGAGAAAAGTGTGAGGCGCCTGAACCTGCCGGAACAGCCTCAATGCCAGCACACCGCCAACTCACCGGCGGGCCCACTGCCTGTAATTTCGGACATGGGCCGCGTGCTCGGCCGCCATCGTTACCGACAGGCGCGGCTGGAGTGACAGCTTCTAGGTGTGTGTGGCTGAAGCGAGGAGTGTTCAGGAGAAATACGGCCCAGGGCCGCTACAGGAGCTGGCGCACACGGATTTTTCCGCTGCGCACGGCCCCCGTGGACACCTGTGGTCCGATGGAATGGGCAAGATTTTGGACAATTGAACCCTGGCCGACTGCTTGTGGACGCTGCACCTGTTCAGTCAAGGTGACCATTTGATGCCGAGGCGGGCGCTTTCCAGTTTCCCAAGCAGACAACTCTGCTGCGGGGGATGTGATCGAACTCTACGCACCCATGCGATACCCTGTGGTGTCTGACCAGACACCCTGCTATACGGATCACCCTCATGTGAGCCGAATCCGCCTGTGACCGCAAACCCTACGCGGCGGTGTGGCCGCCTCTGAGTTCCGGCATGCAGGTCCGCACTGTCTCAAGGCCAGTCCACGTGCAGTGTTATACCGCCTCCACACGGTCTGCCGCGCAGAAAATGATGGCGCCGGCACATGTGTAGTTGAACCATGCATACTCAAGAGTTTTAGCATGCATTGTGCTATCTCGCTCTCTGATGATAGCGCGCCGCATATCTCTCGTATACTATCTTCATCCTCGAGTGTACCTATGGTGCTTGACAGCGAGCCGATAGTACTGGACTATAGCTAGTGACATAAGAAGTCGAACACACTTCTGAGTGTAACTTACTCGCTCTCTCTAAGCATGCTAATATGCTTGCGGGACTAGACCCGACAGGCTGTGAATCACTCGTCGGTAGACTCGAGCTGGCACCCTTCATAGCGATACGTGGGACAAACATCATATGCCGGGCCGTGATGTAAGCTGTTGCCGTTTGAATCTGAGCTCGACCTTAGGAAGTAGTTCTAATCTCCGCTCGACATCTCCCTCGTGTTATTTATCGCGTTTGCAACACAAGTCTTGCGCGCGGGTGTAAGCGACAATCATGATTCGTGCCTAATAGACGACGCTGAATACGTCCCTCATCGCAGGCGACAGAGAATAGGAGACCATGTGCCACGTCCTAGCGTAGGACGATATACCTCCAGTTCTCAGCCTGTTTGCTCTATCAGTCCCAACATTGTTTGAGCATACAGCCTTCCTTGTAATGTCTAGGCTATGGCAGCGCTCGACAGTCTTCGCTCAAGCGACAGAGTGTCACATGGCAGATCATCACCCACTTACGCTCGCCATGCGCTGCCATTCTGCGTCTCCCAGAGAGTCGATATAGTCCACTATCTCTCGCTTGCGGCTGACGCCGGTCATGTGAAAGGCGACCCATGCTCACGATGCACACAGCTTCTGCTCGCGCTCGAACCCCTATATCACTCAAACTTCGTCGGATTCTCATAGACTGCGAACGGCCACTGCCAGCTTACTTGATCTATGAGAGCAACAACTCCTCTGCACTAACCGCTTATATTCATATGCTAGCCTCTCTAACTTTCGAATTTACTGTGATCGGTGATGCGCAGCGAAAGTCACCTAACACAAGTAGCTGCGTCGGGGACACCTCTGCACAGTTTGATGGCTGAAGCGTCAGTCTTACGCAGGACCTGCGTGTGTCGTAAGGACTAAGGTGCGCAGTGATCGCTGAAACATCCCACTGGAGCAATTTCCGATCACATTCCAGTGCGTCTCCTCAATTTTCGCAACTCTCTCGCGCGAGCCCTCGGCTTGGGCACAAACCCATTGCAACGGCTGATAAGGACGGAACGCTGTGTGTCGAACTATATTGTTTGAGGCATCGCGCAGTAGAAAGGCGCAGCTCGTGTAGATGTGTTAGTGATCTATAAATCTGATAGTCCACTTTGGTTTCATTATCGGCATGATCTCATTACGCAAAAAATTTTCCTATCAACGAGGTGTCTGATTCGATCATCTTCTACCCAAGATTATCCATGTCGCTGCAGCTAGCGAATCGAGGTTCTCTGCTGCGTGTGCCTCTGTTTTATCCAAGGTCGCGCCCATATACTGCCTGAGCTTGTCTTGGTGAGTGGACGTTTGCGGCGCGCAGGTGCCGTCGATTTAGGGCCCAGCTCCAGTTTTAGTGCAGTAGAAACAGTTCCGCTTGATCCGTCGTTGCGTGTTGCCAAGCAACGAGGATCTGCAGGAGCTATCGATCTAATGCTGAGTATCTGGCATTTCGCGCTAATGCTTCTAAACTTTTTTAGGTTCTGATGGGGCTGACATGTGGAGGGGGGGGGGCTGTGGGGGGTCTAGATGTTTCAATTCAAAGTCAATTTTACCCTGAATCGAGAGTTGAAATTGATCGCAGTTGTTGGCAAAATAGCAAACCACATTATCCTGCCACTTTTTGGACTAAGTCCGTGATGAGATATGATCGCTGTTTAACGCTAAAAAGAAAGCGTGGGTTGTACTCGAGGCTAACAAGCAGTGCACATGACCAAGAATCGGACACCGCCGCCAACGCAGGTACTGACGCAGACTCGACGCGTCTACCAACTGCTGATACTTTTGAGGGCCTCGTGTGGTCGTTGAATATAATTCCGTTATGTCTAGCCTAGTATCGTTGGTTAGAAATAAATGCTTAACCAACCATCGATGCTCATTAATTTTAATAGATGTAACAATAGCAAACGACAGTTAGCCGTCATAACGGCTCTTCCACACGTTTTCTGTTTGTAACGTTTGTAGTTGTGCGAGCTGCATGCTTTAAACGCTTTCCAAACTTAGCTGCCATTTACCAACGTTAATCTCTATTGCGCAGCCCCTAGAGGCTCCTCTACAATACTATTGATTAGGCCCAGTGCCTTTAATTTGTGGGCGCAGTCACACATAGCTTTCAGCTGCATAGGCGCTGTTAGCCGCACTTTTCCACATATTGAGGCACACCTTCTGGAGGATAAGAGAATAGGTAGCGCTGTATTGCAGCATAGTGACCTCTATACCCAACCCAATGGCACAGAGCTCCATCTCGGAGCCCCTTCGCAATCACCGTACTAAATAATGGACAGAAGCTCAGCCATTTCACCTTTGGTTCATTGCTATTGCTTCCTTTGTTCCGCTTCTTCTGCCGCCAACGCCCGGATAAGACCCGGCGTATCAATAAAGGTGAGAATATAGGTAACTAAAAGCGAACTCAGCCTATCATTAACAGCAATGGCTTTCGTTACCCTTCAGGTTTAGGACATACCAAATTTACGTTTGTTTTTCTTGGTCGTATCACGCCCTTTCTTGTGCCTCCAAACCTTTATAGGAGATGCTTCGTTCGCTTTGCAAGACCGCCATAATAGCTTTGTCGTTTGCGCATAGGGCGGTGTGCCAGGCCAAATCATTCGAAAGTGGTTCAGTTAGCATATTATCAATATTAGTCTGAGTATAGGAACGAGTAGGGTGAGCCGCAATTGGTTTGCCGTAATTTGCAGCACCTAATTTGAAAAACCTTTTTGTGTTGCTCAGCCACATTTTTCTATTTAGCTTACCATCGTTCTTCTTATAACTTAGTCAAACCTTCGGCCGCCTTGATTGACGATACGTTAAGTTCTTGACTTTGGGCTTCTAAACTCATGCAATAGGCGCTCCGAAATCCAAAATAGTCCACTCATGATTATCCTAACATATTGTAACCTAATAATACTAAGGTTTTTAGTTAAATCTAAGTTAACTCTGCTCTGCGCGCTAAATACATGGCGAGCTCAACTAAAATTGTTCTTTCTGGTCTATCGCCATCTGTCGCTACCTGAGGCAATCGTAACTCTGATCTTCGGTGTTGCTACATGAATATGCGCGGGCAAGTAACCATTTTTGGGGGTCTTATACTGCATATATAGCTCTGCACTTTAGCGACTGTTGACAAAGTACACAACGTTTGGGAACTTTTTTAATTGTTTGACTAGTATAGAGCGCGCCTTTTGAACACTACGCCCTGTCACATCTTTTGCGTTTCTGTTATTGCCACCGTTAAAGTCATCAAAAGCTGAACTGTCCTTTTACCACAATAAATTTGTCAAGTAAACGAGTACAGATTCAATTGTTCATAATAATTCTGGATATAAAAACCGCACATCCCTTCTGGCAGACTTATTCAGCATGGGTCACAATACCCCATCGACGACCCCCTTTTTTATTAGTCTTTCATAACTCGCACACCTATCACTGAATCGACGGTGCCCTGATAAAATGGCCTGGTCACGATTGGCGGTTTGTTTAAGTTCAGCTGCTTGCGCATCGGTGTATTGCTTAATCTCTTTAGAAATACTTGATAAATTTTTTAGGGGGTGGGGGGGGGGGTGTGGCCCAGTGGTTGGAGAGGTAGTGGGGCGCCGCTGAGATCGGTTGTCTTTTTTCGCCTTCTAACCTACTTTTTCTGACCTTCAGGCACTTTTGCAATTTGCATTCTTGTGTGTTCGCCCTTCAGATCCTTATTTGCACACCTATAATCGGCCTGACCTGCAAGCCTCTGCTTTTGATGCTGGATGGCGGCATTTAACGTCTTTGATGCGTTTGCCATTACGCGGCTTCTATTCGCTGGGCCTAAATATCCATAGCACCGCTAAGAACTAAATTCTCTAGGCTTGCGGGCGGGTTTTCCCTGGGGGCTCTGCTTACTGGGACACGTTTAACGTCAACTTTGGCACAAATCAAACAAGTCCTTTTAATATTTTACCTTGCTGTTTTCGGGCTGTCGTATAGCTTCAAACTTCGCCTTCACCAACACCTTTAAATAGCGCCAATTGCCATACACGATTTGACATCACATTACCGTAAATGTTATTAGTCGCCTGCATTAAGATCCGGCGGTAGAATTTGTTTCATGTGACCCACTCACTCTCCATAGGGTCACTATTTTGTCAGTTTTGTCTATTCTGAGACATAACCGCAGCCATTGAATTTCGCCGGCAGGGGTAATTGGGTTTTAGCCAAAGCGTTCGTTAAGTACACACGATTTAGGCTGCGGTAGTGTGATTTTATTAAACCAAACCAGAAATTTTCTTACTAGTCGAATATTCTTTATTGCTAAATCTGGGTCGATGTTGTTGTCTGTCCTGGCACTTGCTCGAATGCTCGTTGCTTGGCATTTCGTCCGTGCGTTTTTCTTACCCATGGCTACGAGCGCTCGTCACACAGTACCGAGTCACCACCAGTGATATACCGACATTACCGTGAGCTCAATCTGCAATTACTTGTTCTGATGAAGAATTGATGCCGCGTTTATGTTGGGTGTGGGATCTCTTGCAAGCACTCCATGCTGATATTCAGCATCCGGATAAAATTCGCTTTCACGACCTGTGCTTTCTACGTTGAAGTTATCCAACCCATTTCCGATGCAGTGGGACCCGGGTCTAAACAAGCCACTAGGGCGATTATATCTTCAACGGCAATCTGGTTAGATGGTTAATTAGTCTTTCATGCCCGCGTGACTTCTAAACTGAAAACTCGCCGTTGTCTGGTTTGGGAATTTAACCAGCATCTTAGGATCTTCAAGCGGGCATCTTGTCCTCGCGTTATATCATATCCTGTGTGGCTCGCACGTTCTCTCTATCTATCCGTTCGCCATCTGGCGATTGATTTTTAGCTCCATTGGTTTGATGGTATAACTTGGCGCTCCCTAGGGTAAATATAACACAACCTTTGCACTTGACGCGCACCCAGGCTGGGTCCGACCGTGTGCAAACCAAGGGTGTGGACCGGATTATTACATGTGGCATCGGTCTGTTTTCGAGATTGAGTGGATATGACATGTGGGCCGTAGGCGGAATCGCTAGTCGTGTTCCCTCGTCGCAGTATAATGGCGACGAATCAGTATAGGTGGTGGGGTGATTGTACACACACCCCCCGCTATGTTTACCGGCCATTGTTCGAGGTTACCTCCTTCAGAATACGCTGCGTAGTTCAATAAGCTCTTTGACGTCTTCGTCATGTGCTCTACAGTGTTCAGGTTAATCGTGGCTCTCATACAGCCTAAACGTTTTTCCAGGTTTACCAGTGACTTCACCAGGTGATCTTTCGGAGATCGCGTTCAACAACTGTTCATAAGGATTGGACCGAGTACTCGTCCCACTCACTCGGAAATTAACGGCTTTTGCTGCATCGTGCCGAAGCGTTTAATATTTGGTCTATTACCGCATCGCGGATCCATAATCTCGCCCTGGCCCAACTTTCAATTATAACCTTGTGCGCTCGCGACCTGGGGTCCATACAAAATGCATAGTGTCTGAGTTGAGTTCCCCGTTCTGGATTCAAAAGCGTTCGAAACAGTATTTCAGTGACCTCGTGAGCGGACTGCAAGATCGGTGATATCCATAGACTAGGCAACTAACGATAGCCAGCACCTGCCCGCGCCTGGACCAACAGGAATTTGTATCTTTGCTCATGATAAATTCCATGACAACCAGAAATAACCGGGACCCATTGGTTAATAACTTTTGAGCTTATTCTTAATGCGCTCATCCGTTACTACATGCACAGGTTTTTCTTT
>Ga0163217_1000111_pt1 | contig 10361 bp, 2 predicted proteins | sample SynspAceP_FD_185933 | JGI IMG/M metagenome (GOLD analysis project Ga0163217, IMG submission 185933) | Saline lake microbial communities from Ace Lake in Antarctica - Synechococcus sp. Ace-P (PacBio error correction) | ecosystem: Environmental > Aquatic > Non-marine Saline and Alkaline > Saline ... | reverse complement strand
TACCCAATGTCGCAATTCGGTTGCAATTGTGCTTGTTCATCCTTTGTATAAAGCATTTTTGGTTACTTTCATTAGGTGATCGATTGCTGGTTGTTGATTCACCTACGAATTAACGCAGCATGAGTCAGACATAGCGCCTTCTTAGATTAACGACCGTATCACTTTAATCAATCATTTGTCTTTTAAAAGGTTTGTCTGTTGGGGGAAACCATGCACAAATTTTCACATTCACACTAAAACACAGTAGCGAATTCGTTCTTCGAACCAAATTTGTTCTGGGATCGCCGCTGCTTCGATTTGGTCATGGAAAACATTGGTTAATTTTCTGTGCCTGTTAACCTGGTTAATACAAATTCACGTAGTTTTTCGTGAATGCTAGCTTAATTAGAGCACCTAGTTTGCCATTGCCTTCTATTTTCGTGTTGATTTTAATGTATTTCACTTCCTTTTCCTCTTTTTTTTCGTTTTGCCTTTTCAAGCCAAATATCTATTATAAGCTTTAAAATCTTAAAAAAGTGAACTTTTCTTCTTTTTTTACTTGTGAGGTTTTAGGAAGACTTTCACTTACTCTTATTCAACGTTAATTAGCGTTGCCGAACAGGGCTTAGTTTTGGTATTATTTATAAAGATAGAGTGCGTTTATCAGAAAGGAAAGTAGATCAGTATGGCTTACTGCAATGATGTATTGCGAGTTTAACTGGCAATACAGAAGATCGTACCGGTGTGATTGAAGATGCCTTAGAAGATTTTTGGCCGCGATGTGAGTTGTTGATGCATGCAAGCCTTGATCCGGAAGATTTTTAGCTGTTAGATATTTGTTAGTTGGAACCTATAGCGTATGGAATATGCTAATCTTTACCAGATGAAATTGCTGGATTTTTTACGAAGAACTTGCTGAGATTGATTGACTGGAAAGTATTTGACGTTGGTTTCAGGCGATACATTTTATTGAAAAATTTTGCAAATAAGTTGATGACTTTTAACAGAGCAATTTAACGTGTTGGAGCAATGAGGTGCCCAAAGTGTTAAGTAGACTTTGGATCCAACAAAGAGGATGTTTGAAAGTTTAAAAACTTTCGCAAAGTTAGTAGATTAAGGTCCATTCATTATAAGGCAAACAATACGGAAACCCTATACAGGAATTTCGGTTATTATTTATGTTTATGTTTATGTTTATTTAACTATTTATTTAACTGTTTCTTTTAATCATTTTTTCTACATCATCAACCAAGTGGTTTTCAATCTAAGTTTATCAGGTCTTGTCGCTGCGAGAGCTGCTGGTCCCATAAGCGCTAATCAGATTTTTTTCGAACGTTTTTCTTTTTTTTCAGTTTTATTTAACGCTTTTGGTCTTTGCTTCTTGTTCGAAGCAGTTAACATCGGCTTCATAGGGTAATCATGCATCGCGTTTCTGACCCTAAGTGTCTTCTTAAAAATATCCCGTGAAAAGTGCGGTTCATCTTTGGCAGGTGAATGAAGTTTAAGACATGTTATTTAAATAGGGCTCTTCTGACGAGTAGTTTGAAAAACTGTCTCAGTCAATTACTCTTTTATTCTTGAATACAGTTCGTTTTTACATCGTCCATATTTTTAAATTCTAAATGTAAATTGTGCTGAGTTTGAGGCGAAATCATTTGGATTTTGCAATATTTCTAGCTGTTAAATCTCAAACCTTCTGTTTTCACGACCTCATTATGCTGTATCAAGGATATGTGATTTAAAATCGTTTTTTTTCTGGCCATTTTGGCTCATCTCTTTTTTATTTCTTTTTGTTATCATTGGCCAGTTTCTATAGCGATTGACCTTTATAGTTGGACTTCGTTTTCTTAGGACTTCTTATATTAAGAATTATTATTAAGGAAAGCTGACCACGCAATTAGTGAGTTTGACCTAGAAATTCATTAGTTCCTGTGCATTTCGATCTGTCTTGACTCGAAGGTCTGATGTTTATTGCCTCTTTATAAGCAGGGAACTTGTATATCTTACAATATTATGTTTTTTTGACTGGAACAGCTTTCCCTTCTGTTCACCTTTAACCTATTTTATCACTAATGTCTAAAAAAAAGTATTTTACTTCATCTGTTATTTAGTGTACTCTAAATTCTTTTTTTTCTTTGACCGCGTAGCCATTTCAATTCTGCGTTAATTCGTATCAAATTTGTACATAGCGGACTTTTAATGAGTATAGGGTATTATGTCAGACAATTTTTATTCGATGATATCAACACATAGGGAGGTTAGGAACATGTAAAAGGACAATTGACTATCGGATTTGTCAATAGTCATAAACTGGTGAAAAGCGGATTCGCCTTACTAACCTAAGGATATTGCACCATTGCGGACAACCGTGCTTTTATTTTTTGAGGAAATTATGGAAGCGATTTAAACATCTTCGATTATTTGGAATATGCAGCTTTAGGGTTGTAGATTGTTTCAGAGACTTTGCTTTGGAGCAGATATCATCTGCGATTCCTAAAATTGGAGACGCTACCTTTTTACAAAAAACTTACAGCCCTGGTCATCTATTTGGTTGGGTTCCCGCTGTCCACGAGTAAAGAAGTAACGCATATATTTATGGCGAATAACTATCTGCGTTATGCTTTGGGAAGCATGCTATTGAGACAATCGACATTTCTATATTGGCGAGCAATGAATTAGCCGGTGAAGCAGCCGTCAATGCATGCTTATCAATTAAATGGCGTTTGCCTTACGATACCCAAGTTCGCTTATCGGACCGTGGCAATACGCACGAGGAGCATCGCATTTTGATTGGCTTTGGAGCAGACGTGAAAGTCTATGCGCCGTCAAGGAAACTATTTCGAAAAGAAATGCCGGATTTGATGTCTCGTCAATGCGTTTTGTGGTACTGCCGTCAAGACCAATTCTTATTTATTCGCACGGATCTAACGCTTTAAACCTGGTACGATGATTATTTGACTGTTGTTGTGACGAAAACGGTTGCCATTGAATTCACTTTCCACATCTCATAGCCAAAACCGATTTTGAAGTAAACGTGTGGTCACTTGCAGTCGATCCACTCGACTTTTTTTATCGTTCTTCTTCAAGCGCATTTCCAATGAACAGGCAAAAGTACATTGATGACTTGGTTGAAGATCGTCTTAACAACCAGTTTTAGAAGCCGCTTAATTATGAAATGGCCTGCTCATTACCAAACGTATCAATCATTTTCAAGGATTAGACTTGTTGGATTCATTTTTAATAGAACCCATAGCCAAAGATTCTACTTCAATCTTTAAATAAAAATTTTTTCCATCACTTTCTTTTTTATCGTTTATTGGCTCTTCAGGTCGGCGTGCTAACAACCACACGATAGATTACCTTTGATTAGAAACGAATCTATTTCTACAATCCTCCTTATTTTCATTTTATTTACTGGACTCGTCACACTATATACGCATAAAGGCACTACTTAAAACTAATCATTTATATTATAACCGTCTGCTGTTCCTTTTTCTGATTTTGGTATACTGTATTATTCATAGTATTTTTTCTCTATTAAATAATAGCTTTGAGTACAAACCTTATTAATGCGTTTGTACTCTTTCTTTTTTGGTAGAACAACGATTGATTAAAGTCCAAGAGCGTTATTTCCGCTGGCCATTTTAGATGACTATGAACCAGCCAAGGGTATGTTCTTTATCCCGTATCACAATAAAACAGGTAGTAGGTTTTTGAGAAGAGCTCTAACTGATTTCAGGATTTTTTTTATTTTTAAGAATCAGAATTGTTTTCAAACGCTTCCTTTGCTATGATTATCAGGTTCACTTGTTTAAAACAAGTGAAAGAAACATCATTAGGAGGAAATAAATTGATATTGGTATTAACTATTTTGATGAAACAATTTAAAACTAAATTACGCTGAAGCTATTTGTTAGGAACAGGGATCAATGTTCAAAAAGGACATACGGTTGTTCTTAAGTGCTGTTGAACAAGCTCCTTGGCACCGTTAATCACTAAAAAGCCTATGCTTTAGGTGCAGATGAAGTGGTCGTAAAATGGGCTGATGATGTGTAAACCCGCGAGCACATGGCACACAACCAGAGAAATCTTAACCGATATTCCACAATGATAAAAATTGACGAATCCTTAAGCCGATGATTGCTAAAGGCGCTAGTCGTATAGCTATAGTTTCTTTCTGATCCTGATGCTTTAGCTGGTCTAGATAGTAAAAAAATCGCTGCTTTCCAATCTGCTAATGGTAAAGCGTTAGCGACAACGCAAAGCGACGCAATCCAACAAGTAGTGGGTTGTTGCTGCAGTGCTAGTGAAAAATGGGCAGCGAAAGTCTTTCCTAATCTAGAACATTCAGTGAGCATTAGGAGAATGAGACTTTCGTCTCTGCTCGAGGTTCTTTTCACATTGCTTTTAGCAAGCGTCTGTTACGAGACTCGCACTAGATCATATTATGCCAGATTGAGAGAACAAATGGTGTGCTCACATAATATAACAGCAGGAGCTCTAAACAAAGAACGAATTACTGCTTTACACTCTTGCTCTGGAACATAGATTTAACAGTGGTTTACCTTTGCTAACCACCGTTGGGAAGGTGCCGGTAGTGATAATTTACTCGTGGCGAGCGTTTCAGGTAACCATGGCCTAAGAAGAGGTTTCACTGCTCTTACGCTAATGTGTTCGATGGTGTGAGGTTCAGAAGTACAAAACCTTTTAAGCATGCTGGAAATACTCTTTGGATATTGGCATTCACTTCAAAGACGGTCAAAGTTTGTTTGACGTTACTGCTGTGGAAGGCGAAGGGTTTAAACAGTTAATCCAACGGGATTGAAGGCGCTGCTCGTTTAGGTGAAGAGCTTTAGTACCCGATTCCTCCCCTATTTTCAACTGCAGGCATCACTTTCTTCAACACGTTATTTGACGAAATGCTTTCTACATTTAGCATTAGGGTCCGCTTATGCTTTAACTTTTAGGTTGGCGGACTTGACATGTCTGAAGACGATGTTAAAGAAGCTGGCTTGAACCGTTCTAATTGTTCTTGTTGGACTTTATGATTGGTTTCAAATAAATGGATGCGGATGGCATCCGTGCTGATGGCAGCATGTTCCTATTTTCCGTAAGGTGATGCGCTATAGTATCCGAAATAAAGTGCTAAAACTCTTTTTATTCTATTCATATAAGAAGACTCAGAGGGTTTAATCCTCTGGAGTCTTTCTTTGTTTTTTAATTTCAGTACTAGACAATCTGGAGCGTTGAGAAAGATAAATAGCGTATTTGGAACGTTTCTATAGCTCAGTGGATAGAGCAAACGTTTTCCTAAACGTTAGGTCGGGGTTCGAGCCTCTCTAGGATATACCTATTATCAGACTTTGTACTTAACTCCCGCATTTATTGTAGGGGGTTTTATTGTTTGGCGACATCATTTCTATATGTATTCTCGGACTAATGGACAAAGGATAAGCTAACATGGTATGTCTAACTTATCCATTTTTGACTTGAATTCGACCAGTTGACTGTCATTTGACATCAGTTATTCATTTTAGTTTTGTTTTGGACAAGTTGGATAAAAAGATCATTTAACTCGTCGATTTTTATCAAAGAATAGGACAATTGAAACGGTAAAGAATTAAAGGCAATTAGGAAAGCTTTTTATAAAATGGTGGTTTTGGTTATTAAAATATCTTATTTTTTGTCTGCATTTTAGTAGTAGTGAAGAAAAAGCAATCACTATGCGAAACCAAACGAAAAAACCATTCGTTATTTTCTAAAGGCAAAAGGTTTCTGTTTTCAACTCATTCTTCTTTTGTGTTTGCGCGGGTTGTACAAAAATAATCAATAGTGTCACATTAATGGCCAATAACTAAAGTAATCGGTTGGTAACTACTGTGTGGTTAATCAAGAATAAGAGCATAATCCTTACTACCATATAAAACCATTTCTTAAGAATGATGCTCAGTCCCTCAACCTGTTTAGTTACCTCGTTACTCTATTGTGCTGGAAAACGCTTACTTGTCAATTTGTTTGCTTCTTATTTCATTTTATTTCTATATTTGATTTCATAAAAACCTTCAAAGTTAACGTTACTTTTTAGGGTTCTATCTTTATTTACTTTTTAACGACCGTTTACGCGCATTTTTTTGTATTAATCTCACTACTTCTGCGCCATGTCACGGAATGTGATGGCATTCATCAAGTGGTCTTGTCTGAAACAAGGCAAATAGACTGATATCATTTTTCGCCTGATGCTTTCTGATGTTAGCATAGCTGTTTGGAGTGATGCGCTTCAATAAGTGCCTTATTCGGAATCTTTTAATTTTTGATCTGCTAATTCAAAAGTTGTCTTTTTTAGCGGCTATGAATGGTTCCATTGGCATCGCTTTTAGCATTTCCGCCATTATAATAGCCCCATTATTACTTGTATATTCCTTGGTCTTTCCACAATGATAACTTCTTCCATACTTTGTTCTTTTAAGTTTATTTGATGTAATTTAGGCTTGATTCCCATAATTTTCGCGTTTCATATGCCATATCTTGCATGTTAATCACTTCTAACGGAATATCTTTGCAGCCAATTTCTTCTTCAAATTGAGCCTTCTATTAACAGGCGGAACTTGGGGCTAATAATGCATCAAGGATTTTTTGTTCGGATGTTTGTTGTTCAGCTTCTGCTGGGGATACTTGCAAAAAATTTCTGCGTCGATTTCCGCTGCTTTATGGCTGCTTTTTCCATTTTTAGTTACCAAATAAACTCGTACTCATTTCCTGCTGAACACAACTAACATAATTGTTTTTCTGCCGATCTTGATCACTCCATCTCATTTTTTTTGTTTCTACACTTTATATATGCAAATAGCGTGCCAACTTTTAATGGCGATAAAAGCGTTATCTTGCAACGCTCTTATAATCCGACACCATACACACTAGTCAAAAAACTAAAGTATCATTACTGTGTTGTTTTTTGATTCACTCTCTTAATATTATTCAGTTAGTTGTTTTCTACATTTCATATGACAAGGTTAGGCTTGTTCATCTTGTGTCGACCAAATTAAGTCTTCTCTAACGGCTTAAGTAATGTTGACGGTTTTTACGACAGTGGATGTCTGTTTAGATAGTTTTCTCTATTTCGAAAGATACTCCTTTCTTGCCACTTTTAATGCTTCAAAAACAAAAGGCCATATGCAAGACGATTCCCTACTTGGACTTCACTGGTAAACTAATTGAAGCTTACTTCTATTTGTGGAATAGTTGTTGCAACTTTTGCGACTAGTTTCAATGACAGAGCCCACTTGTTTCACGTTCAGTTAACGTTCTGGATTATTTTTATCCAAGCCTTTCTTCTACTTGGCTTTTATTTCTTACCATTTTTTTTAGTGTTCAAAGGCTCATAGCCGAAATTAAGGAATTATTTTGTAATGAATTGGGGACGGTTCAATAAGCTTGATCGCTATGGGGATTCAGTTGATTAATTTTGTTGTTTATGGCATTCCATATCAGGATTGCACGGAATAACTGTCAATTTTAGTCGTATCATTGACTTTTTTTCCAACTGTGCTTCTAGGTCTCTTGCTACTCCTCTCCAGTAAACAAGGACACCATAATTACTGGTTATTTGTTTCTTAAGGGGTTCAGCTGGTTTGGTCTCTGCACGTAATTCATCGCCATCCGAACAATTTTGAATAAATATTCGTCTAATGTCGCAATACTTGCCATCGATCGCTTCTAACACAATCAACGTGTGGTCATTGAAGAGCGTTCGACTTTCTACTTCCACTCTTGGAGCAGCATGCCCACCAAAAAGCGTTTAAAGAGCCCATTATCGGTCAATAAAAAACATGTTGGTACATTTCTTTATTGGCTACGATTGTTTGGGCTGACTGTTTTTCGTACATTTCTTTCTTTAACAGTTAGCGGGGATTGTATTGAGTGCCCACCCCACTTTTGTATCCAATAATTCTTGCACTCGTTTTCAAAGATACTGCTCGCAGTGGATTTGCATGCATGATGACCATCCACACCACTTGATTCGCTGTTGCTTTCAGGTCTGGGCTTCATTGGTGAAGAACATGTGATAAAGCCATCTCACAAAGGAATATAATAGAGAATTGTTGTTTCTATTAATTAGCCGATTAATCGGATGGCCACTTGAAATTCTTTAGATAGTTTTACGAAACCACTATTTAATTGGGTGTTACAATGGGCCGTTTTTCTTGATTGACGTTCAATTCGCACTTTGCAATTGCATTGAAAAGCAACACTTTGATTATGAAATGATTACAGTTATGCGTTGTTTTTCTGCAAATCGTATAGCCGCTCTGTTACTATTACGATTATCCAAAGGAAAACATCTATGATGGAATGCCGACGATAACGATACTTTATCTAGGTAGTACGTTTATAAATAATGCAGGAAATTATTTGAATAATTCCTTACTAATCAAACTTCTTTTAATTAAGTCCATTTTTATAACGCTTCTTCGAACGTTCTTAATGGGATTAGTGGGACCTTATGTCTGAGAACCACATCTTCATTAATCGTTGTTGGTTCTGACTTCGTAAAGGAATAGAAAATGTGTTTTTGTGACGAATCAAACTAACTTGGTTCAGGTCGCTCAGGGTGTTCCTTTTACGTTATAACCAGCCAGTCTTTAATTGAACAAGCAATAAGGAAATAATTGTTGCAGTGCTCTTGAACAGTAACGGATTTGCATGCGTGCGGAATTATGCAAACATAGCTTTAGCACACAGGACCAGTTATCAGATCTCTTCTATGATTACTTGGCGAATATTGCTTTGGACGGAATAAAGCAATAAAAGCTAGAGCAATAAACTTGCGAAGTTCAGATGATAATTTTTTGATTCAGTCTTGGGAACTTCTTGTTGCAAAAAAAGCGCCCACTAATTCGTAACGTTCTTCATGCTTCGTATCTGCCTAAAGGTGGCAACGTAATCGTATTCGGGGATGCGGCGATTACGTGTCCATAACACTTTCAAGAGATTTTCTAAGATGGTTGCGCGATAATTTTGTACACTTAGCTTTGCAGTGTCTCAACTGCTCCCTAAGGACGGGTAAACGCCTTTGGTCGATTAACGTTAAAACACATTATCTTGGCTTCTGGCAGGCGTCTGTGAATCTATCATTCAAGAAATAAAATACGCCATTCTGCTTGATGCATCAAACCCGTACCGGTCTTCGGTGCCCATGGATATAGACCCTAAATATTTATACACCAAAAAAAATTATAGGAGAAACAAACCAAAACAAAAAACAAATTGCGCGAGATTCTTGATTTGCATTAGTTAATAGAACAGTTAAGAAACAACAGGCGCATCTTAGATGCCAACTGAGATATCAAAGCAAATTAGATTAACAGAATAATCAGCAAATTTAACCGTCAATTTACTGATACCAAGATATTCTCCAAAAATAATCGTAATGCAAGTCCTAGGTGAGGATATATTAAATAGGCCGCTTTGGCTTGTTTGGATCATTGAATTTTAAGAACGCGATATGTTGACCAACTAAATTTAATTTTCAAAAGTTAACTTGACATGGTCTTATTTTATTTATGGCCAAGGAGGAATCTTACAGCTTTAGCTGTGGTAATTTAAAAACGGGGAATCGGGCCGGTTTTTATTTTTATTTTTCAATGTTGAATTTCCTATAATTTACAATTCATTTAATTAAAACGCGGAACTGAAGACAGTATAGGGCAACGGTCGCAGTATATCTAAATGCCATCAAGCAAAATACTTACATTTAATGACTGAACCAAACAGGTGACGTTTGATAAATTCACCTAAAATTAACAGTATAAGGGATTATTTTATATCTATTTACGACAGACGCAATACCTTAATACTCCTCCCCTCTTTTGAAACCGAGGATAACGTAATAAACTATGTTATAAAAAAAAAGGTAGCGGAATTATAAGAAAACTATCAACCCGAATACTTCTTATTTGCATATTAAATATTTATATAGTACCATTTAATTATTATCATTTGCATAATTAAAAATTAAAAGGTAAATACCGTTTAAAATCATTTTATTTAGGGATTTCTACGGCAACCATTTAATTTTTGGTTTGGACTTTCTTTCGATGTCCATTTTTTCTTTTTTATATTTCGGGCTTACTTTAGACTTGATTTGGTATACATCTCATGTCTTTTATATTGATTGAAGCAGCTGGGGAAGAGGTTTGTTAGTTAATTGAGGGATTGTATGCGTTTCACTTTTTTTTTGCTTTTTTATTTTTTTAAACTTTCATTTTTTTCCAACTTTTGGACTCATTTTTTTTCTTTTTTTTATATTAGTTTTTTCTTTGACAATTTATTTCAATGTCCAAGGATAGATTTTCTTCTACTTTCTTGGATCTACCTTCTTCTTT
>Ga0163217_1113562_pt1 | contig 10362 bp, 17 predicted proteins | sample SynspAceP_FD_185933 | JGI IMG/M metagenome (GOLD analysis project Ga0163217, IMG submission 185933) | Saline lake microbial communities from Ace Lake in Antarctica - Synechococcus sp. Ace-P (PacBio error correction) | ecosystem: Environmental > Aquatic > Non-marine Saline and Alkaline > Saline ... | reverse complement strand
TGCATCGAGGGAGAGGGCCGGCGAAGTGGATGCCGCCGAACGGGGCAGACAACCCCAGGGGCCCGGATGCGTTACACGCTTGGCAAGGTCGCGGACTCATCGAGCGACGTTCCAAGATTCTGGTGTCTACTGCTCCATGAACATCAGATATGCAAAGGCTGTTGAACATCGGACCGGTGACGTTCCAGTGGAAGCCATGGGTTTCTTGCCGTAGAGCACGTAGTTGTCAGCCAGGAGGCGGCTGAGCCCTGCGGCGAATCTGTTCGCGCTCCTCGCTGGACATTGCGATGGGTCGATCGGTGGGGGCGCTGGCCTGGCTGGAGTGCTGGCCTGGCTGGAAGTGGCAGTTGGCAGTCATGGTGTTGTTCTGGGTGCGTGTTTATTAGGCCATTTTAGTTGGCCTTACAGGACTGAAATCCTGATATTCCTGGAGTAATACTGCGGTGTCTCAACGGCTGTCGCTTCCAGCGTGCTGGCCACGTGCAGATCCTGATGTTGCTGGGCGGTGCCACATCGGCTGGGGCCTGGGTGAGCATTGGCAGCGGGGCCTGCTGGTTTTTTGGGGATGCGATTCGTCTTGTCGCGGATCGACTCCTCACCTTTGGCCCAGCCAGCCATCACCATTCCGATCGAGGCCGAAGGGCCGGATGCGCCGTGTTGGTCGGGGCACCCAGATCAAGGGCCTTCCAGCAGGAAAGCGAACTTGGCGTTCAGGCTTCTTCCTGGGGGCAGGCCGATCGGTCTGCGCACCTGGCGCTGCAGGGGGCCGATCATGGATGACGCAGGGAGCCGCCGGCCCAGCTCCAGGCCGTTGAGCCACCAGGTCGTAGGCCTGGGCTTCGGGCGCTTGGCAAGGCCGCAGCCCAGCTGGCCGGCATCACTGGCCGGAGGTCAGCTTTAGGGGTAGTTTGGGGGGCGCAATTAAGGATTGGTTGGCAGGCGCCTCCAGCCGTCTCTCCCTCGCTGTTGAAGCCGAACATCGGGCGAAGTCGACCACCAGAGGAAGTTCCAGGCCTCGTTGCTGGCCTCGGCTGGAACCAGGCCCAAAACTCCCGGGCCAGGTACTGACGGCCCCCGGTCCAAGGGCCTTGTCACCGTGGCTCTCCGGGGTGTACGCCGGCGCGCCGAACAGACAGCAGGGATAAATGGTGCGGGGCGTGGGGCGCCGCTGCGCGGTCCAGCAGCTCGGCATCTTGCGCCTTGGTGAAGCCATCTTGATCGCTCCGATTCGTGTGATCCCGACTCAGGTTGCCGCCGACATCAATAGGGAGGTTTCAGGGTTCACCCCCTCAATGACGCGATGGAAAACCAGGCCAGCCGCTCCCGCCGCCTGTGGCTTGCTGAACAACATCCCCGCCGGGTTTGATGCGCACGTTGCTGAGTGCCTCATTGCGCCTTGGGATGGCGATGCATCATTCACAGGCCCCCACCGGGCCGCCCACGGGCGCCGTGAGAACACCTTTTAAGCCGGATGTTTGTCGTTATAGGTCCTCTCTCACCAATTGGGTCTCGCTCCTAACATCCACAACAGCTCCACGGCCGATTTGGCGGGTGTCGGGGCGGTCGGTGCGCGTAGCGATTCCATTTCGCCTCCTGCCAGGTGAGGGCGGGGAAGGGCAGCGGCAGCCTCGGATTCCTTCGCTTTGTCTTTCCATGATTCGCGGCGATCAGGCGTTCGTTGAAGGGTTCAAGATTCTCCCTCCTGCTCTCCAGAAAGCTCACTCCTCTGATGCGAGCTGGGTTGGAACTCCGGCTGGCGACGGCGTCGCAGGTCTTCGTCGCGGGAAGCATGGCGCCACCTGGTAGTAGCGCTCCGGTCCGCCCCACCATCAGCAGGCTGCTTGAAACAGTTGCGGGTGACTGGTGGCAGTTGGCCGAACCAACTCGCCGCCGCTCAAGACCCGGTGGTACCAGGGTAATCTGCGGCGCCCTCGGGGGTGGACGTAGTTGTGATGGATCGGAGTTTTTTCCACCTCGATGAAAGCCTTCGCCTTCCAGGAAGGTCCGGGGCGGCCCGCGATCGTGGCTGTGCCCGCAGCGCAGGTTGACGGGCCATGCGCTCGCGGCGGCAGTCGAGATAGCGATTGGCGGCAGCGCAGTTCCTCGCGCACGTTGCCGTCGTCGTGAACGGAGACGGGCGAAGGGCAGCGTTTTTTTTGATTGGCATTGAGAACGGTGAGTTGGGCTGGCGATTCCACCTCCACCGCACCGGTGGCCAGCCGTTCGTTGAGCGACTTTTCTGGCCGAAGCTGCCACCCGTCCCACACCTGCAAGCACCGTTTCATTGCGCAGGTTGCCGGCGAGTCGGGATCCACCGTGATCTGGCATGGTTGTCACTGCGATTCACGCAGATCAGAAAAGATCAGGGCCGCCATGGCTCGCGCGCCGGTCCACCCAGGCCGCAGAGCTGAACGGGTCTTGATCGACGGCATCACGACGCAGATCGCTCCGCATCGTGACTTGCGTATCGGGGAAGAGGAAAGGTCTGCGAGTTTCCCATGTTGCAGCAGCAAGGGCCGGTCCCTACGGCTCGCCGATAGGAAAGGCCCTTTCCACCTCACAAGCGGTTTCCGGTTTGGAGGACTGGCCGCGAATCTCCACCTGCAGTTCGGAATTGCCGAAGCTTGGCCGCCTCGGCTTGGCACGCTGGCCAGGGCGATGGCTTTCAGACCAAAGCGATTCAGGTGAACCAAAGGTAAACCGACTGGTGATCTCTCGGAACCCCAACCAACGGCTCCACCACCCAGGAAGCCACCGGATGAGCCTATTGCGGTGCGAGTCGCACCGGCCCTGAAGATGACTTAAGAGCCCCACCAGCCGCCAGGCTCACCCCATTCGGCTGGTCTGGCGCTCCAGGGCGCCCGCCGATTATTGAAATCAGCCGGCATCTTCCAGGTTGAACGCAGCAGCCCAGCGAGGGCTTCCAGGGGGGTGGCGTGGTGGCGTCCATGTCCTGGCCGTTAGAGGTGAATGGCGGGCCTCTCCAGGGCGCAGGTGTCGCGGGCGCCAAGGCCGCAAAGGGGGGGCACGCCGACTGCTCAGCAGTTGTTGCCAGAGGTTGCCTGGCCGGCCGAGCGCGTCTAGCAGCAGTTCGAAGCACGTACCTCGGCCGGTGTAAGCCGGTGCGGGCCACGAAAAACACGGCTGCCCCGCCGCCGTTTCGGCTCGCTGGCGCTTGCCCGGCGAAGCGCAGCTGCGGTTGCCACGGAAGCGGGGCAGGCCTGCGGAGGCTTTCGCCCAACCAAAGGGGCCTCAGCAGGGCCCGCGGCTCGGGGGCCCTTGCAGGGCGAGCAGCACCCCATTGCCCCCTTGCGATCGCCTTGATCTGCACAAATCCTCTGTCTTCAGCTGAGCGCGCAGGCCAGGCGGGTGTCGGCTGACGGACGCAGGGCGGCAAATTTGATCACCAACCAGCAGAAGGGTGTCGAACGGGGCCTGCGGGTCCATCAGGCCGGCCCTTGGTTCGTAAGATGATCAGCGTTCATCGCGGATGCCGCCCGCCTTCGTTGAAGCGCCACGGTGTAGATTGCGCTTCGTCTCCGGGGCTCGGTATTATGCTGATCGAGTCGTGGGTACGCAGCCGTTGCAGGGGCGCTCTTCACCCCATCGCCTTGGAGGGTGAGCCACAACCCAGTGTGGGAATTGTCGAAGGGGACGCCGCAGCGCTCCGCGCACGGGCCGATGTTTTCGACCAGCCCCTTGTATTGCACTGCATTCTGGCCAGCCCTGGCAACTGGCACCATCCGTTCCCCGGCCGGCGGTCCCCTTGCAGAGTTTCGGCCAGGGGAGGGTGGAGTTGGGAGCGGACGGGCGGCAGCGCCAACGGGATTCACCATGCCATGGCTGAATGGTTGCAACGGAAAACGTTGTCTCGATCCTATGGAGTTGGCGTTTCAAAACCGAAGGACTTCGGGAGGTTCGGTTCTACGCCTGTTTGCAGCCCATTGAAAATTCAGTACCTTATTGGACCGTGGTGGTTAAGTTCGATCATGGTCCAGCGCCCCAAACTCCCGTCGCAGTGTCGTCACTGCATCGCTCCTTTGGGTGGTGAGCCTGCGCTTGGTGTCAGTTGCGGACGGCTGTCGATCCACTTCCGCGGAATGTAGTGGGACCTCAACTCCCTTAATGGTGTCACCAGCTGGACGGGCGCGCTCCGGGGCGCCCGTCCGTTCGGAGCCCGTTTCTAAAGAGCTCAGCCAATCAGCTTCCAGGCCGCTATGGCCATCGCCAGGCTTGTCCCTGTTGGATTGCTGGAGCCGTCTCACAGGAGCCTGTCTCTGTTTAGGAATGCCTGAAAACGCGATTTTTACTGAACTAAAGAATCAGCGGACTGCTTAGCGGCTGTCGTGACAAAGGCGAAGGCGCAGCTTTTGGATGATCTCCCGGGCCTCTGGCCCCTTTTTGCCAGCAGCCCTCCCCCAAACCCTGTAAGGAGGTAGATGGTTGGTCACACTTTCCCCGGGAATGCCGGTTAGAAAACTGATGGCCTGTTTTCAGTTGGATGGTGAAACGTTCACCGGCATGCCGACAGGAACCCGACATTTTTGGTCATGGCGAAACCAGCCAATGCCAATTTATTGCCGTTGCGAAAGGGAATCGTCGAGAATCATCGAACCAGGTTGGCGACCGGTTGCTACAGGCCAGTGGGAACTGTTCAAAGCTATCTCGAACATCGTCTGGCGTGGAGGGGCTATTCCGCCATGAGGCGATCGCCCGCACTCCGTTTCGAACTGGTGAAGCTCGGCCGGCTCAGTTTTTCTGAACCTGCTGCACAACCATTCCCACCCCCTTCCGCGATTGACCTGATCTTGCCAGCGCACGAGCGCCTGCAGCGAACAACGGGCCAGGGCTTCTTACTGTTACTGAGCGGGCGGACGGCAAGAGCAGCAGGCTGCGAACCACTTCGCCGCCAGGGAACGGCGCTGTTTGCCGGCCGGGGTCGAAGCAGGGTGAGAGCTCCACCACATTCCGGCCGGCCCAAACCAGGCGGTGGTGGCGGGAGTCGTTCCCACCAGCCCGCTGAGTTGGCCCCAGAGAAAGCCGCCGGGGTTCTGGTGTGCCGGTGCCTTCGGCAGAACGGGAATGGGTCGAACCAGTCGAGATCCACGGTTAGGTAAACGGTCTGCCGCGCAGTTTGGGCGCCAGGGCTGCCACCAGGTCGGCCTGCAGACGCTCGGGTGCTGCAGAGTGAGGCCGGGGGCCGGTGCCACCAGGTTCGGCCGCTGGTGCCTGAGTTCCGGCTAATTTCCCGCGCCGCGTTGCCGCTGCGTGGATGGCGATCTGCAGCGGCTGAGCCATTTCTGGGGAGCACCTCCAGCAACGCGCATTGGGCGCAGGGCGTGGCTTGTTGGCTTTTGAGCCGTAGCCAGCGTGGCCGCAGGTCGGCTGTGGGCATCGAGGTTGCACCAGCACCAGATCCGGGTGGCGGGCGGCGACTGCCCCGACCCGCGCCGCTGCTGATTCGAAGTTGTTTCGCCGCCAGCATTTCAGGGGCTTCAGCCCCAGGGCCAGCACCGTCCTTCGGTTGGCCTGGCCCACGGCGGCCACCACTGGCTCCGGGGCGCCAAAGGGGAATCGCCACCGCCGCCCAGATCGGCTTAAGGCCAAGGTCCTCAAGAATTCCAGAATTTCGAGCTGGGGGCCAATAGGTTTCAGCCCACTGCTCACTCCCGGATCGCCGCTGGACCCGGAAGCGGGTATACCGGGACGGAACGATTGGTGGTTTGCCGTCATAGGGGACACCGTTAAAGCCCCACCTGGCTACCGGCCGGATTCGCGGCGGCCCGTTCCATGAACACCTGCAACCGTCCGTTTCAAGAGGTCGCTGTAATCAGGGTCAGGTGTCGAAACTGCGGTTGAGTCGGGCAAGTCTGGGGTTGAAAACTAGGTGATGGCCAAATAGTCTTGGATCCTCAGGCGGTGGCTGCCCAGCACGTCAGCCAAGCGAGTGGGGCCCTCTCGATTTCAGGCCGGAACCGCCTCGAAGGCGCCGCGCTGCCGAGCGGGGGCTCCAGATCTCGCAAGCCCTCGGCGACGGACGCGGCGGGGCGGCGGCATCCGGCTTGCCGGTACGGTTGGGCCGTCGCTGGCGGCGAAGGTCCAGCTCCACCAGCCGCTTGGGTTACATTTCGGCACCCAGCCGTTTAGAGGGGATTCGGCGGCTCGTGGCGGAACACTTCGCGCAGCAGCCGGCACCGTTTCGGAGGTTTGCACCGAGCGGAAGGCTTCGGGCGATTCGCTTCTGGGTGGCGAAGACGCCGCCGCGGCCTGAGGATGCGGCGGCCAGTGCTGAAGAAGGCGCGGTTTGATACGAGTGCTCCTCGGCCGGGGCCCGGCGGGCGTCGGAACGTCGACGATCACCACGTCCGTAACTGGCGTCAGCGGCGGCGGCGAACCCAGGCAAATGCCGTCGCCACGGTGAGCTGCAAAACGGGGATCGCTTCCAAGCAGCCGGCCCCGAGACTTGGGCAGGTAGCTCCTGGCTCCAGGGCCACCACCTTTGGCCATCCGATCTCCACCAGGGTCGAGGCTGCTTGCACGCCGAGGTGGGCGCAGCACTCGCGGGCGGTGCCGCCGTCGCGCCACCGATCACCAGGCAAACCGCTCGGATTGGGCCCGCGGCGCCGCATGAGGGCGGGATGCACGAGGGGGCTTCGTGGTATTGCCGCTTCCTGGCGCTCCGGCCGGTCATCCAACAACCGTCGAGGCAGCAGCCCCTTGCCCGTTAGCGCTTTCGCTCTCGATGATCGTGACGCGCTTGGTAAGGCGAGCTGGTCTCGGGCGATCACCCGCGCCAGCAGGCCGTAGCGGCACACCGTCGATAAGACCTCATCGATTCCAGCCGGGGGAGTGGGAAATCTCCATGGCGGCGGGGCGGGGTCGGCATGGCTTTGATCCGTACGCTTGCACAGAAGGTGCGCACGTGGGGCGCGGCGCCTGTCCATTGTCAGGCTCAATCCGGATGGCGCAGCGACCTGCCCGGCAGTTTGATTGCGCGTTGACGCCGGCGGTGCTGATCCCGGCGGCCGAGCTGCGCTGGCTTTTTTCGCGCTCCTCGGGCCGGAGTGGTCAGAAGTGAACACCACCGACTCGCGGGTTGGAGCTGGTGTTTGATCTGGCGGCTTCGCGGCGCGCCGGCCGCTGCTGCAGGCCGGGCGTTGTCGGCGGTTGGAGGCGCGCGCTAGTGGTGAGGGGGCCGTGGTTGGTTGGCGCGCCAGCGAGCACCGCTTTCCAGTGTGGCAGAACCGGGTGGCGGTCCCAGCGCCGTCTTGTGATTGCTGCTGGCAGGAGGCCCTGCGGCCGCCGCCATCCGCCGCGCCGCGCCACCCGGCCAGCCGCTGGCTCGGTTGGAGCGGCGGCTCACGGCCAGAAAGAGCGGGGCGCAATCAAAGGCCCGGGCGTGCCCAGCGGGGGCGGTGCAGTTGATCTCTGAGACTTTTGATCTCTGCAGGGCCTTTCTGGGCCTAGGCCCTGCCGCCTCAGCGCGGTTGCGGGCCCTTTGCTCCGCCACAGGTCCTCCAGTTCGGGCGAATGTTGCGACCGCCAAGATCACCGCCCCAGGGCGGCTTCGACGCGGGAGAAGTCCGATCCAGGAACCGGCTGGGGTTGGTTGGCCGGCTAGGGGCCCGGTTTCCGCGGTCGAGCGCGCACCAGCGGGCCACGTTCACCATGGGAATGCCTAGTGAAACAGCACAATCGCCGAGTTCCTCCTGTGGCGTTGGGCCGGTCCGCCGCTGGCCCACGGCCTCCTGGAAGCTCGCCCAGCTCCTCCTGCACTTTCTCCCACACCCCGCCCAGGTCGTCCACGAAGCCGGCGGAGGCGGCCTTTTTGGATGTATGGTCATGGCGCCAGGCCAGGGCGGTCGTGTTTGGCCGCGCACTTTGCTGAGCTGAGGCGATCTTTTGAGGTGGGCTTGCCAAAAACGTTTGCGCTGGCGTGGAGCTGCTGCCCTGGGCGCTGGCCTGCCTCGCCTTGGATCGTCTCCCCCAGCTGGCGCGGCACGGCGGCTCGGTGTCGGCCGCCACGGCGCTGCGAAACACATGGGATGGCGGCGGATAAGCTTGGCGCTTGATTGCCCCGTGGCAATCGCCCCCAGATCGAAGCGACCCGCCTCGTGGCGAATCTGTGTTGTTGGTGGGGAAGACCGTGATGCAGCACCCACCTGCGTCAGCAGTCGCCCTCAGTTCCTCGCTGAGTGTGGGCGTCATCGCCATTGGCGGATGGCATCGGCCACCTCGTTGGGGCCTCCTCCAGGCACATTAGGCACCAGGGAAGGTGTGGGTCTGCTCCAATTAGGGTCCCAGGGGCAACCGCTGCGGGATCGCGCAGCGTGCCACCACGCTCGGTATCAGCTCGGCCAGGGCGCTCAGGGTGGATCGGGCGGGCATTGGGCCCATGGGCCTCGGCTGCTGTTGCCTCAGCGGACGGCGCGCAGCCTGCGGCAGCCGTCGGCATCGGGTCGCCATTCCGTGGATTCAGGTTGGCGCAGCCAGCTTGCTGGCCTCCAGCCCCCCAGCGCACTCAGCACCAGGCGGGCGCTGCTCGCGCCACAGGCCGCCCGGCCCAGCCCAGCCAGCTCCTGGCGGCGGCGGCCCCCGAAAAAGGACAGCAAGCGCTGCTCGCTTCAGGCCAGGGCCAGCAACCGCAGGTTTAGGCCGAGGCGTCCAGCCGTGCCCATCAGCGGGAACTGTGGCGGAGATGTGAGCACTGGCTGGTGCGAGAGCCCCTTGCAGTAGTAGGCCACCAGTGAGCAGCACGTCAATTGGTCCCCATACGACGGTGGCGTTGGAGGCGTGTGCGGACGGATCGGGGGGAAGAGCAGGCCAGGCCGCCACCAGAGAAGCTGAGCCCGGCCGTGCCCATCCCCGCAGGCCCAGGCCCGGCGCCCACAGCAGCGGCAAAAATGGGCAGAGCCAGCAGCAGGTGGCGCGTTCGGGCTACGGCCCTTGGCCATCCGCTGCATCGGTGTGTCCCCATCAGCATGGGGGCATCCAGGCCCAGAATGAAAGCCGGGGCGCATTAGCTCAGCGGTAGAGCGCTCGCCTTACAAGCAGGATTGTCCACAGTTTCGATCTGATGATCGCCCATTCCCCGGCCAACCGCAACAGTTTACAAGGAAGTTTCAGCTTTCAAGCCCGAGAAGCCAGGTGTGGCCGCATGGGGACGGTTAGGCGGGACAAACGACAAGGCTGACAGCTTTCTATCCCTCCACCCAATACAAACGATAATTTCACCAACCACGCTTGAAACGAGACCGGCAGCCACACGGCATTTGCATCCCACAGAGGCCAGGCCTTGATCCAGGGTCTGCGCCAGAGCTGGCCAAATGTTGTTCTGGCGGCAAGCCCTCAAACAGCAACTCCATTTCCCCATCTTCCCGGGCCATCTCATCCGCGTTTTTCAACGCCATCTTTCCAGATGAAAAGATTTCGCGCTCCCTGGTCCAGGTCAACTCGGCACTGAATCAGTTGACGCATCTTGATTGCCTCCAAGATCGGTGGACGGATAGATTCCGAATCGCAGCAAAACCACTGGATTCTCGAGGCAGTTGGAACACCAGGCTTTCCCATTGCTCAGCTTGGCACTTGGGAAAGCCGCCTGCATGTCGAAGGGCTTTCTCGTCTGGTGCGTTGAACACCCGGCTTGCCAGTGCCACTCCAGCTGGGCCACATCCGGGCCAGATAGGGCAGGGCTTCAGCTGAAGTGAACGTCTTGATATGAAGGCCGGCGAGCTCAGCGCCGTAATCGCAACCAGATCCGGCGAAACTGATGCATAGTCATGATGAACTGCTCGGTAAAGTCTCCGAAGAAATTTATACCCACCAGCCGTTGACAAAGGAATAAAATGTCTTCGAGGTGCAACGGATTCAGCTTGCCTTCAGCTGCCCCGGTTAGGCGGGCGAACCCCTCTTTGACGCTCAGGCTGCCTGCTCGCTTGCAATGCAGCATCGGCTCCAGAAGCCGCAAGGCTGCAGGATCGGCTGCTTGGCTGATCGCCGCAATAGAACAGGTCTGCAGGAGAGGTCCAGTTCGCTTGGGGCTGGAGTTGGCATCGATACGTCTCGGCTTTGCGGCTTTCGTTTTGGAAGGTCATCGAGCAGGGAAATTGGTGTCCCATTTCGCATCAGGGTCGGAACCGCTCCAAAGCGCTCTAGGGCTTCTTTGATACAGCGGACCAAACACCGGATTGCACCGGCCTTATCCGTGGGTTATCGGAAAAGAAAGGGAACCTTTGCTGCTCGTAGCCAGCCAAGTTGGATCTCTTTGACGCGATCGACTGCATGGACAGCGAGATACATCCACGGGTTTAAAGCCAAGTGCATTGCTGGCGTTCACAAAAAACGTTGTTGATATCAAAGTAA
>Ga0163217_1051179_pt1 | contig 10362 bp, 11 predicted proteins | sample SynspAceP_FD_185933 | JGI IMG/M metagenome (GOLD analysis project Ga0163217, IMG submission 185933) | Saline lake microbial communities from Ace Lake in Antarctica - Synechococcus sp. Ace-P (PacBio error correction) | ecosystem: Environmental > Aquatic > Non-marine Saline and Alkaline > Saline ... | reverse complement strand
CAGGACGCAGCGACATTCGCTTGACCGACCCACCGTGGGAATTCAGGGATAACACCCGTCGGGTGGGCTCGGAGCGCCCGGTGATCTGTTTTCGATCCGTCGGCATTCGCCGCCAATTAATTGCCGCCTTCCAGCCAACACCCGCGCCCCACCTTTCGACGACCGTTGAGGGTCAAGACGCTTGGGCAGGGGGAGTGTCAGGCATGGGGCGGCCGCCGGGACCGCGGTCGGAGCTGAAAGGCGGCGGGATCTGGTCGCCAGGGCGTGTTCGGCTCTGATCAGGCGGGTGCACGGGGGAGGAGAAGGCCGGCGCAAGCGTACCGTCGCCAAGATGCCCAGAACAACATACCGGCAGTCCAAACGCTGAAAGCATCAGGGACGCCGCAAGGACTTTCGGCGGCGGTGTGGACGTTTGGAGAATTTCGCGCAGCGGTTTTCATGTGGTTCTTGGACGGGCGTCGACGTGGACCGTGGTGGTCCGCTGCGATTCTGGCGTGTAGAGTGGCATCGCAGCGCATTTGGCATCCGGCCGTGGGGGTGTCCAACCATTGCTACCTTCAATCGCCGCATCCATGTCACGCATTGCCAGCACGGCGGCCCGCAAGTTCGGGCCAACGTTTCAGCGTTTCTTCGATTGGCGGCACCCTCCGCGGCTTCGCGAATCGCTCTTGGGTTGATGCAAGGATAAAAACATACGCTGGCAGGTAGATCAATCGCGATGGCGCCGGCCCAGGCGGGATTAAAGTTACGCGCATATTGATTAACGGCATCCGCGTGGAATCTGGCGTTGTAAGGTCGTCTCTGTCGGTGGGGCCGATGGCAAGCACGTCCTGGGCTTGCGCGGCCTAGCGTAGCTGCACGGTTTGAGCCAGGCCACCTTAGCACGGCGGTTGATGGTAGAGGGGCCTGATTGCCGGGACTTCGACGCTGCTGCGTTCCAGTTCGGGCAGAACTCGACGATGGCTTGACCAAATTCCTGCGCGGCAACGTTTCGGACAAGCGCGGCTACAGGACAGTTGGCGCAACGCGTGATCAGCCCGGCAAAGCCGTTACGGCCTGCTTCCGAAAACTCAAACTGATCGCGCTTTCAACACGGTCCGGGTTCGACAGTAAGGGCACGATCCGGCTTTAGGATCTGGTTGCCCTCGACAAAGGGCGTGCTCACCAAGTGGCGTCTGGTGGCGATCTGAGCCTCCAGGCCCGACAGCTCTGCGATTTCTGCGCAGCACGGAACACAGCGCCCCGACCGCCAGCCCTGACGGCCCGGCGGTGGCCTCTTGTTCGCTTAGATCTCGAACTTTGCCGCACGCGGGCCACATTCCCGCTCGAGCCTTGGGCCGAGAGGGTGATTCATGTTGCGCGCTCCAGCGACCTTGGTTAATCCTGTTACGGTCTCGGCCAGATGTTGTTCCACCGCAGCTGAGCAGCAAGAGCGCCGCGTTTCAGCCAGCTCGACACAATGGCCGATAATGGCCAACGGCCCCCAAACGAACATCGCCCCCAGCAGACCAACCCGTGCCCGGGCGCTTGCGCAGCCGCTGGAAACAAGCGCATCATATAGGACCAGAATACAAAAAAATGCGACGGACACTGCCGCAGAATATGCGATCGCTGCAAATTGGCTTGACATCGCGCCGTTGTCATCCAGCAAAGAGGGACACCCCAAGATAGGTGTAGATGCCCGATTGCCACACCAAACACCCAAAGGCGCTGTGCCCGAAAACGTTGTCAAGCCAGCCCAGATGTGCCTCAAGCTCGCGGGCGTAGCGAATGCCACGCGCTGATGGTGTCGGAATTTTCGCCGTCGCGCGCCATTATAGCCACCTGTTTTCTTTTAAACTAGATAGGTTGCAGACTGGACGATTACAAGCGCTTGCTTGATTGTCTATTGAATTGTTCATATTTTGCGGGCATGACCCAAAACCACCTGATGACCGCCCCATCCTTGCAACCCGGACAGCTCATCGCCCGTGGCGTTTGACGCGCCAGCTTTCGGCGCTTGGCTTTTGCCGCGGTTGAAGGAACTGGTTTGCCTACACGGGGGCTGCGCGTGGATGTTATTGCACTTGGGTCCAAAGGGGAAATTCTGATCGTTGAATGTAAATCCAGCCCGCGCCGATTTTATGGCGCGACAGCAAATGGCGATGGCTACCTGGAATGGGCAGGACAGGTTTTTTTGGGCTCTGTGGATGCTGATTTTCGACATTTGACCTTTTTACCCGATGATACCGGTCTGTTTATCGCGACAGCTACGGTGCAAGCTTGGGCGCATGTGCCCTGAAAAATCGACTTGCGGGCGGCGCGCCGTAAGAAAAATGGGACGCATCTCTTTCACGCACGCCGCACGGCGGTTGATTTTGTTGCGCGGACCCCCATGCGATTGCCGCAATGGGGATAGTCGCGTCTAGCGTTCCAAATGGAAAATATCCCGGGGGAACCGCGCCCCAAGGCGCGGTGGTGGCTGGCCCCCGCCGAAGGTTGCCAGCTTAGCTTAGCGCTTGCTTTTGGCTGCCTTGCCGCGCGATGCGCTGCGGCCATGATCTCTTCTGCGATTTTCGACGGCTTCATCCGGGGTGAAATCCATCGGAATTTCAATCCCGCCTTCTGCTTCGGATGACAGGCCGTACCAATGCCCTTATCGGCGGAACCGATCTGCAGGTTGGCTTCATGTCGCGTTCATGTGTCAATTGCCATGAGGTTTCTCCGAAAACTGTAGTCAGTCCCGTACCGCGCGACGATGCAAATGCAAGTTTCTGCGTTTTCTGCTTGGGCGGAACAAATCTGATTTTTGCGGCACCTTAGGGGCTTGCATTCCTTTTTTCATGGGCCGCTAGGATCGAACCGCAAGTGCCAGCCTTAGCTCAGTTGGTTTTAGAGCGCCTGGATTTTGTGGATCAGGAGGTCCTGGTTCGAGAACCAGGAAGGTGGTAACCACTTACCCCCCCCAAAAAAATAAAACCCACATTATCGCCTTGCACGCGTTGTCGCTCAAATTTGCTTGAGCCTGACGGCTCAGATGCAATTGCCGGTTTCCTAGTGGTCGGAGATTATATTATCTTCACGGCTTTGACGCAAGTTTCGCCAGTCATTCTGTCCAAAAGATCAGAATCACATCGTCTTTTCGTCACAACGGCATGACCATCGGGACCTTGGGTGAACGTCACTGCTTTCTGCGCCATTCTAGCAGGGTTAACAGACGTCGGTTAAATGGGGCTCTTGTTCGAGAAGCGGATGACAAGTAGCCCGATCACGATTAGAAGCCGAAAATCATTGTGGCGAAGTACGTCACCAGCCGCCGCAGGAATTTGATGTTTCGGAGGCCGAAGGATCAGTTCCATTGTCGCACCGTCAAATTAAGTTTTACCATCACGGACAAAACCCGCCCACCCCGCCTTGATTAAAGGCCTGCGCGGGATGTGCCAGAGGGAATTGCGGAACCTGTCGCGCACACGGCTGGCCGTTTTGCTTGAGCAAGGGTTCGTGCGGCGTCAAATTGGGGCAGGTCGTAACCGATCCGCGCAAAGCCGCGAGCCGACGAAGGCCAAGAAAAATTTACCGTGGATGTGGAAGAGGCCGAAGACAGCCATTATCCTTGCCGAAGAGATCGTTTAAATGTGGTCTTCGAAGATGGCCGACCTGATTGTGATCAACAAGGCCCGCTGCATGGTTGTGCACCCCGCACCGGGCAGCCCCTCCGGGCACGGCTGTCAATGCGCTGCTGGCCCATTGCGAGGTTGATGATCTTTCAGGGGGGGGGCATGAAGCGCCCCGGCATTGTGCACCGGAATCGACAAGGACACCTCTAGGCCTGTTGGTCGCGCCAAATCCGACCGCGGCGCCACCACGCGGCTTGGACCAAAACCAGTTCGAAAAACACCACGGTTGAGCGCTACTATCAAGCGGTTGGTCGTACGGCGTTCCCGATGCCCAACGACCCTCGCCTGCGCGGACGTGAAACGGGACCAGTTTTGAGCCGGCAATATCCTTAAGCTCACGACCAGTTGGCCCGTCACCGCACCGCCCGGCATACGGCAGGCCGGTGTTTTTCCCAAGCGGGGGCGTCACGCCGTTACCGCGCACGCACCGTGGCCCCCTTGGATCACCTTTTGAAGGTATTAGCGTAATGGAGTGCTTGGCCTAGAGAGGGGGTCGGGGCGCACGCACCAAATCCGGGTTCATTATGGCCCATGCCGGTATGGCGCTGCGTGGTGAATCCGACTTATGGCGGCAAACGCAAGCTGGCCAAAGGACGCGGTTTCTGACCGCTGCAGGCCGACCGCCATTCCGCAGCTTTCCTCGACAAGCGCTGCACGCGGCGTTCTGGGTTTCGATCACCCCGCGTACAGGGGACTACGTTCGGTTTAAAAGGCCCCGCTGCGGTTGACCTGACCAACCTGCTTAGCGGCCGTGGGCTACAGCACAACTTGATGCACAGTTGTGTGAACGACCTGTAGCATAACGGTATTTAAGGTTTTTTTGGGCCCAATACGCCCTTTCAACGCAGTTTAGGCTGTACACTTGAACAGAGCGGGGCGCTCTCCTATCTATGTTAACCAAATAAACATGGGGCCCGGAAAATTGGGGAAAGGGACAAAAAGATGGACTAATTATGGCAAATCTGCCAGCACCACACCGGAAGGCGGATTAAACCGCTACATGCAGGAAATCGCAAGTTTCCCCTGTTGGAACCAGAAGAAGAAATACATGCTCGCCCAAACGTTGGTGGCAAAAGAGCAAGATTACCAAAGCTGCAACACCAATGGTCACCTCACACCTAGGCTCGCGCGCGAAAATTCGCCCCATGGGGTATCGCGGCTACGGCCTTGCCTCAGGCCGAAGTGATTTCAGAAGCAAACGTCGGTTTTAATGCAGGCTGTTAAAACGGTTTGACCCTGAAAAGGGCTTCACGTCTTGCGAACCTATGCGATTGTTGGGTGGATTCCGTGCATCTATTCAGGAATATATTCTGCGCTCGTGGTTCTTTGGTCAAACGGGCACTTACGTCGCCAAAAGAATTGTTCGTTTAACCTGCCGGTAGGCCAGAACCGCATCGGCGCGTTGGAGGAGGGTTGATTCTGCCCCGGACAACAGTCACCGCAATTGCCCACTGGACCTCGCGTAACCGAGACCGAGTGATCTCTATGAATCGGCGATATAGTCCGGCGGTGACGCGTCGTTGAATGCACGGTCTGGGTCCGAAGGTGAAGGGACGATGCAGTGGCAGGACTTGGATTTGGAGGATGAAGATGCTGACCAGGGCCACCGATTTTACGAAGACGTGACGGCTGAAACGCCGACTGAAATGCTGGCCGAGGCGCTGGAGTTTTTGAATGACCGCGAAAAGGACATTCTGACCCAACGGCGTCTCCGACAAGACGGTCACGCTGGAAGACCTGAGTGGCCCAGTATGACGTCAGCCGCGAGCGTATCCGCCAGATCGAGGTTGCGCGCATTGAAAAGTTTGCAAAAACGTTTTATGCGTGACCTTGCCCGAAAAGGTCTCCATGGGACAGCTTGATCCGTAATACACGTGATTTGATCGATCCCCGCAAAAGCGTTCGCTTTTGCGGGATTATTTTGTTTATTCATCGGCCGTTCCTCCGTATCGAAACCCGTAACCGTGGCTTCGCTATTCGGGGGTTTGCACCGTTATCCCGCTGGACCTACCTATTAAGAGGTACATCTAGAGGGGGATTGATCATGGCCGGGAGGTTGGGCAAAAGGACGGTGCTTCAGCGAAACAGATCGAAGCGCGTCGCATCAATGACGAGCTGGCCCGCCTTGAAAAATCACGAAAATTCACACCGAGGCGAAAGCCCGCCACCCATTGTGCCGAATGCGAAAAACCAATCCCGAGGCGGCGCCAAAGCGCTACCGGGCGTCAAGCCTGCAAATTTGATTGTGCTGTGCGAACGCGACGGAATGCGCAAGCCACCGTGGCGGGCATCAACCGGCGGCGGCTAGCAAGGACAGCCAACTGAAGTAAGCCATGAAAAACGGGGACGCTTGTATCTGCACCGCCCCGTTCCGCTTTCCCAGATGTTGTTCTTAAATCCTCGCCGAAGGCAACTAAACTCTTGTGCGGTCCGTTGGATCAGTCCTTCCATTGCTTCCAAATTCATTCGATAAAGGCCCGAAATCATCGACAGGCCCTGTATTCCCAGAACGCGGGGGTCAGAGGCGTTCCAACCGAAGGGGGCCAGAAGCTCCTTGTGATGCTTCACCCACCGGCTTTCAACATTGTCGAAATACTTGTCCCTCGAACCCGGGCTTCGCCTTTTCTTCATACACAGCATAAAGCGCGTTCACCAAGCCGTCCCAAGAAGGCGTAGGCATAGACGTAGAAGGGCGACGTGCACGAAGTGGGGATATATGCCCAGAAGTTTCATAGCCGTCCATATTATTGAACACCGGCCCAAGACTTTCGGCCTGAACCGACATCCATAGGGGAATCTGATGTCATTCTGCGTCAAGCTCTCGCCCACGACGCTACAGGGCGTCAATGCAGTTTTGCATTCGAAAATCATATAGAACCGCAATCTGGCGCACGACCGTTGGTTGATCATGTCTTCGACTTTGCCGGCCAGCAGTATTTGCGTTCTTGCGTCTGGTTTTAGCTCCGTCCAGGCATTTTTGCGGAAGGTTCAGCATTTTTCCGAACACCGACGCCGTTCAGCCAAGGTCAGCGGCGTGGAGGATTAACATTTCCACCCATGACCGGCGGCCAACACTTGGTGAACTCAAGTGGACCCAGTTTCGTGTGCAGTGTCATCACGTCGCGAAGGTTTGCCCAGATAGTTGAGCAATTCACATAAGGGTGCACATCACAGCCACGGGGGTGCGCGAAAGCACAAACGGGGTGGCCTTACCCGGTTATCACGCCGCATCCGATCCAAACCTCAGAGGAAGAAGGGGGCCGCGATTTCGCCCATACGGGATCAAACGCATTGTAGGCATCCAAGACCGTTCTTTTCAGCCTGCTCCCCAGGCTGACGGTTTTAGGGTCGTCCATCGGGCAGCGGCGCGTTGGCGGTCCCAGAACCTGCATGGTGCAAGCCAAAGCCACTGCGCTTTAGCTCGTAGTTAACGGTGGCTGAGCTGGCCGGTAGGGCGTTGACGGACGGCATTTGCGCAGCGCTTCCGGACCACCTCGGTTCGACGTGGTTCGACAGGTGCGGACCGGTTTGAGGTGTGGGATTCGCCACGCAGCGGTCGATGACCTCTTTCTCTTTGGCTTGCGTGTTATTGCACGCGGGCAAAGGTGCGGATATTGGCTGAACACATCCGCCAGTTTCGCGCGCCGCCGCTTCGCGTAGTCACGCGATTGGGTCGGTCAGCAGGTTTTCAGCCACGCTTCGATGTTCAGCGGGCTCGTCGTTTACCTCGAACTCAAGGCCCGGCGATGGTTTGCGTCGAACAAACCGTTTCCCACGGCGTTCGCCTGACGACGCCCAAGATCATGGAGGAATCTCTCCATCTCGTCCAGAAAGCTGTAATTCTTTCATTGCGCGGATACGGTCAAACACGGGTTTATAGCCGTGGGCAGATCGGCCTTTTGGCCTTCGCGGTTGGCAAGTGATCGTCTTTGCAGCCGGTTCAGTTCCAAACGTTGAAAAACACCAGCGGTGTGGTTGAAAGTGGTGATCTTCTCCTGCGGCGTCCGACATGAACTTTGCACGGCCGGAAATCTGTGGTCATCTGGTGAGTAGGCTAGGCGGCAAGGACATGATACCCCGGCTGATCTGGTTGATTTTCTCGATGCGCAGCACGCAAATCCAGGCAGTTTCCGTCGCGTCCAAATCCGCCAGCTTGCCTTTCGTAATCTTGGCAAAACTGCGGCAGGCTTTCTTCCAAAGCCAGTCAGATTCACGCTTGAGCTCGGGGGCGTCTTCACCGGTGTAAAGATCGTCAAGATTCCATTCGGGCAGCTTGCCGAAGCAGAGGCCCCGGGAACGGCGTTAGCATCAAGGGACAGGGGACGGGCAGTTGAAACAAGAGAAACCTCTTTTTGACGTTAATTCTACTAAGGCACGGGTCGCGCAAAGCAAGGGCGATGCAAGTGGATCAACCGTAAATCGCAGCATTTCTTCAAGATCGGCAAGGCTGTTGGGCCTCTTTGAAGCGGCTTATCCTGCCGCCACCGGCAGCATCGTGAAGCGCAGGGCCGACGCACGGATTTTGCCGTGTGCTTGCGCTGAATACCTCAAAGCGATTTCGAACACGTGGTTGCGGGGTGACTTTGCGCACAGGCCAAACCGCTTCGAGGGTATCTTGCTGGACCCAGCGTGATCTGCGGAAACTCGGCATCCGTCAGGGCCGCTATAGGCTTTGGTAAAAGGGCCAACCAATCATTGCCATTCCAGGACCGCAAAGGTGAAGTCTTCCAGTTGAACAGGTTGGCGCGGTCGGGCCAGACCCCGACGGCATAGATCATCAACTGCGTCGTATGGTCAGCGGTCAGCTTCCATTTCCACCAATCGCCCCTTCTTGCGCCCCGCCAGATAGTGGCTATCCGCACGCATTTCAGCATGAACCCCTTCGGCTGGGCATCAGCGATGCAGTGCGCGTTGATCGGCCAGCGCATCCCATTGTGGCAAAAGCTCAGCTGCGGCGACAGGCGGTCGGTGCGTCGTCGGGCAAGGGCGGCGCAGGCTTGTTTCAAGCGCGCACGAACGGTCGGCAAAGGGGCGTTCTCGGATATCCTCGCCTTTTGGCCGATTCCAGCAGATCAATTAGGCGTGCAGCACGACGGTGGCTTCGGCCAGTAGCTTCTTCGGCACGGTCTTGCGCCCGATACGGGCTTTGCAGTGCGTTGAAGGATTGACGGTGCAGGTTGACCATTGGGCCAGACGAGCAATTCGCCATCCAGAACCGTGCCAATCGGGCATGAAATCCACCGCGCGGGCAGTTCCGGAAAACTGGTTCAGTCGATAGCTCTTCGCCGCGCGACACACGAAATATTCGCCGTCGCGCAGGATTCAATTTGGCGCGGATACCGTCCCACTTCCATTCTGCGCGCCAGTCTTGCGGATCACCAGCTCTTTGCGGCTCGCTTCCAGCCCGTAGGCCAGATAGAAGGGATAGGGCCGTGACGCGTCGGCAGAAGAGAGGGCATCTTCGCCTCGACCAGCGGTGTGCAGGTTTGTTGTCGTCGGGATGCAAGTTTCCCCATGAGCCGATGCGCCAGCTCGGGTTCGGGTTTGGTCTGTGGCGCGGGCAAGGGAGCGGGGTCATCAGCTTTTGGCTGAACGCCCAACACGAAACCACGGTGTGAGTCTTGTTAAAGATAAAGCCGTTTCGCGTTCCGCCCAGGATTGTCCATGCGTCCAGCACAAAGGCTTTGCGCGCCTCTTCGTCCTGGCGTGTAAAATTTGCGCAGGGCGCGATCAGGTGACAGCGATTTTGGTCGTCATTGCGTTCGGGGTTGGGGGCAGGCACCAGCGCGATCGTCTTCGGCCAGATCGCCGACGATGCTATAGCTTTCCTCGAACAACCACAGTGGATCCCCGCACGTTCAGCGGCCCATTCGCGCAGCTTGGTTGTTGTAAACGGCCGCGTTTGGGGCGACGGGCCGGAAAACATGCGCGATGGTCCCATAGGGCGGTCATCATCCGGCGCGGCTTTAGAGCGGCCACTTTGACCGTGTTCTTGGTGCTTTTGGGTCGCATTGGCGGTTGACAGGGCAGGCAAAACGCTTCATTCGTTCGCGTCCCTTATCAAGGGTATTCGCCTTCGAACTGGGTAGGGCACCACCGTTTGCGCATGCCAGCCACTTGTCGCCAGATAGCGGCTGAAGACATCGTATAACCATTGTGTGACACGCCCTATATATTTTCTGCCTCGTCCGCCTTGATCCGCCGGACAAAACAGTCGACATCTGTGTGCTCGACATTATACCGACTCGATGATAAAAACCGGCGATCGCCCGCACGGCGTCGACCGTCACCCCGCACGCCATCCATCCGGCTGGCGAAAGCGTCTCTTGCGTCCGAAACTTCTTGGACCATGCACTGGCCAAGGCACCGGGTGGGGCCAGCAAACAATTGCGCCGGGGTGGTCCTTGGTTCAAATCCGCATTTCCGCGAGGATTCGTGTCGGGCAGGGTGATCCCTTGATCCGCGCAGCACGCGGTTTGTGTTTTCGGGTTCAGTATGGAGTCAGGATAGGGCCGATTTTCGGGGTCGAGCATCGTAGACAACATGACGTTTGCGCTTGTGCAAGCGTTATGGCCCAGAAAAGCCGTGGTGCTTTGCCCTGCGCCGCGCATTTTCCCGCCACCAGGCGTTGATCTCATGCGCGACGGTTAATTGATCGGTGCCCAGCGAGGATGACGGTGCCAGGGACAAAGGGGCCTGTGTGCTA
>Ga0163217_1031181_pt1 | contig 10362 bp, 14 predicted proteins | sample SynspAceP_FD_185933 | JGI IMG/M metagenome (GOLD analysis project Ga0163217, IMG submission 185933) | Saline lake microbial communities from Ace Lake in Antarctica - Synechococcus sp. Ace-P (PacBio error correction) | ecosystem: Environmental > Aquatic > Non-marine Saline and Alkaline > Saline ... | reverse complement strand
CGATTCGTGACTGCCATCGGTTAGATGTACGGGATTTGCCCGCCTTGCCGATCGGCGCAGATTGCGCGCCGTCGCGCATAGGCGATGTGGCCTTGACCACCCCCCACCAATCGAGGATCAGGGCGTTGGTGATCCCGTGTCGACGGCGCCAGCGGCGGGGGGTCTGTGCTTGGGCCCAATGCCGTCGCGGATCACCTGCCGCCGCCGAACTTCACTCTGCCACTAGGTGGTGAAATCCTTCTCCACCTCCAGGATCAGTCGGGTATCGGCCAGCCCCGCAGGCCTGGTCGCGGTGGTGGGGCCAATAGGTTTCGGCGTTAGGCCCGCCGATCCATCCTGATAGGGCATGGGTCTGTTGGGGAAAGGTGTGGTGCGGAGACGGGTTCGGTGCTGAAAGGGTTGGGCGAGCCTGATTCAGTTTCGAGCGGACGTTCACGGCCGTTGAAAGCCGTAGACATGCGCCCCGCATGGCCGGCCAGGGGCACCAGATTTGCACATCCCGGTTCGTCCCACGGTTTCAAACCGGATCGCTGTGCCGGCGGTGTCCAGCCCGCTTGGCCGCGGGGGCCTCCGATCGAACTGCAGGGCGCTGTTGGCCTCATGGAAGTTGGAAGTGGGAGCCCACCTGCACCGGCGGTCAGCGGTTGCACGCAGGTCTGTAGGGGTTGGGACCGGTCCGGCCTGCGGCTTTGAGGGTGTGGTGGTCCGGGCTCGCTGAACAGCTCGGCGGAATCCAGAGGGGGTTTTATCGGGGCGCGTGGGGGGGGTGTTTCAACGGATCGGGTCGTGCAGAGGTGACCCAGCTTGGTGCCGTCAGGGAAGGTGGCTTCATCTGCACCGTCCGCTGATTCAGCTCAGGGGATCCCTCCAATTCACCTGGGTCTGCGGGCAGCCATGGTTGGCTTGCCTCACTCAGTCAGTCAGCCCGGATTTGCCATTCCACGGCGCCCCTCCAGCCACCTGGAGCCTCAGCCAGGCCACCGCTTTCTGGTAGTGAGGCGCAGGCCCCGCAGCAAGCGGCGCTCCGCGCAGGGGCAGGCCGTTGGTACGATCCAGGAGCTTGTTTTTCTCTGGGGAGTGAGATGCATGGGTGGAAACGGACAGCGAACCCAATCTGGCAGTGGCAGGCGTTCCGGGGGCAGGTTCAGCCAGGAACGTTTCGACGGGTGCTGGTGAGAAGGCCCAATTGGCTACGAAAGAGACGGTGGGGAGTTACGCACTCCCACATCAATGGGGTCCTCTCTTTGGGGAGTCAGGTTTGGCGAAATTCAACTTCGTTAGACACCTGGGAGGATCGTATCATTCCAACGGGCCTGTGATCTTGGAGCAAGCGACGTCACCAGGGGTTGACAGGGAAAAGGTCGGAGAGTGTGGATCGGCGGAGAGCAAGCACCAGCATCCAGTTTGCCTGGGGCGAGCGAGGACGCGATGCAAAGGAGGAATCCCTGTGAGGGCTGGGGGTAGGCCCCTGCCCTCAGCCCGTGGAGCCGTCTTGTGATCGGAAGGCCCCGAAAGCCTCGGCCTGCGCAGGCTGCAGGTGCAGCGATGGAGCCTTCCAGTTCTGGGCAGCTTGCCGGCGGTGTTGCTTGAAGGCTCAGTTCCCAGACAGAGGGCAGCACTCTTCCACGGATCTGGTTGGTGGGGATCCACGAGCAGCGCCTGCACGGCTGAAGAGAGCCGTTCAGGATCGATGCAGACACCACACCAGAGCAGCACAATGGGCTGTCGAGAGGTTAAGCTCCGAGGAGTTCGTTCCCAGGGCTGCAAAGCTCTTTCCAGCCTCCCATGCGGGCTCCAGCAGGGCGTTGGTTGGCTCAGGGCCCTTAGGTTGCGCAACCGGGCCTTGGTTAGGCGCGCGGGGGTGGGGGCTCCGAGAGGCCCAGCTGTGGAGGCAGGCTGTTCCATCCGGCCTAGATTCCTGAGACTCATTTCGCTGTATGAGTTTTTTCTTAGCTTTAAGGGTCATGGATCGATATTAGGTTCTACGCATCACAATGTCCCCCGAAAGTCCATGCCCACAAGCCACCCGCGCTATAGGATGGCCTTGCAGCCCGCTTACCCGCGCGTTCAGGCGGGCGCGGGACGCCGGCTACTCACGACCTGGCCACTCAGGAGGGCAGGGGGGAAGACCAGTTAACTTGAATAGGCCGCCTCAGTTGGCAAGTCTCCGCTCGAGCAATTTCGCCCGATGGGCGCACCCGACTAGTGAGATCTGAGCTGGCGCCTTATGGGCCAGTTGCGTTGCGCCTTGCTGCACGCATCCGCACGGCCGCTGGCCTGGGTCTCACGCCCTAGCGGGCTGTGCGTGTGGCCGGAATACTCTGCCGGGCGCAGCTCCTCGCTTTGCATATGCCGCCTGCGCGGCGCGGTATGATTCGCGTGGGCGCTTGTGTCCTAGTCTTTGATATTTCGGGCTTGTCTCTATTTTAATTACCTCTCAGGTATTTTGTTCGGATAGCCTCGCCACCGCCGATGGCTTGCGCGGGTCTAGTGTGATGGTTGGGGCCGGGCTGCTGGGACTTTGGCCATCACGCACGATCCGTGCCTTGCTGCGTGGTGCGGGCTCAGCGATTCGCACCCGACGCGCCTCGGCCCGCGCGTTCCCCTGCGCATGATCTGGAGTGCGCTGCGGCTCGGGATTGAGCATGGACGCTGTATGTGGTGGTTCACGCCGAGGTGGTGAACTGCTTGGCGGTTCGTATTCTCGGTGGTCGTGCGCCGCAGTTTCCGTGGTGTTGATGGCCGCTACACCGGCGTGAACCTGCCCTATTGACGCCCTTGCCACCGGAGCTCACGCGAAGACTACCAAGGCTGCGCACCGCCTCAACGCGGGCCCGCTTCACCGGCCTCGATTATCTCAGCAAGCCTGGATGGCTGCTGCTTGGCCGCCTGCTGGTGGGCTACGGCGCCCCGGGTACCTGGCGATGGGCGGCGGCGCGGAGCGGTCGCGGTGAGTGGGCACCTGCTCTCGGCCTGGGGGCCTTGGCCCCCGCGGCCCGGTGGCCGCGGCCATCGGCGAGGCGGACCGAGGCCGATCACAGACCAGTTGGGGCGCATCCGCGCCAAAATGGGCCGCTTCTGCGCGTGGTGGGGTTGTATCTTGCTGCTCTGGGGAGCGCTCGCAATTGATGCAGCGGTGCGTGGCTTTATCTCTTGACGGTGATGCATTCTGCCCAGTCTTGGAGCACCTGGATCTGATTCCTTCCATTGAGAGGGCTGCCATGCCGCCTTGGAGTTGTGGAGCGGTTGGCGGCGCGGCGTGGACGGCTGATGGTGGCCTGCGGCTGGGGGCGGTGAACTCTGGATCGCCATGGTTGTGCGGCCAGGGCTTGCTGGTGCGCTCGATTGCCACCGCGGGCACCGTTGGCTTCCTGGTTGGCAACAGCCCTCAGGTTCGCCGTTGCTTGGTGCTGGTGGTGCTGCTGCTCCGCGCCTGGGGCGCCAACCGCTACTGCTGCCCTGGTGTTGGCTGCCCGATGCGATCGATGCCGATTCCGGAGCAGCCCCGCGGGCTGTTCACCGCTCTGTAGATGGTGATGACCAGAAGCTGGGCAGTGCCCCTTCTCGGTGTTTTCTTGCTAGGCAACCTGCTGAGCTGAGGCCGGCTTATGTGGCCGGGGCTTCGCCGAAGGCATCAGCACCGCCCACGGCACGTGGCGATGATCGCCTCTGCATCGGGTTGATCCCAGCGGTGCTGGTGACGGCTGGAGCTTGTGGTGATGCCGGCGGCGTGGCCTTCAGCAGCCAGTCGTTTCACAAACAAGCATTCAGCTGAGGATTTTCCGGCGGCGCTGCTGGCAAAGGGAGAGCGCTCCAGCCATCAAGGATGAAAACTCAAGTCCGAAGCTGAAGGCATGAAGCCCGTCGTAAGCGGCCACTCGATCACTGGCGGCAGCGCGTCAAGTGGGGAAAACGATCGCGGGATAGCTGGGGCAGGGAAAGAGGAGGCCATCGCGGCCGTAGTCTGAGCCTCGATCGGAAAATTGATCTCCTGCAGGGTGAAGCCGTAAATGTGGCTGTCGACGGCGTTCAGCCGTGATCGCTGCCTTCCGGGAGAAACCGCGCCCACCAGGGCATCCGAGGGGGTGGCGGCATCGATGGAGCGGAGCATGGCCGCCGGTTGTTCAGCGCGAGGGAATCGCCAGGGCGGCCCAGGGGTGGAGTAGCAGGGCCCGATTGAGGCCGATAGCGCCCGTTGCCGCACGCGGCCTTCCAGTCGCCGACGATCTCGGCAGGGCGATCTCGCTGACCACGATCTCAACGAGGGGCCGTCGATGATCGCGTCCGTTGGCCACGTGTTGTCAGAGCAGACATCGCCTTGACCCCAGCGCCTCGGCGAGGGCTTGCGCATTCGAGAGGGCGCGGAGCCCCCCCTGATCGGGCGAATCTCCAGCGCAGCCGCCGCAACCGCTCCCTACTGAGGGGACGTCGGGCGATCGGCATCGAGGGTTCGCTTCAGCCAGGTTCCCGCTTGCCAATCCGTCAGTAAAGGCACAAACCTTACGGGTTCGGTATGGCTTCGTCTTCACTCGGTGTGAAGGGAGCGCGTTGATGTCGAATCCGGGGCCCGGCCACGACCACCATGCGGGCCATTCACCCAAGACGTTCATACGGCTCCCGCAGACGTCCTTCTCGCTCCAGACGTTTGAGAAGCCCAGCCATCCGGTGCGCAAAGGACTGCTGATCAGGGGTTCGCGCCACCTTCCGGTCCATGCCGGCGGGACTGGACAGTCTTTGATGCCGTGGCAACCGTTTTGGTGATTCGGCTGTTTTTCGGGGGCCGTGCGCCCGAACCGAAGTTGACCGAAACACTCGGCTGTTGATTGTCGGCCGGAACGTCGGGCATGGCAAGGGGTCGCGCGATTTTCAGGTCGGCGACGCGGGTTTCGGTGATCTTCTCGGTTGTGCGGCTTTGCCACCTTTGCGAGTACGCCCGTGCCACAAGACCGCCCTGGACGCTCAAAGCCGGCACGATCTCTTTCGGGCTTGCCGGGCCACCGTGGCCTGCTCCGGTTTGGCAGCCCTGCAGGGCCTGCGCGACCAGGGCCAGCTCCAGGCGCGACAGCACGTGTTGAATTTCTTGGGGCCGCCCGGTGGGGTGGGCTCGTTCGCCGTACAGTCGCCAGGCCTTCCGGGGCTGAGGTCACGGCGCCTGCAGGCGCCCACAGATGGCCAGGTGCGCTCCATCGGCGCTGACACGTATCGATTTTGGCGCGCGGAATTTCAAGGCGCCGGCAACCACCGTTATGACCTTTGATCTCCGATACAGGGCCTATTGGCCCCCTCGACAAGTTTTTCTGCCTGCCACTTACTGCCTGACGGCACTTACGCTGCTGGTCGGGGGCTGACGCGCACGCTTTTTCCAGGTGATGCTCTGCAGGGTCCCCTGGATCTCCCGAACCAGGCCGTCGGCGGGTCGGCGTGTTTGCCTGGAACCACCAATACGGCCCGATCTGCAGGACCTAGGCGGTCATTTGCTCGAGTCGGCAAGATCGTGCCGTTCATCCGATTCGCACGCCTGTGGCCTCACAGAGGTTCCGAGGCCAATCACGGCGGCTTGAGCAGCGGCCAGGTCCAGGGGAAGATTCGCCATCGCGCGTTGCACCCAAGACGCAGCGGCAAGATGTCATCAGACCGGACTGAAAGAGCCGCCTTGACCATCAGCCATGGCGCCTCATGGACATGGCCACCACCCGGGGAGGGAACCGGTGCCGGCAGGCGCGCTCGGGCACGAATCCGGGCCCAGATCCTTGTGAAAACAGGAAGCGGGCGCACTGGTCTGGAAGGGCCCCGGTACGCTGGCGCACGCAGGCCCTGATCGAGGGCGCGCCGCAGACATCTCCCCCGTTCGAAGCCCGGCTCGGTCGGCGCGGCAGAGCTCCAGCAGCGCTTCCGGGGGAAACGGCGCCGGCGGCGGGCCCAGACCAAACTGCCGAACACCGGGTGGCCGCCGAGGCCATGGCCGCCCTTCAGGCTGTCGCAGCCAGCTCGATTCGGTCGGGCCAACTCCAAGGCGTCCCTCACACGGCGCACCTCCAGCAACGCAGCGCCAGCACCCGCTGCCGAGGGTTTCGGCGTCGGCGCTGCGGCAGCCGCACCACTTTTCAGCCCCCAGCCAGCTGGCGCCCGCGGCCAGCTCCCCCGGCCACGACTTGGCTCGGAACAGTCCGCCGGCAAACATCACCACGTTCCTGGGGCAGGCCACCCAGATCCGCGCCCGCTGCAGCGCAAAGCGCCAGGGCTGCCTGCCGCGTTCCAGGCGACCCTCGGGCGCCAGCCGCGAAACGCCCGACGAGCATAGACCTTCTGGGACCGCCACGTGGTTGCTCAGGGCGCGGCTGCGGCGGCCAGCTCCGCCTGGATCGGACACTCATCGCCCCCCACCCAGTCCGCCGGGCGGTGTGCAGCCAGGGGGCAGTTTCGCAGCGCCGTCGCTGTGATGGGCAAAGGCCTTCTTGAATCTTCAGGTGGTGCGGTGGGTTCCGGCCCTGCATGGCTGTACGACCGTTCGCTTCGCCGCTGCCTCGAAGGGCGGCAACAGCGCCGAACCGCGCCAGGGGGGCGAGGCCTTGGGTGTTGGGTTGGTGGCCAGAGCCGGTGGGGAACAGGGCGGTCATCGGGGCGATCGTCAGCGCAGTTCCGGTGCGCGCAGTAGCAAACGGGCACCATTGGCCGCCAGAAGCGCTGGCTTAGGTGATGCTCCGCCCGTGGAGCAGCTTCCGTTGTCAGCGAAACCCGCGTGAGCAGTCTGTCAGTCAGTCCGATCGTGTTGATACGAACCGGCCTGGGCCTTGGTGCAGCGGTCAGGCCTGGCCTCAGCCCTTTCCCCATACAGCGAACCTGCGGCTGCCGCTTTCAGCGCCTGAACAGCGCAGCAGCCTTCGCGGCACACCGGCGACGCAGTTGCTGCGGGCCGCGACCTTCTCCTGCCAGTTGCCGCGGCGGCGCGCTGGGAGCCGGCGAATATCTGGCCGGAGCCACGGGCTCGGCCCTGGTGAATCGTGGGAAGGCGGCCCCGGAGCCGCTGGCTGCAGGTGCGGCGCCCCGATCCGCTGGCCCTGCCTGCAGGCCGCATATCACGTGGGCAACCGTCACGTGGGCGATGGCTGCAGGAGGGCCAGCTGCGACTTGCTTCAGGACTCGGTGCTGAGAAGCTGCTGCACCAGCGGGCCTGGTCGTCCGAGAGGAGTCACCGCACCGTTTCAGGCCCGAATCCGGGCCTATGGCCAGGCGCACCGCCATTTTCCCATTCCCATTCCCATTCCCACTGAGCCTTGGCGCCCGGCGCCTGCAAGGCTTGCCTGCAGCTATGGTCAGCCCGGCCCTTTGCCGGTGGGGGCGTTCAGGCTATTCGAGGGCCTGGAGGTTGACTGGTGCAAAGCCAAACGGATCACCAGCGCTGGCGATCTGCCGCAGCTGGTTTGGAGGCCGAGCTTCGACGGGGGTGCGATCGCGATCGAGCGGGCGGCCCTGGGCTCCGTTGCAGGTGGCCTTGCGTCGAGTCTGGCCGGCGACGGGGCAGCGTGAGCAAGAATCGGCTGTCAGCGGCGAGCGCCAGGCGGAGCTCATCGATCTCGATGGCTGGCTGCTGGCCCTGCGCGAAGCGCCGGAGCTGCGGGCCCAGCAGCGAGATGGGGACGGTCGCTGCTGCAGTTGGCTCGCCTGAAACTGGGCCTGGCCGCTTTACAGCTCACCCGCCACGGCTCGCCTGGCCGGCGGCCCTGGGCTTGGGGCTGGGCATGAGTGCTTGAGCTGGGCAGCTTGGGTTGCTGGAGCCTACCTCGTTACAGCTGGGTGGCCAACAAGGTGAGCGCTGGCCGGTGCGCCTGATTCCACTCGGAACCCACCCAGGGGCCAGGGCCTTCAGCTACGCCCTGGCCGCCTCCACTGGCGCCCGGGCCGGCGAGCTGAATCCGGCGTTGATCCGCGCAGGCCTCTGGACGGGGGCGTTGGCATTAGGTGATGGGCCAGCTCGCCACGCGGAGCTCTACTTCAAGAGCTGTTCCGGCAGCATGAACGGGTCTCTGTTCGCGGGCAAGGTTTGCAGACCGCCGGAATTTGTTTCGCAGTTCAGAATCTGCAGCCGCTTGGACCCAGGGCCCGCACCAACCACCTTAGACCCCGTCAACGTTGAAGACTCTCCATGAGCAAATTTGCGTTGTCGGCGTGGCCGGGGCCGGTGGGCTCCGGCAAAACAGCTCTGGTTTCTGAAGCGCCTTCGCCGGGGCTTGCCGGCATGCGCGGCTGCAGCTGGCAGATTGGTCACCACACGACAATCTACACCAGGAGGATCGCCCAGTTCCTCACCGCGGCCAGCTTGGTGCACTGGAAGCCCGAGCGGATTCCGGGGGGGGTGCGGAAACCGGCGGCTTGCCCCCACACACGCCATCAGGGAAGACTGTCGATCACCCGGGCGGCGGTCGAGAGACGCTCGAAACAGCAATTTCCAGATCATGGATCTTGGTGCTGCGTTGAAAGCTGGCGGCGACAATCTGGCGGCCAGCTTCAGGCCCCGAACTGCCCGTGGATCTCTGCCATTATTGTGATCAGTGGTAGCCGCTGCGAGAAAAATCCCCGCGCCCAAGGGCGGTCCTGGCACTTACCCGCTCACCCGTTGGTGATCAACAAAAATCGATCTTGCCTCCATGGTGGGCGCAACCTGGAGGTGAGTGGCAACGGCGACACCGAAGCGCATGCGTGGCGCGTCGACCCTTGGTGCTTCACCAAACTTGCGCAGTGGCGAGGGGGGCGAGCCACGGTCGAGGCCTTTCTGTGGCCGCCCAACTACCGAAATCCATCCTGATCATGACCACGACAATACTGGGAGCGGAGATTCTCTGCCCTGAGCGCGCCCTGTCGCCCTGCTGATTTGTGCTTTTTGACTTACACGCCCTAAAAGGCATGCTCCCTAGGTTTCACTCAGCCGACAGCATTGCGGCGTTTCCATCATTTTTAAAACAAGCCCCAATTGGTTTCCATTTTCCACGAACAACTCTTCGCAGGGATTTTGCCGCAACTGTTATTCTCGGAGTTTCACTCTTGCCTGTGGTGGCGTGAACGGAAACGACCACAGGACTTTGGTGGTGAAAATCAAGGTTGGAACTTTCTCCACTCCCTGAGCTGGAAGATGCAGATTTCTGGAAACCACCCTCAAGGAAGTTGAGGAGATGGACCATTAAAGAAATCACATGACGCGGTTGGGCTTCACGGGTCGCAGATAAGAATTATACAAGAGTCGTTCCGGTCATCGAAGATGGTGCTTATCAGACTTGGCCACCTTCGCCGAGAAAATCCAGAAACTGAATCGATCCGAAGGCGTCAACGTTGTCTTTGGTGGTTGGACCTTCCGGCAAGCCGTAAGGCGATGGTTGCCGGTGTATCGGGCCGGAAAAACCCACATGGCTTCTCTCTTACACCATTCAATATGAGCGGTTCAGGGAATGTTCGAAATATTTTCTACACCGGAAGCGTCCGAACCAGCAGGCTGAGCTGCCGGTATGCAGGGCTGATGAGACACTTACGGCGAGGTCCCTCGGCAAGAAGTCTACCTGGTGGGTTCCGACTTACGTCACCAAAGAAACAGCCCACACGATCATCAAAGAGCAGCATGAAAGCTCTTGGTCGGTGAAGTTGTTGGTTGAAGATCTATCATTCCTCGGCAACACGGAGGTTGCTCCCAATCCATCGCCAGATGCAAAGGAAGTTTTCCCTGAGGGCAGGCCATCATCATTCACACTTGAACGGTGATTTCAACGTTGCCCTCTTCAAGCAGTTCCAGGCTGCGGGCATTGATCCTGAGAAGTTTACAAGATCATGTCGTTCTCGATCGCTTGAGGAAGAATCGTTCACGATCGGCCTGAATTCACAGCTGCGGACCTTTTACGCCGCCTGGGAATTACTTCATGAGCCTTGGCACCCAAGCCTCCAAATGGAAGTTTCGTTCGAAGATTATTCCAAGCCGCCGTACGGTGACGACCGCGTGGTGGGCGACCCTGCGGAGTCGGCTTACAACATTGGGGTTTACTCTGGTGAAGGAATGCCGTCGAGAAAAAAGCCAGGCACTACCGACGAATCTCGACAAGGTCCGCGAGACCATGATTGCAATCCCTTCGTGCTCCCCAGGGTGAAATGTTGAAGAGTTTCCCCGAAACCATCACACTCCGAAACGGGTGATGATCGGCGAAGCTGACCAGCGGCCAGTTCAGATGCTCCAGGACAGCGGCTCACGGAAAAACGACACCAAAATTTCCGCCCCGCTTTCCCTGAATCAGTTTGTTGGCCTTGAAAACCAAAGGGGCTACCACCTTGTTGATTTGGGGACCCAGGATCGGGTTTTCCTTGATTCTTTTCTCTTCTGTTGGT
>Ga0163217_1011952_pt1 | contig 10362 bp, 14 predicted proteins | sample SynspAceP_FD_185933 | JGI IMG/M metagenome (GOLD analysis project Ga0163217, IMG submission 185933) | Saline lake microbial communities from Ace Lake in Antarctica - Synechococcus sp. Ace-P (PacBio error correction) | ecosystem: Environmental > Aquatic > Non-marine Saline and Alkaline > Saline ... | reverse complement strand
CGGGACCGGAATCGAGCGTGAGGTGCGATAGACGGTGGCAGGTGGTTGGCTCATGGGTGGGGGGCGTTGTTCGGCGTGGGGATGGTGTGACCTGCTGTTCGGCCGTCCGTTGTTGTTGCTGGCGTGGGCGTGGGCAAACCGCGCTGGCGAGATGCCGGGTGTTGGCGGACGACTGGAGCGTCGGGTCGTGGTAAGACCAGCATGGATGCGGGGCGGAATCCATGCCTCGGCCAGCGGCGCTGAGGTGGGCGGGGAATTCCGGGCACCGAGGTGTGATGAGCGGTTGAACCACCTGCCGAGGTGTCGTGATCGTGAGTCGCACCGAGCGCGGGCCGGGGTGCAATTGCGGAGGGGTTGGTGGTGGCCGGCCTTGGGAGTGCACTTGTCCCGTACGGCCTTGCGACTGAATCGGTGGTCTTCGTCCCCGGTCCCTGGGCCGTGGGGGGCGCGGCGCGGGCCGGAAGCGGTGTCGAGGAACGCGCCTTGTTCGCTGGGGTGGAGTGGCAGCCGCCGCCGTGGCTGGTCCCACGTGTGTGCGCACCGTCGATGGACTGGCGGCCAGCGCGGCCAGATGTGAGTTGGGGCGGACGGGGGGTGGCGGTGGGCATCCCCGTTGCGCGAGGGGGCCTGCGGCGACCGGCGCAGATGCGTTGGGCACGAGCCTGCCGTCCCTGCCCTGATCCGGCCCCGCAGCGGCCCGATCCGATGCCCAGGCCGTGTGGAGCGTTTGAGATCCACGCCCGCGCCGTTGATGAGGGATTTTTGTCCGGTGTCCCATTCAGTGTGGAGAGCGGCGGCGTTCAGTTGCGGTGCAGCGTGTGTGACCTGGAGGGCCGAGGCAGTGTCAGTTGGCTGAGGGCGGACGAGGTGCGCCGCCTGGCCCCGGCTCGTGCGTCTGGTGTAGCGCACCCTGCCCAGGTGTACGGGCTTGGCCCGGTTGTTGGCGTGTAGGAGTGCGCCGGGGGGATACCTGGGGAGTTGGCCCCAGGCGGCGGGTGGCCATGGGTCTGTTCGTGGCGGGATGGTCTGAGGCGATCAAAGGTGCCCGCTGTGCGGTGGAGCGGATTGTGCTGCCGATCCGGGCCCGGGTGGAGTGCTGGGGCCAGGTGCGCGGTTGGCGGAGGAGGTGAGCGTTAAGGTGCGTGCGGTCGCAGTGGTGTCAACAGGTTGGGTCTTCGTTGAGGCAAAGGTCGGTCCCGGCTTGGGCGCCGGGGGAGGAGCTTGGAGACCGGCCGTGTGGGTCTGAAGCATCCGGCGTTTGGCAAGGGTTAATTGGGCCGTGAAGTGGTAAGGGCAGGGTTTTGGTCGCATTCTAGGTTCGATTAGGCCCGTTTTTTCCCAGTCCCCGGCTGCCCCTGTGTTTCGGATGTGTTTCGTTGTTGACGGGGTTCTGGTGATGGATGGCGGGTTATGTGGGTTTCCGCGGGGCTCTGGGCTCCCGATCGCTGGGTTGCCCGGGAGCCCAGTTGGTTTTGCGTTGCGCCCTGAATTCACAGGGGCTGGACGATGGTGTTGGTGGCGCGGTGGGTCGGCCCGCGTGATCACGGCTGCCCCGATTGGCCGATTGCGGGCTGTGGGGCCGGCCGTCGGTTGGCAGCTTCCTGTGGGGTGGGAGGGGTGGGTGGGTCGCCGGGAGGGCGTGGTGGTCTGATGTGCCCTTGGGTGCCGGGTGCTGGCTTTGGCGAAGGGCCGATGGGCGTTTGACACAGGGTGGGGTTTGGGAGTGTGGCCGTTGAGTGGCCTGGGGCCTTACCGGCGGAGGTAGTAGGGAGGTGTGTGGCTGGTGGTGGGGCCGGCGTGTGGTTTGAGACCGCGGGCCCTCGGGATTTGCCGGTGGAGGGCAAGGTGGTGTTTCTGCGTGGGTTACGTGGGAGGCGAATGACCGTGCCCGGGGGTGCCTTGTGGAGCGCCGGTTGCCGGTTGGCGATTGGCTTGACGCTGGTTAGCTGTATATTGTTTTAGGTCCATTGGTGGCATCTGTGTTGAGGGTGGTCTGTGGGATTTGGGGCTTGTTTTGTTCCTGTCCTGGCCTGTAAGGCTGATGTGGCTGTCCCGGGGTCGCTGGTTGGGGCGAGGGTGTGTGTTGGGAGTCGGCGCACTTCGGAAAGGTCGATTTGGCCTGGGCGATGTCGCATGCCGGTTGAGTGTCCGGGCGTCCTGGATCTGTGGGGGGGGTATCAAGGGGGTGGTGGAGGTTGGCCGGAAGTTGGGTAAACCATTGATGCCATGCCGGGGAGCGGCGGCGGGGGTGGGGTTCGTGCGGTGTCCTTGATTGTTATGCGTGCTGGGCGTCGGTTTGATTGTGGTCTCGCGGTCGGGAGATGGCGTGGAGATTGTTGATTGTGGTCGTCCTGCGCGTTGATCGTCGTGGGTCGATCGGTGGCGGTGGGGTGAATGGGGAATGGGGTTGGTTGTGGGGCGGGGCTGATGAGCAGGGTGGAAGATGGATGAATGGCTGGTGTATTTGCAGTTAGCAAGTGGGTATACGGTAGGAGGTGGTAAGCCCTAAGTTTTATGTCGGTGGTGGTGGTATTGGATTGTTTCGCGGAGGGGTAGTTGGAGGAGTGGCAACAGTGGCGACATTCGTGCCTGATAGATATTTTGTTGCCGGTCGCCTGGTTGTGTTATGAATCTGGGGACGGTGGTGGTGGCAGGGGCTGGTTAGTCCGAGGGGTGGCGGGTGCACGTACCTGGTTGGGAGGAGAGAAGAGGTTGATCCGGGGTGGGAATCGAGGGCGTGTCGTATTGATGAGGTTGGGGGGTGGCAGTTTGGGAAGGTCGTGTAGGGGGAGTGGTTGAGGTCCGGTGAGGATGGGTTAGCTCTTGCCTTGTGTAGTGGCCGGGCCGTACTGGTGAAGTGAGGTCTTGAAATGTTTCTGGGGGAGGGGGGTGGTTTGGTGCTTCGGATAGTTTTGTGCGTTGGTGTTAGTGGATGGATCGGAGAGGATCGACTGTGGTAGTCGGCACAAGGAGGTGGTTGTCGTGCGGGGTTTACGGGGAGCGTCTTGGTTGGGGTGGCAGGTGGGTCGAGCAAAGGTTTGGACCAGGGATAGTGTTTCGCAGGGAGAATGGGAAGGTGCAAAGTGTGCGCGTCCTAGGTTTTTTGTTGTTGAGAGTATATTAACGGGGTTGCCGTAAGGCGTGGCAGTCCACGGAGGGGGGTGAGGGGTGGCGCGAAGGGATGCCGATGGCCACAGGCTGGTGGGAGTGCGAGCGGTGGGTGTGCGCTTGGGGGGGAAGGGAGGGGAGTGTTGGTTGGTCTGTTTTTTTTGGGGGGGGTGGGCGAAGCTTTGGTTTTTCCCATGACCGTGGTTGTGAATGGGCTGTTAGGTGGGCAGCGGTTTGGTTGCGGTTCGTTGGGAAACTGTTGGCCGTGGGCTGCGCGGCTCGGGATGGCGAGCCGGGGCTGCGCGGAGGCTGTGGGCGTGAAGCTGGGGTGGGGCGCAGGTTCCGGAAGTCGCTGTTCGTGTGACGGGGCCCGGTAGGGTTCGGGCTGTTGATGCACGCGCGATAATGGAAGGAGGGGGGTTTGGTTGGTGGCCGGCGCGACAGTAAGTTGTGGCGGTGCCGGTGTTTGGTGGAGGAGGTGCGATGGGGCAGGCCGTGGGGTCGGGTGGTCTGAAGTGTCGCCTGTGGGCCGAAAGGCTGTGTGTGGTAGTAGGTGGTGGCGTGTGGGGCTGTTGTAGGTGAGAACGGGGTGGGGCGTGGGTCGTAGGGGTGTTAGCGATCCAACATCGGGGTTGAGCGGCGGGGTGGTTCTTGCCGGTTGGCCGAGCGTCGGTTGGAGCAGCCCTGTATCACGGTTAGTGTTGGCGTTGAGTTGATGCAGTGTGGCGTCGGCGTGGCTGGGGGGGGCCGGCTGAGGCAGGGTTGGCTGGTCGGGGCGGGGGCGCAGTTGAGGGTTGCGCGCGGGGGCCTCCTCCTTGGGCAGGGCATGGGTTGTGGGCTTTGCGGGTGGTGAGGGCCCGGTGAGCCCGTTGTTCAGGAGGGGTGGCTCGCGGGGCAGGAGGGGTGTCGTTGGGTTCTAGTGTTAGGTTGGGCATGGTCTCAGGGTTCGTGGGACTGTGGGGAGGCAGGTTGTGGGCTCAGGTGTGGGGTCAGTCGGTTGTCGGGGAGTTTTAGGGGAGGGGCGGGGGGGTTCGGCGAGGGGGGCGGGGTTCGCTGACAGGGGGGCTGCATGCAGGGGCAGGTCCAAGCATGGGTTGGGCGAGGGATAGGTGTGTGTGGGCAGTGGCAGGGGCGGAGGTGGGTGATGGGCGTTTTAGGAAGGAGTTGTTGGTGTTGGTGGTTGGGCTGGGGTAGGAGTGGGTGGCGGGCGTAGGGTGTGAAACTGTGGGGAACGGTGGGTTAGTCGGATGGTGTGTGGGCTCGTCGGGTGGTTTCGGGCGTGGCTGGAGGTTGCGGGGTGGGTGCCATGAGGGCGGCGGGCGGGAGAGGGGTGGGCGGTGGGCCGTGGTGTGGGGTGTGTGGTGGTGTGGTTGATCGTTGGTGTTGGTGGCGGGTGTCGGGTTGGGAATGGTGTGTGTCACGTGTCGGTTGGTGTGAAGGGGTGCTCGGTGGTGCGGGGGCGTTTGTGGAGCTGATGCGGAGGAGGCGGGAGGTGGGGCGGCGGATTGTCGCCGGCGCTGGGGGAGTTTGGCGACGCTGAAGTGGGGTTGTGGTGAGCTGCCGTGTGGCGCGTTGTGGAGTGGGGCGCAGACCGGTGGCGTGGGTGTCTATGCGGTGTTGGTGTGGGCTGTTGGGCTGCGGGGGGGTGCTGGTGTGGGGGTGTTGCGGCTGGTGAGGGCTGGCTCGCGGTTTGTGAGGGTGGGCGGTGGCGGAGTGGGGTGTGGCCGTGACGGGGGGGTGTGGGAGCGTGAGCGATTACCGGGGTGATTGAGGAGCTGGGGGTGGTGGTCCGTGGGGGGTTGGGATGGGCTGTCGGCGTTAGGCTTTTCCTAGCTTGAATGGTCCCGGGTTTAGGGCCGTGTAGCCCAGGGTTGGCGCCGGCCAGCAGTTGGGGGACCTCCAGGCGGGGTTCAGTGCACGGTGCTCCGCGGTGGTGGTCGGAGGCCCGAGGGAGGTGCGGTGGGAGGGGGGCCGAGGGGCGGGCGTGGCGAGGCCGGAGAGAAGGGCCTTTGTAGTGGCCAGCCCGGGCGTGGGTCGTTGTGGCGGTTTGTCGGGAGCGGGGTTGCGCGGTGGTTTTGGGTTTGTTGCGGGATGTAGGTGGTCGTACATGGGGGGGGTGTGCTGGATGGTGGCTCGGGGCGATTGGTGATGGAACCATGGGGTGGTGGTCATGGAAGGTGGCGGGGCTGGGAGGGGCTGGGGGCGGGGGTGGTACGGGGCGTGGTCGCTGACTGCAGCGTGTTGGGTTCGCGGCAGGGCGACGGGGGGTTGGGGGGTGGTTGCGTCAGATGCCGGAAGTTGGAAGGCGGGGGGCTGGCTGGATGGTTCAGCGGATGCTGGCGCGGCCCGGCTGAAGGGTGACGGGCGCGTTGCGCGCAGGTGGTGCTCAGGGCGCTGTCAGGGCTGTGAGCCTTAGGTGACGACCTGGGGCTCTTGGGATGGCGCGTTGGGGTGGGAGCCCGGTGCGTCGCCGGTTTCTGGGGTAGGGCAGTGGTAAGGGGGGCGTGTTTGTCCGGCGCGTGTGGCGCGGCCGTCGTTGGGGTGGGTTGCTGGCGGGCGGCCGATGTGGCAGGTGAAGTTGGGGGGCGCCCGGATGGCGGCAGCGCTGGGTGTGGCGTCGGGGTTCGAAGGGTAAATTTTTTGGGCCGGGAAGTGTTGTTGGTTGTGCGCGGATCGGGAGGGGCGGCCCGGTGCCATGCCAGTCAGGGGTGGGGTGTGGGGGGGGGCGAGTGCGGACTCGGTATGTGGCGGTCGCCGCTGGGTGCCCCTAAGGTGTAGGCCCGCGGCGTTGCGGCGCGCGGTGTGAGGTGGTGTGTCGTGCTTTGGGCGAGTTGGGGTGGTGAGCGGGTGCGGGTCCGGCCAATGCAAGTGGCCTGCCGGAGGTTATCGCTTTGGGGTTGTTGGTCAGGATGGCGGCTGTGGCGTCGGTGAGGGCCTGATGGTGGACACTGGCGTGGGTGGGGTTGCTGGGCAGTTGGTTGTGAGCGGTGGCGGGTGCTTTTTTTTTTTTTTTTTTTTTTCCTCTTTTTTTCTTTTTTTTTTTTTTTTTTTCTTCTCTCCGTTGTTGTGTTGGGAGTGATGGACGCGGGTGGGCGCAGGAATTGGTTGTGAGTCTTTGTGGTGGGTGTTGTGTTGGTCTTCGGATGGCTGGGGTTTTGGCAGGCGCGTTGCAAGCCGTTACTGGTGGTGTGTTGGTGGTCGGCGCTGGGTCGGGTCGGCGGGCTGTGGGGCGCGAGGTGGCGTGGGCTTTGTGTGGTGGCGGTGGGTGTGTGTACTTTGATTGGGGCGAGGTGCCTGGGTTGGAGCGGGCGGTTTGCGTCTGTTCGGTCTGGTTTGCGGGGGAATCCGATCCTCGTTCTGTGTGGACTATGGTGGGGGGTAGCTCTGCGGTTGGGGTTGCGTACAAAAAAAAACTCAGGAGGGCGCCAACATTTCCCGGGTGAAACCCGTCTGGACTCTGCGCTGCTGGATAGGCCGTGGGATTTTGCCGGCGCGGATTTCGTGTGCCGGCCGACCTGGGCCTGGGGCAGCTGTTGGGTCCCGCTGGGGCAGCCATCTGGAGCGGCTGTGGTGGGAGCGAGCGTGGCCGGATCTGCTGAGTTTGAGCGGGCTGCCGATACATCCGGTGCGCGTTCCCTTGTCTGCAGTGCGGTCTATACAGGAACGGTGTCGCGTGGCCTTAGGGACGGTGTGGCAATGGCCAGGAGCGGGTCTGTGGCACTGAGGGTCGATGCAGGCCTGGCCCAGGCTTGGAGAGGGGCTCACTTGCTTGGGGGGCCCCGTTCCTGCGGTCCCCGTGGTAGCGGCTGCGGCAGAGAGGTTCGGTGGAACATCCGGGCCAGGGTCCCGGCTGCGGCCGTTAATGGGTTGCCGGATCTGATTGCGGCCCCGGGCCTGCCCGGGTTGCTGGGGGAGGCCCTGGGGGCGGGTACCGCGCGCTGAGGGGTTAGCGATCCCGCCGGGGCTGGTTCTCTACCGCCCCGGTCGCCGCGCGCCTTCGCGCCGGTGTCGCACTCCAGTTGGACCGGACCGGCCCGGTATTGTTTGTGTCCCATCAGCGGGAGGGGGTGGGCCGCGCGCGGCGGGGGAGGCCGTGATTGCGTGTGTTCCCGCCGGCTGGTTCCCCGATGTGCGAGCCATCTAGGGGCCGAAGCAGGAGCGTGCAGATCCCAGGGGGCTGGGCCAATTTCGGGTGGGCGGAGATAGCCACGCGGCTGGCCAGCCGGGGCTTTGCCCCTGGAGGGAGCCTTTGGTTCGTCGGCGGCTCGGAGCGCCGGTCCCCGTCGGCCCTTCGGTCTGGCAGCCGACCGTTCGGGCTTTGGCTGTGCCGGGCCGGCATCCCGGGCGGGGCCGAGGCGTGAGCCTCTCGGCGTGAATTGTTGCCCGCAATTGCTGGCCGGGCGGGGCTCAACTGCCTGGCCTGGATCGAGTGGGGCTTTGGACCCCCGATCGCATTCAAGTGGGAAGGAGGCCGCAACTGCTGACAGCGCCCAGTGTGGCCTCCAGCCTCGCGCGCTGTTGAGCACCAGCCGTCCAGTGTCAAGGCAGCCCAGGTATACCGCTCGCGCGTCCAGCCAGGCGCCTCGGTTGCAGCGGGCAGCAGGTGCCCAGTCCGGTTGCCACGCCCACCGGGTTGTGTCAGCAAAGCCCGTGGAGGCGGGCCGCCCAGGGCCGCCCCCGCCGCAGCGGCGCGATCCCGCTCGCAGGCTGCAACAGGGGCCCGGCACTGACCCCGGGCTGGAGATCAGGCGCCACGGGCCTCGTGTGGGCGGCCGGCCGGCGCATCCAGACGGCCCGAAGCAGCGTGGCAGTCACGCACCGCAGGGCTTTCAGGGGCGGTGTCGGCAACGGGGTGGCAAGGGCGGCGCGGAAGATCCCGTGGCCGGCTCCACCCGCCGCGTGGCCGGCATTCGGATGGCTGGCACGAAGCGCGGCCACCTGCTGCCGCTGTGGAGCACGGCCTTCCCGAACGACGGTGATTCAGACATTTCGGCAAAGCGCGTGTGCGGCCGGATCAGGGATCGAGTGGCCCGAGCACCAGCCAAGCGGCCAGCACCGGGTGGACGTTGCATGTTGCAGGCCCCGTTGGTGGCCCGTCCGCGTTGCTGGCGATGCACCAGCCCCGCCTCCAGCAGCCGCCGGGATCCGCGCGATCGACACGATGGCCCAGTCGATAAGCCACCGGTTGGTCGCGAAGGAGTTGTCATCCCGGTACGGCCGCTCAGCCCAGTTCGTACGCTTTGGCCGATGTTGAAGCCCAAGCCCCATCAGCTCAAGACTTTCCCGGTTGAGGTGGAGCGGCTGGCCATCCCTCCAGCTCTGCGGCTGGTGGGGCGAGTGCGCCGCAGCCGATCAAACTTGATCCGGCTGGGCGGCAGTGACCCGAGTTGGCTGGTGGGTTGGCTTGGTGCCCTTGGGAGTGCGCCGTGCCTTGCCTGGTGGTCCAGCGACCGTGCGCGCGCTGTGGCAAGGTGGAGGCCGGCTGCGTGCCGCGGGGTTGGCTGCCCCCCTGTGGAAGGGAACGTGCCCCGGATTCAGCCGATGTGAGCTGTATGAGCCCAACGGCCTGGTGAAGGCGTGGCGCAGGCGATGACTGGGCTCGCCAGTGGTAGTCCCGGAGGCGGAGTTGTGGAGACAGGTTGCGCAAGCCTTGAAATGCCTGGAGGACGGCCTGGGGCAGTGGCAGTGGCTGCCGCGGGTGATGCCAGCTGTCTCCTGCATCAACGGCTCAGGCCGCGATCTTCGCCCCCGCCCCCAGAGCCGAACAGTTCCTGCGGGGAGGAGGAACCCCCGCTGCGGGCAATCTCCAGCCTGTTCGGCCCTGCCGATATGGCGCTTGTGGGTGGCCTCAGCGACCGTGAGTGGCACGGCGACGCAGGTGCAAGTGGAAATGCACGCCACCTCCCTGGAACCTTGGAGTTTTGTGGGTGGGGCTGGGCGGGCGGCTTACTTGAGCGCTTGGGATCGCGAGGGCTAGGCAGGGCGTTGCTGGGATCTGCGGCGAGTCCGGGAGGAAGCCACTCGCGGCCCCCGGCTCAATGCGCCGTGTAGCTGGATTGATTTTCGTTTGCGTAACCCACGTCGACTGGGATTTGCGTTCACCGGGCTGCTTTTTCGATTTTTTCGTGCAACTTGTGCGTCGCTTGGTGACGCAAGCCATGGTCACTGCCCCCACGGAACCGCCAGCTACCGACTTGTACAAGGGGTCGGTGGTTCTGGCAGGAGGTTTGGAATTGCATCGTGCTGCGGAGGCCCAGGTCATCGCTGCGGCTCGGAGGAATAAGCCCTGGGGCGTCTGGTTCTGGCACGCGAGGCTGGCCTGGCCGGCTGCTGAGGCTTTCAGAGCAGCCCGACGGGAGTCTCTGCCCCTTAGGATACACGAACGCGCCCGGGACCGGTCATCCCTTCGCGGCCAGTGATCTGTTCGCAGGGGTCGGGGCCCTAGATGGCCTCCCGGCGCGCACGCAAGCGCGGTTGCCCCCTTGCTTGGTCGTTTGTCGTGCTTAGTGGCCTCCACCGTTGCTGGCTTAAGCAGTCGAGGATCCGGTGGAACGGTGCCGGGGTCGGCCGCGGTTGCCGCTGACGCAAACAGACAGGGCCAGGTCAGGGAAAGTGGTTTCCTCGCGTGCAAACTGCTGTTCAGGGCCTTGGCCAGTTGGCCGGGCCAGCTGCTGAGCGCACGCGCGCCCGGGCCGGAGTCCCACCAGCCTATCGTCTCCCCGATGGCCGGGGTGCGTCACTAGCCGCAGCTGGGCGACGTCCTTCGCTAGCTGAGAAAGAGTGGTTCGTGAATTTCAGGTTGTCGGTGCGTGCAGCTGTGACTGCTGACCGAGCCCGTCTCGTCCGCGCAGCGAGAGCGTGGAGGTAATGGGAGGAGCGGCGTTTCCCGGCTTGGCGCAGCTCTTGTCAACGCCCCGCGCCGGAAAGATTGACTGTGAGGTAGGATCGGATAGAGGCACTTGGCGGTGTGGCTTTCCTCGCGCTCACACCTCAGCCACGAGCGGCGTGGGGACGCTGCGGCGTTCGTGCAGCTCGTGCAGCCGCTGCGCTCGCCGGTTGATGAGTGAGGCTCGGTGCTGGCGCCTTGGTGCTGTGCTGGGACCATCACGTGTGGTCTTATCGCTCGCGCCGCGGTGTGGGCTGGGGGACTGGCCGCCGGCGCTGGCGTCAGCTCCGCTCGTGGGTTGGTGGCGCTATTATGATCAGTGCTCAAATCTGAAGGGAAATCTTTGCGCTGGCGGCGGGCTGGCCTTG
>Ga0163217_1007444_pt1 | contig 10362 bp, 11 predicted proteins | sample SynspAceP_FD_185933 | JGI IMG/M metagenome (GOLD analysis project Ga0163217, IMG submission 185933) | Saline lake microbial communities from Ace Lake in Antarctica - Synechococcus sp. Ace-P (PacBio error correction) | ecosystem: Environmental > Aquatic > Non-marine Saline and Alkaline > Saline ... | reverse complement strand
CCCCGTCGCCCCTGCTCCTGCGTGAACACGCTGTTTCTATTAGAATGACCAGGCCTTCAAACTTGACAAAGGCCCCACAAAAAAACGCACCTGGCGAACCAGCGTGCGGGCTTTTAAATCCGAAAGGGGAGTTGAGCATCCGGTGCCGCGTAAGAATTACCTATTAGCCCAAACTGGTTCATAGTGTTGGTCTTTACCACCGCTTTCAGCGCGGCGCGCCGCGAAGGAATTCCTGTGGTCGTCACCAATGTTGAACCGGCCATTGCCTGGTGTTAACATGGCGATACCCGGCGAATTTCTTTACGCTGGAACACCCTTTGACATTAAGCCAGCAGCCTTCGGCACCGAATAGCCTTTGGCCAGGTATCGTCGACAGGGCCGCCTGTGGTAAGTCGGCAGCGTGATCAGTGTGAAACACACCGCTTCGCAGCGGTCATCGCGTGGAAGTTCCGCCGTTTTCACTGATCGGCCAGCTGCCAGGTCGGGCTGTCTATTCTTCACCAGTCAGCGCAGCACGCCGTAGGCCGATACTCTGCCTTCTTTTTCCCAGAATCGAACACCTGTGACGAACTCAGAGTCCAGTTGAACGACGGGCTGTTGTTGACACCAGCTTGCGTTAGGAACTACTTCCTTGATGCGGTTTAACCATCGCTGCGATCTGGCCAACGTGGCTTTCGTTTTCGATCCACAGCATGTCAGCGCCGTCTGCAGGGCTGGTGATGCATCCCAGAATAACTGTCTTCACCGCTACCGGCCTTGAACTGGAACAATCCAGACGCCAGACGCTGGGGCTTGACCAGCTGACCGTTCTGCTGATCCACCACGTCTCGTGGATGTCTTCGGCTTTAGCAATAACGTCACCGTCGAGAAGTTGTACGGTCGCCCAGGTCCACCCGGCTCCGTCGGTTACGGCAAATTTTCTGAGTCAGGCCAGCACCCAAGGAGTCAGTACGCAACCAATCACGCCGTCGTCTACACCCAGTTCAGGAAGGCCAAAACGCACAGCGTTGATCTTGGCCAGAATAGTCGGGTGGGGGAACGGTTTACTTTTGCCGTCCTGGGGACCGCACTGCTTTCTCGTCAGACACCGGTTTCAATCTGGATACAGCAGGCACCCGGCTTCATCATCTGCTGGCCAGCAGTAATGGCTTTCGTGCTTACCAAAACCGGCGCGATGTCGCAATAATCGCACAATTGTGGTCTGAGGTGGGCTATCAAATCTGGCTATCAAGCTTGCTCGCCTTGGCGTGCCGGTCCCCGCTCTGAGCTTCTTCCAGTCACGGAACAAGTGGTCTCAGTTCCCAAATCAGCTTGGCGCCAGAAACGTATACCAACTCGGCCAATCAGGCCGACACGGCGTTTCTCGTGCAGTGACTGATCTGGCAGAGGCCAAACTCTGAACGCAGGCGCAACCATCCCAACCCGCACTACAGGTAGCGGACGAGTGTCGCCGAAGTTTTTCTAATTGGAATCATCTTCTGCCTGCGGCCGATAAAACCGTTGCCAGCACCAGGGACTGGGTACTGAGAGTTCGTATCTAGTTCGCCATGTCTTCGCGCATAATCTGCGGTTGTACTTCGAATCCAGACCAGTCTGAAATTTTTCTGGCGCGCATGCGGCCGCGTGTTTCAGCTTGATGCGTTTCCAGTTAGGAGTAGGATTCTGTTCAACAGGGTGGTTAGGGTATCAACGTCTTTGATAGGGCATGTTTCATTCCTGTACGCAGTTTTTTCAAGGCGTCGAATTTAATCCATATTCTCCCTGGGACCATTGGCGACTACTCTAATGCCCTCTCCACGCATAACTAAATTTATATAATCTATATTCAGCACTTTTTTTTGTGAATCGGTTGGCGGCATCAAAACGGATGCAACCGTTTACAAATCCACAGCAGGACCAAACCTGAGCATTTTCGACCTTGATGGTCTATCTTGCTTACAGGTGTAAACGGCCTTGGTAATGACGGCAAGCATTATCAGATACCTGGCCTGTTAAACACCAAAATTACCAGCGGTTCCCCAGGCTTAATCATCAAATTATCCCGCCTCGGCGGGTTTAGACTCATATGCCGCCCGCCGGCGTCGCCTGGTTCGGGTAGATGCAAAGCGCTATTTCGCCCTCTTTCGCCACGTTCGTTCCAGCAACTAAAATTAACGCTGCCGTAACGCGTAATGCCGTCTCCCGAAACTGAATTTCCGCAACACCCACCTGTGAAATGCTATCCAAGGACCACTCGCAACTCTCGCCTCAGGCCACCGACCAGAACATGGCTGAGTATCATCGGCTGTATTAACATTCTCTGCCGTGGTTGTACAGGGTGCAAATGGCTGTTGTCGGGATCGCTCAGTTCCATGATCAAAACTGCGGACGTCCGTTGGTTGATCCGCCAGTACATCTTTTCCAGTGTAATAACCCACCATGGTGCGGGCGTCGGTTCTTCGCCGGAGCCAGGCGATCGGCTCAGCAGCATCACTGGTCGTAGGGCCCGCTGGCTGCAATTGGCCGCAGCTCGGCTTCAACCATGAATCGGCTTCGATGGCTGAACGCCCAGTCTACCTTTTTATCCCCAGATGCGCCGGGTCCGATGGTCGCGCTCAGCAGCGCCGACAACCGAAAATCACAATCCACTTGAAAACGGCTATATTGTAACTCGACAAAAACTCCGCCAGCAGGCTGGGCACCGTCGATCCAGCCCAACACCAGTATTCTCTGAAGTTTCTGCACCGGCGCGGTCGGTCACATCCAGTGGGCTACCACGCTGAACCACGGTAACGGCAGCAGCTTAGGTTGAGTCGGTTTCGGCGTAAAAAACCGCGCCATCATGATCACCCTGTCTCTTCTCAATCCACACTGTCTGTTGGCGCCATCAACCAAACTTTCCCACTGTTCACCCTGCGTTTCAGCAGCCCAGCACAATCGCCAACGGACGCTTTGCGCGGCCACCTCGCGAGTGTCATGGCCAACCATCGTTCTCCACCGCGCAATACAGTCGTTGCCGTCGCCAGCTGGAGCAGTTCTGTTATAAATTCGACAGCGCCGGATGCAAGTATTCTGCGCCATCAAACGCGGCTTATGGTGGCATCCCGGCCACAACTTCTACCGCAGCCGGATAGGCTCGCTCTATCACCGGGCAATTTCGCCAAGCCTGAATCTTCGGCCGACGACATAAGGGCAGTGGCGCGTTGTATTGGCGTGCCTGACGGCAAATCGACAGCAGCCTTGACGATTTCCCATCCGCTAGCAGGCTCCGCGTCTATATGCCGCTGGGCAACCAATAACGATGCGGCGGCATCCCAACACGCCAACCCTATGCAGGCGTTCGGCTGAAGCCGTGAACCGCTGCGCAAATATCTGCCGGCGCGACGCCGATACCCGGGCTCCATGCGTAATTCGTGTCCTGCTCCGCACTTGCATCTCTGAGAGCACCACTAATTGAGCCGGCCGCATCGTGCTTTCTCCAGAAACCGGCGCATACGGCCTGAGCCACTGAGCAATTCCGTCAGCATATGGCAGGGTGTGGGCCGGTCCAGCCCAACAACCACAATGTGATTTTTCAGCGTGACGGAGTCAGGCGCCCGGCTCCAAGTCCTCCATTTTTCGCAATTCAGCCAGCGGTTGAGGGATGGAACCAATGGGCCCCATAAAACACCACATAAACCGCTGACGGAATGCAGGGTAGATACAAAAACGCGCCCAAACGCCTACGTTCATCCCCCAGATTAGCCGGGATCTGTCAGGGCGAAAAACCGCCCACCAAGAACGGCCGCGCCCACACTGTCAATTTTCCCGACCGCCCAATACCGGCAACGCCGCCAGCAATTCGAAATCAGCTCAATAAAGCGGCAAACCACCACAATAGCGGAAAACCCGCACCTTTTACCAAACTGGCGCTCAACAAACGAACTTAATGCGGTCCACAATTCGGGAATGCAGCATGCAAACCTTTTTGCTGTTAGCTGAGCACTTTTTATCAGAAGCGCCGTTTATTCAGACACAGTTTATCAGAACTCGATTTATAGTCAGATGATGTGACAGCGATCAGGCTCGCCGGCTTGCCACCAGAGGCATCAGCCATTGTGTGTGTTAAAATCGGCTAACACCGTTTACCGGCGCCACCCCTGCACGAGCCATGAGCTCGCAGGGCTGGAACTGCAAAATCGGCAATATAATACGAGTTACCATCGCGTCCAGGCAGCCAGGAGCTATTCAATGCAGAACATCCCAGCCTGCCGTCCAGCAAGCACGCGCATCCATATTACAGTATAAAACCACGAGGTTTTTGGACAGTGCGCCAGCTCGCCAAATATGCCGCTGGCGGCGGCCAAAGAACACGCCCGTTGATTCTTGACACACCTGCCAGTGGCCGCGGGCAAATTAGCCTGCGCACCCTCAGGTTGGTGTAATGTCGGTCACCCGTTCATCGCGCCATTTTCGCGCATGATAACAACACCGCTCCAGCAGCAGAACGCCGGTGTAATGGCAATCACCATATCCAGCGCCCACCTCAGCAAAGCAGGGTCAGGAACACCAAGAACATCCCGCGGGGCGCGGTTTCAGAAAGATGCACGGGCTTTGCGCTCGCTCATATTCACGCCACTATTAGCAGGCAACGCCGCCATCGCCGCATTGCATGTAAGACAGCACCCTGCCAGCGCTACCAGCGCCAAGCACCAACCACCAGCGAGGTGCCACAATCAGAAACCGCGACTTCGGCGCCAGCGCGAAAGTTGCGGCCGACGAACGATCGCCGCGGTGGCTTGTAATACCACCAAAGAGGGGCGATTTATGTGCCCAGGCCCTGCTTCAGCCAATTCACTGTTGGCAGTGTGGCGCTTACCGTCATGCCATCCAGAACCACCGCACACCAGTAAGGATTCAATCGCGCCCAACATGGCAATGGCAAACGCTGCCGGAGATCGAGCCTGAATTCAGATTCCAGGACTACCACCAGGGGCTGCCACGGCACCGCGCCCGCTGCCATGGGCAAATTAAAACTCGCGAAACCGGAGGAATGCACGCCACTGGTGTCCATCAGGCTAGTAAATAACTAACCGCGAACGATGGTTAATCATGGAGCACCCTGGCTGTTCAGCCACAGCGCCAACCAAAACTACGACGATTACAAAGCGGGCAATTGACGGCGCACCGCTGTTTTCAAACCGCGCACAGCAGCATAATCGCCAATTGACACCGGCTACCAGAGTACTCATGCACCAGGAGGCAACAAGCTTGAACCAGCGCAGCCAGGCTTTCCCCAAATAATGCTCGGCATGGCCGCAATCGGCAAAACCGAAAACAGGTCTTTCACCTGAAGAGTTGCGATCACCACCCCAATACCCCCGGTAAATCCAGGGTCACCGGCTCGGTATTACTCAATTAAAAGCGCCCCAAGCGGCATTAACCGCCATAATTAGAAAGCAACACCACACGGACATCAACCAGTTGGCTGCAGCAAAACCGCCCAATCCGTATTCTTGGCAATGATTATAGAATCACCACAAAAAAGCGCGGTAGGGAGCCGGAAATGCGTAACGGGCGCCCCGCCGTGAGCCAATCACCACGCCGGCAGATAATAAGCCGTATACAAAACCGTATTGAGGGCCACACCCTGGCAATAGCCAGTGCCAGGCCACGGAATTAGCAATAATTTCCACGTTAGAGAGGATACCGGCCAGTACAAGCTTTGGCAAAACGCCGGGAAACTGTAGCTCCCTGCACGCAGCTTCGCGGATCGCGTGGCTGGGCAGGGGGAAAACAAAATGAGCTGCGGGACAAAACAACTTGCCTGTACGAAGGCTTCGTCGGCATTAACTCGCTATACAGCAGATCGTATCGGAAAACTTATTAGTAGTGTGCTTAGCCGCAAACGAACTTCGCGCTTATGTCCACCAAGCCTTTACAAAACGTTTCGTGACCTGATGCGCTTTAGTTGTGCGCAATACGCCGGCTGCGCGACCTCCCCCCAAACCTCACACAGCACCTGGAAAGCACCGCTAAACCAGTATCAGGCGCAGATAGTGACCCCGAAAGTCTGACACCCTGAACCACGTTAACCGTGGTAGAGCAGATTGAGCCAAGGCGCTTAGCCCGACGCCGATTGTGGTGGTCTTTGGCGATATCACGGCCATCATGCCAGCCTATTCTGCCTTTCAAGCTCAGCTACAGTTTGCGCTGTTTCAGCCAGCAACCCCAAACAGAACTGCAGCATGGAGCAATTGAAACCCTATCAGCAGGAGCGTCTGAAGCCAGATTCTGCGTGGCAGCAGCGGCGAAAGCGAATAAATGATGAAGACACCGGCGCCTGTGACAATTATCGCGCGTCTTACGGCCGTCTGCGTCCGAGTCCGCTCTTAGCCATCAATTACCCGTGATCGCTGCCAATCACCGGGTGCCATCGTGCGTGTGTCGCCGTCGAAGGCCCACATATTGACGATTTATCTCAGGCACAGCGCCAAAACCCATGCCAACAACGTTTCTGACCCCCCGGCCTACCGGCAACGCTTGATGACCCATTGGTGCGAGTCATGCGGCGGCGACGACGGCGCATTGAAAACAGCGGCTGGACAACAGCTACAAAGCACAGTACTGCCGCGGACAAACCACCATGGCGAACGCATTTTGCAGGCCCGCCGGATTACCCGGCCAACAGAACTGCCACATAAACGGCATTTTCCACAGCGAACAACGTCAGGGCACGTAGCGTTGCTGCACGCGCGTGCGCCAGAGTGAAACATTGAGGTGATCAGCCCGTTTCTGGACCTCCGAAGATTGAAAACCCATGCCAGAGTTGTCCGGAACCATGCGTGCCAATGGTGACTTCCTGTATTTACTGCAGCCCCAACTGCCCGACGCTTACAAAAAGCGACGATCCGTCGCAAATACCGCGCCATGCCGCGAGCGTTTCAGCCAATCGAACAGCAACCCTTGCAATTAACAACAGATTATGGTCGCTACAACTTCGTGGTAACGGCGTAGTCGCCAGGCCACCAGCGCCAATAATTCGTCGGCCGCCGGGGGTCAAAGCCGTCATAGGTATGCACGAAACCTGGCTCCTTCTCGACAAGCGCTCCAGACCGGGCCGTTCTTGACCAAACACCAACCAAAACTGTCCTTGCAGGCAGTCGCCCAAACTCGGTCCCAATAACTTCCTCGCGGCGCTTGAATTAAAAAACCGCCTTACCGTATTCGCATAATCCCGCCCGAGGCTGATAAACTCTGCGCCAGTGTATGCCGAATGCAGGTCGAGAGCGTGCTGTAAGCGCACGGATTAATGCATGGCCCGACGTACGCCACGTTTAGCCGCTGGGCGGCCCGTAAAAACCGCGCAGTGCAAGTGGCCGACATGCGATCGCCATCAATTAACCGGGTATGTCTGCCACACAGCGCTTTCGCCCCAGGAAGAATCACCCACTCTGCAAGTGGCCGGTGAAATCGCCCGCGAAACACACTTCCTCGCCCGGTTCCAGATATCTGTATGCGGGGTCCAGCGCCTTGTCCCAAGCGATTTTGTAGATAGTCACCGGCGCGGGCCAAACACTCGATTCCAACACGGTCATCCGAGTATAGGTCGGCACACACTATACGCCAACCCGGAAGTGTTCGGCAACCCATCGGCACAATATCTGCCTGGACCTGCGCCGTGTCGACCCGCTGCCGTGCCATATACGTCAAACAGGACGCCAGTTCATCCATCCCCAGCTGTGTCAAAAAACGCCATTGCTGCGCGCCAGTGAACTGCTGCCGGCTTCATCAATTGTAAACAGTTAAACGGGCTCAGCCCACAACAAACGCACCCCAGCGCTTTACAGAAGCTGGCGAAAGCAGCCCATTGTCTCGGCCAGCCTGTGGCCGGAGGGCTCACCGCCCAGCGCCGCCTTAAAAAATGCAATCGGCCTTGGCGCATAAAGATAAAAAAACCGTTAACCGTTGGGGCGCCAGCCGTTACACCAACTGCCGGCGCTGTGCCCAACTCCACAGCGCCATAGAAACCCTCAATAATTCCCAAGTCTGCTGCCCCCATAACCAATCTCCCTGCCGGCTGCCTGCGTGAAAACCCGACCTGTATGAATGATAAACACATCGTATGCGGCGGACAAAGGGTAACCGGTTATAGCTGAGCGTATGCCGAAACGCAAAGCAACACCTTATAAAAGCCGAATCCGTGACGAGGACCGCCAGCCGCAGATGCCATTCTGCTCGCAGCGGGTCTGCAGGCCTTTTACCTACAAATTTCCTTACAGGCTTATCGTTCTGGGCTGTTCTCGATATTTTCTCTGGCCGCTGCAGCGCCTGAAACGCTGCCAACCGGCCCCTGCTCTGGCTCGGAGGGCTTCTACAGGCTCTATTTAAAACATTAAAAATATTGGCTTACGGGGTTTATTACTGGAGGCTACACCCAACATGCCGGGGCTGGCTCGGATGTCTGCCTTGCTCTTGGCATCGTTCTTGATTTGTCGCCTGGCTGAGCCATCAGCGTGAAAAAAAACCCCTTGCGACGGTTTCATGGCATGGCTGCGCGCGAAACATTGCCCGAGCCGTTACAAGCGCCTAACATCCATATCTGTATAACCCTGTTTTTTTCTAGTCACGATTAAAAAATAACTGATAAGGTAAGCTAGTTTTTACTGCGCTTATAAAAGAGCGCAGACTCCAGGCATAAAATTAAAAAGGAAGCAAAAACATGATGATTCGTTTCCATTTTCATCCGCGGCCATTACTCGCGGTGGCAACGACCTCCCCCTACAACACGCATGGCTCAGGGATTAATGTTTACCTTAAAGCTGGCAGAAACCTGGGGACCTAACTTTCCATTTTCAGGCTGACGCCCGAAAAACCGCATGGGCTGCCATGCCGAGGAAAATTGTCCAATGCGACTGCAAATCCGGATTGAACTCCGCTAACAAGCAACAAGGCCCGCTGGCCGTTTATATGTAAGAAGCCGGACAAGTATATGACATGGTCATTCCGCCTCCTACTACTTGAAAAAGCAAAGTTACCCAACAACCCCTGTTCTCACTAGCATGCCATTCGCAATGACAGCACTAAGAGCAGATCGCCTGTTTTACTACGGCACGGTATGGATCTGATGCAGGAAAGTTCTATGAGCCCCTCGTACTAAAGTCATTCTCCGGCGGCCAAACCGGCGTCAGATGGGCGGTTGGTTCGCAAGGAATTCAAATCTGTTGAGGACCCCTCCCCATGCAAGTCTGAAAGCGGATTCCTGTTTCGCAGGTGAGGTATTTGCGATGGTGGCGTAAGGCCGACAACATCGCTCCGGGCGAGCCTTACACTGCGCTCGAGCGAACACCCATCCGATGCCGTTGAGTGGTTGGTCCAGCCTTGACCTGCGTCTGGCTTCCAAGCAGATTGCGACTACTACTACCACCGGCTGGCACGATCCTGCGACCGAAACTACAGTTCGCTGGTCAAACCAGAAATCGTGGGACGGCTGCCGTGCAGATCTTCAGGAAATTCTGGATTGTCCATGCGCACCGCAGCTTATGACTGTGATCCAGTCACAGCATGAGAACGCCAACTGGCAAAGCATTAAAACGAGTACCCGAACGTTCAGATGCAAGAAATTTCCCGACCGATGATATTTCCAAGCTATGTAAAAGGCTATAACAACAAGTTGCTACAGAAGCTCGGCCGTGATGAAGTTCGCGGCGAAGATTAATTCAAGCCCAAGGAAGACTATCTCAAGGGATTCACGCGCTTACAACAGACCATTCGAACCGCGCCATACCTTAAATACACGATGGGCACCAGTCGTATAAATACAGGCCGTAAGGAGCCGGATCGCTCTGAAGGCGACCCCCGGTTTTTTTTGTTTATAAGAATAAAAGGATCGCAGCCTCTTTCTGCGGGAAGGGGATTGATGATGCAGTGGATCATAAAAGCTGATGAGCCTGGCCGCTTGTCCCAATTTCTGCGGCCTGGTTGCTGTTCGCAATGCTTGTGATCCCGTAACGTTTTATACGGACTTTGTGGCCTCGCTTGTACGCGTTCCAAAAACGTAAGTGTCTATCCGGTGATATGCAAGAGATGAATGCAACCTCTACTCGGTGGTCTTCCTGTTTTCGTATTCCCCTATTGCACTTCGGCACCAGACCGCCCCATGTTCGGGGGTTGGGACTGTGCTTTATACCGAAAAAATGAGCAACCCAAAAACCAAAGCATGGGTGGAAATAACCTGGACAGGGGGCCGCTCTTTCTGATAATTTTGTCCGTGTGCCCCATTCGCCTATTTTTGATGGGCCCCCCTTACGGGGGCTACCAATTTTCCGGATGGGGGGAAACCCCTTTCTTTAAAACCAAATGGCCATTTTGGGCGGGGGAAAGGGGGCAGCATCTCTCCTTCTT
>Ga0163217_1001253_pt1 | contig 10362 bp, 2 predicted proteins | sample SynspAceP_FD_185933 | JGI IMG/M metagenome (GOLD analysis project Ga0163217, IMG submission 185933) | Saline lake microbial communities from Ace Lake in Antarctica - Synechococcus sp. Ace-P (PacBio error correction) | ecosystem: Environmental > Aquatic > Non-marine Saline and Alkaline > Saline ... | reverse complement strand
CGGCCACAGGAAATCAGAAGGAGATAGCCCAAGCCAGTTTCGTGATACCTCCAATGTCGGACTTGGCCGGATTAAGGGGCTGCCCCCCCAATAGTAGTCATCTAAAGGCTGATTGGTCTATGGTGCCGTTTACAATAGGACTGCAATGATTTGAAATCCTTCACCAATTTAGTTTTCTAAGGTATAGGAGGTAATTATTACGGTAAGAAACATGTTAGGAAGAGGAATTGACTGTGACGATTGAATTTTATTTATTTTCTTTTCAACCTACTAGATTGATGCGATTGTTTCCCTTTGGGCCGTTGTTCTCTATAACAATTCGCTCGATTCAACACCAATTCGTCTGTCACCAATATGTTTTTCTTTCCCCTGCGGCAATAGAATAGCCAATAAAGAAAAATAAAAATATAAGAACTAGGTTACCAGTTTCCCACAAACCTATTTGGAATCCAGTAGCTTTTAGAGTTGGTATAGGGAGAGTACAATATGCAACTGAAATATGCATTATGGCGGGTTCCCCTTCACAGGACGTGTTTCATTGGGTAATTTAAGTCAAATAAATATGGTCACTAAGGCCCTGAACGACCTTAAGGAACTATCACGGGCGTCCTTTAAAATACCGTTCCTATTTTTAAATTTCTGTAAAGATGTTCTCCATCGGTTTCAAACTAATGATATAAAATTACTTACTTTTCAAAACGGTTTTTATGTCTTTGGTGGCCTGGGTCGGCTTATTAATTAGTGCGTAACCGTGGTGTTTAGCGTTAAGCCGCATTATTTCGGCGGTCAAGAGTATGTTTTAATTCATTGTCTCGATGGTTACGACGGCAACCTTTGACCTTCGGAGATTATAAATTTTCTCTTCCCTTTTAGTACGGGGAGTTGAGTCGGGGTCCTAATCCCAGAACCATTTGTCTGGTGGCATTCACCAAAGAATGAAGTTTCTATACCTCTTGTTGCATAGTGGACTTTGAGGTTAGGATGCCTACTAGGTGTGATTTTATCCATGCGCGGACCAGTGGCATTGCTAGGGCTTTTTATGGCGCCCTACAAGCGGCACTAGTCAACAAAGCAGCTAAAAAAAGCTGTTTCTTTTTTATTTGGAAAGTTAGTAAAAATTTCCGCTATGGTTGAACTTACAGGGAAGATATGAATGAAGTAGCCCAAAATTCATTACCTCCTTCAGAAAAGTAGGCCACAAGATGGAAAGCAAGAAACCTATAGACGTATTAACAAAATGAAATACACTGGTTATTTTTTTTTCGGTTAAAGGGAGCTTTTAAAGTAGTTATTATATATTCCACATTTAGACCCATGTTTAGGGCAGGGATATTTTAATACGTAGCGTATGTATCTAGCTTTTTTTTCGGGGATCTTGAGTGTAGAACTACGGTAAAAAGGGCTCCATAAAGGTAATCGTAATTTTTTTATGCGCTTACCTATCTTTAGTATGGTAGATAAGCCCATTAGGCGCGGATGTCCAACTTCCCTCTTGGTGATAAAAGCTCCTAATGAATAGAAGGGAGAACATTATATGGACAATTGGCTGTTCTCTTTTGGGTTTATTGCTCAGGAGGCGTTGGGATCGGGGCAGGCGCACATACAAGAACCACCATAGTCCATACGGGCCAATTGGACCTGAAATCATGGATATATATTTTTTGTGGGTACAAACCTGTATATTTAATAACAACCCATTAGGATAGGAGGAAGTAATAAGAGACGTAAACAGCAACGGGTCCCTTGCTAGAAGACTGCTATAAGAGTGCTGCGAAGTATGCTGTTCTTCATTTGTTTCGCTATGTTCAAAAGAAATATATAAAAATGTTCCTTGCCAGCTAATCCATGGGTGTAATTCCCAGGGCTCACTGTAATGCGATAATAGAAGAACTTAATAAATTGAGGGCTTTATAAGGCTGGATTTTTTGTCAATAATTTTCGGGAAGTTTTAGATACCTTATATCCAAATCATGGCCTTCACATGTAGGAAGACGCAGTCGACTATTGTTTCCATTCCAAATTCATAATCCAACAGAGGGCAGTATATCGCAGGTAAAGGCGGTTTCTCTATCGTAGAGGTCTTCCTGGTTGTTAATAACCAATTGCCACTCATCTTCATTCCTTGCGGTAATGAGTTTCTGACTTCCATGTTCATTCGATGCGAGATAAACTTCATTGGAAATAGAAAATTGAGGCTTCGCTAGGAGATCAACGGTAGGATTATTTTTCAACCATTCATGGACTTCATTTTAAGGTAACTAATTTTTCTTAATAAAACCCCTCGATTTCAAAATCTCTTTAACGGGTCATTTTTGGCCCTGCACATAGGCGGGATCTCTTCGTGAAAATGGCCGTAGTAAGGAATTAAGATGCCCCTACAAACTAAGGGCAAAAATCCAAAAGGAAGGCTGAGTTTTCTTTTCTCGGAATAAAGCCGTTGAATACACTAAGGTGGAATAATACTTGGCAAGTTACTTCCTTAGCAGCAACCAAGGTTGGTATTGTTTCGTTGTGAAGAATCCCAGGTCATCGATTGTTGTTTAACATTAAATATTATACAGGGAAAATCAAGGCCCCTAAATGTGGGCCAGTTTAGTCCTTCACCTTGTACTTGAATGTTACGGTATAATACATTGTGGATCGCCTGTCCGGCATTATTGCAAATAGTCTCGAGCCATCCGTCACGACTAGAAGAAAGGGGCAATAATGCTTCCAAAAAAGTCTTGGGGTAGAACTTTTTTTTATTTTTTTCCGATTTTACCTTGACTCATTTCTACTGGATATTTTGGGCTACAAAGCCAATTGTAACATCCAGCTGGCCATCTTATTCTATTTCTTACTGTAGTTAATATATTTTTTCTTCATCCATAAAATAGCAAAACATCATTAACGGGACTAATAATCTATTTCACAGACCATTTTTGCTGTCGGCAGGTCGAGGGAGTGTTTATTGAATTTGTCTTGTGGTTCCATTTCTGCAACAGTATATGGCGGGGTAAAATGTGTCAACTGTTAACATGGGGATTCTTTTGCAAAGTCCGTTTTTTCCCTTTCGGGACGCGTATCGTCTTCCATATGTGTTAAACTTCGTATTGCATTGGCAATGGCAGAAGGGATTCTTTATGAAGATCCTTTATTTGCCGTACACCGGTACCAAATCGATTGATCTAATGTGGTTCCAAGACGTTAAGTGATCTTCTGGGAGGTTTGTAGTCGCGTCATTACCCCAAGTGTGTTGTGGTCAAAACCAGCTTTTTTATGCCGCATTATCCTGTTGTTCGTGTTGATGCATTACAAACCCCAATTTCATTGCGTTGGGCAAATAGTTTCTATAAATGCTGACTTTTATTTGACTCGTTACGACGTATTTGGCCTTTTTAGTGCATGCCAGTGTCTTCTTCTTTTTCAACCGTTTCCATTTCTTCTTTTGTCGCGGAATATTATGGTGATTGCGTAATTCATTTTGTACAGGATAATTTGCTTTTTTAGCTATTTAAGGTCAAAGTAAGTACTTGTTAACCTTTACCTGATTCGACCGTTCATTTATATTAAGATGGTATATAGTTCAATTATTTATGACACATATCACTTCTTTCGTGTTGTTTAGATTTCGTGCTGTCTTTTTGCCAAAGCTATGTCTTTGGGTCTTTGGCCAGATTTAAATTCTCGGCAGCAGTTGATGGGGATATTTTCTCATTACTTTTGACCATTATTATCTAAATGGAGTTTTATTTTTTTTATTTCGTAATAACTGTTGTTTTGTTTGATCCTCGATGGTCTGCGAGGCACCAGTATTTGTTTTGCATTGCGTTTTTGGGGTAATATTGCTGCATACCTGGGGTGTTGTTCCATTTAGTTTGATAGTTCCTATTTAGATTTCCCGTTTTTGTAGGGCGAAGCACTAGTCTCCGTGTCATCCGTTTTCTGGGTGGTAGGATGTGGGCCTTGGAAAATTCGGCTGTTTGGCCAAGTGACTTTGTAAAGTTGTTGCTCTTGCCTTGTGATCCTATAGATCGGCCATTTCCATGATGCCTTTTTACTCCCTGAAGTTCATCTCCTGCCCGGCCATTTCAGAAGCAAAGACATCCCACATTCATGTACGCTGTTTCACTTTTGGCCTACCCCGCTGTGTTCACCAAATATTGAATCCTTGCTTGCCTCAAGAAATTTGGTTTCTCTGGTTTTTATGGCAACGCACCCAAGAATGGACCGGTAGGGGGGAACGATAAAGGCATTTCTTTATCGTTTGACCATCTTGCATTCGAGTCTTATCACCCAACATACTACTTTAGTATTGAGTGGAAGGATCTCTAGTTACGCAACTTTTTTCCCATGCCGGTAAGTAGGAGCCAAGGTCTCTATTAAAGTTTTTTGACCTGGACCCCGTAATTCCCAATGGTTGTGTTCACTGAAGGAACATTGGTCTATCTTTGTGTTTTGATTTTTTGAAATGGCCTGTTGTGCTTTCAACCCAAGTAATGGGCCCTGCCAAGCGGCAAGCCGTTTAGACACCTGGGTAATGTCAGCTGGAACGACTCATTTTTCTAAAGATTTTTATCATTAGAAAATGCTCTTCCCTTCAATTTTTTGTTGTTGGCCAACTTATTTCTCAATGGGAACGCTACTTTGTTTATCAAGCTAGGTTAGGTTTAAAAGCTGGGTCAGCCTTCATCAATCTTGCGTGGCTTGTCTATCGTTTGTGCAATTGTTGGACGGGCTTATTTGCCAATCTGTTTCTGGATTTTGTTGTTTCTTTTCCCCCACTTATAATGGTAATCCCCATTCTTCGATCTTCATAGTTGAATATAAAGCTCCAGGTTCCGTCGGGATTGTTCGCTGGATAACTTCCGGAAAGCGGTTTTCCCCAATATTAATGTTGGTAGCTGTGGTTAAAGGTCGGTAGGTATTGGCCCAGTTCTTCCAAACTTCGTCTATCGGTACCATTTCGCAACTTACACGATCCTTGTTAAAGCGGACTGACTGTTTTTCACTTTAAGTCCATCCATTTTATTTCTATGTGGCGTTTTTCTCAGGGACTATTCTTTTTGGCTGTTTCCCTTAATAGGATTTACCAATAAATAAGTGCATGATTAAGGACTTCCGATCACGATTAGAGCCTTTAAGAAATTTCATTCTCTTGTGTTTTTTAGGTTACGGTTGTCCTAAATTACAAAACAATTTAATTCGGTTGATTTTTAGGTTCTCTCCCGGTTGTTAAAATGGCTGTTTGGGAAATGGGTTGGTTGGAGCATAGGGAAATTTTGTGTTTCAACATAGCGGAAGCAGGCGAGTATAGAACCTACCAGGCCTTGGTACAGGTTTACCCCATAATGGAAGTACACAGATTTATATGAAGTTAGTAAAGGTTTTCCATTTTAGGTGGGATCATTACCAATGGGTTAAAAACCGAACTTCCCAATATTCTTATATTTAGAATCGTATTTGGTATTTTTAAGAAACTATTTTCAGGGTAGTAGGACATTTTGCATCAAGTTTAAAGGTATTCATGGGAGACAATATTAGTTGGTATTGTCTATTTTGTAAAGTACATTAAATAGGAGGTGGTTAGGTTACAATGTTGTACGATTTATAGTTGTTGTGATGTGTAATAATGGGAGGACCAAACAACTTATAGGTTTAAGTAGTTTTTTTAGGTGTTTAAGGGTAGCCACTTTCCTGATATTACTAGGATAGTAAGCTTTAAATGGTGGGTTTTTCCTAATGTACTTGGTTATTAGTCCATACCATTTTCACCCAACGTTTACCCAAATGACGTGCAAATATTAGAACGATAGGTATTGTAATTGCTTGTGAAACCTTGATTCAGCAATTTAAGGCTATTGACATTTAAAGCTTAGGATTGTTATAGTTAAGTATTGTTCGGGTAATAAAAATGCCACATTGGTTGTACAATACTTTTTATTTTTTAAATTAGATTTTGGTTATGCCTAATAACGAAGTAGGTTATGAAATTGTTTTTTATTGTAATGATTAATGTATTTATTTTTGTTAAATAAATAATTCTTTTTTGAAACTTTATTGTTACAGCAAGCGGTTTATTATAAAAGAATTGTGGAAGTCTATTATATTCTTCTAATTTGGAAGTAGTTTTGCCGAAGTGTATTAGGTTTATTTAATAAAAGGGGATTTTATTTGAATAACAATTTTTTGTTTAAACGTAATCCTTATTATATTTAGGCTAAAAACATTTTGGTATTAATTTAAATGGGCCATGGATCTCATCATTTTTAACTTTAAACTGTAATAGGGTAGATATTATGTAGCCTTTAATAGATGGGAAAATTTATAATGAAGGATTGTAGAAATTTATGATTATTTAATGTCGGATTCAAGGAGGTGGTACCTTTAGAAGGTTGGCATTGAGAATTATGATGTGATTTAATCAGTTCGAATACCCTTCGTATTGGTGGGTGAATTTCAAAATTTTTTAAACTTTAATTATTCAATGATACAGATTTTATATAGGTTGTATTATATTTAACTTAGATGTAAGATTGTACATTTGATACTAAATGGTTGCATCAATTAATGTGGGATCCTTGCTTGATTCCAAGCGATCTAGTATGGATCGGTCAAGTAATATTATAGAACCTTTAATTTAAAGGTACTTGTTGTTATCAAAACCAATTACAATCTTTAAAAGGTCACTAATTTGGGCCAAAAGGTGTCTTTGGCCGGTATTTATCCGGGCGTGGTTTCTTGAAGGACAAAATTACTTGACCCAACCCACTCTAATCTCTTGGCGCACCAATCAAGATCATTCCCGCTACTATGTTCTTATTAAGTGTGTATCAAGAATTTTCCCCTTGGATTACTGAACTTGAAATAATCTATCATGGATAGGAGCGAGTTTGTTGTATTTTCCGTCTTGGGATTTTACCTTAGGGTGGTACCATTTGATCTTGTACTTACATTGACTACGGTTTTAAGGGTGCTTTTGGTAACATTGTTTTCTATAGATCCGTGTATAAAATAATATCGATTCATGATCCTTCCGGTATAGCTGGGTGGATTATAATTAAGGTAATTTTTTACACATCTGACTAGTAGCTTAGGCCCGCGATGATTACTGTCTCTCAGCCCAGCGTATTCCTTCTGCATTATAACAGGTGAATGGGTTTGCTTAACTAAAATCTTGTGAGACCCTACTGGTCAGTTACAGTGTTGGTATTATACCATTATATATGAGAATTTTTGTTCTGATCATACTCGATTTGTTCTAAGTTGTCTTCTGTAAACACCACGAGAATTGAGTTATATCATGTGGTATCTGTGAAAATCCATTGTTATAACTCATAGATTGCCTCAGCCACAAACATTGACTTTGCTGCTGGTTAAAGCATGATGGCTAGGGGCTGCATTGTTTTTTTCTTTTCGGTTCTGGATGATATTTGTGTGACGACCCCTATAGTGTGTATCTGAAATTTACTATACCTCTCGTGGAGTTCTACAAATTAGATATCCATTTCTAAGGATTATTATTTATTGTAATGACTTTCACTTACTTAATTATACTCAAATATAATATGTGAATTTATGTGCACTCTTGATTTAATCCGTGTTATAGATTTTTGCATTGCCAATTTATTTAATGAGACTCTCAGTGGAAGACGGTGGTGATTGAAGCAATTCCGAACTAAGGGTTTTTGGAATTGGAAATGTTCTTTACCAATATGAGAACATTTAATTCTTAGTTGGAGCATAAATATTCCGTAAACTTATACTTGCTAACTTATACAAATAGGTTGAATTAATCTATGAAGTTTTTTTGATAAGATTTATTCCTAGTTTTATATATTTATTTTTGTTTATGTTTTAATTTTAATGGTTTTGCCGTAAAATTCTTAAGCATGATACCCTGCAGAGATGTGATTAGTTGATGGTACACTTTGGATTTTAAGTTTTGTTTAAGCTACATTGAGAGTGTCGTCATTTTTATTTATATTAAATACTTTGTTTTTAATTTAGAAATGTTAAAAGTGGTTGTACGAATAGTTATATGTGGAAGTTTCTTCACCAATTGGCTTGATAGAGCTTGTTATATGTAGGCATGTTAGGTACGTATAGCGAAGTAAGTCTACCTAAAATTGAGTGATTTGCAACTTTTGCATATGCGGTGGCGTAATATCAATATTTGATGATTAAGTTTAGTAGAAGCAAGAGGATTTGTTTGTAGAGTATTTAATTGTATTTTTAAATTGGATAGTAGTTAATTATTTTTTTAATAATAGGTATGTGGTAAGAACCAGCCCTTTAACGAGAGGTTCTAGCAACTGTAGGGAAATAACGGATTAAGAACAGTAATCTATTTTAATAGGAATAGGAACATCTAAGGGCGATCATACCTTGGTTAGTTTCAAGGTAACATAAATTCATGTATTTGTTTTAACTGTAGCTTGTTCTTGAAGTGATATTGATGTAAAGGGAGATTTTTTGGAATAGTTAAAGGTTGTAAGGTACGGGATTTTGAATTCTAAAAATTTTGTGGTTACATTAGGTTTTGTATTTTACAAATAAGTGTAACCTGAGTGAATAACATAGCTGTTTTGATATACAGATCAGATAGGAAGGGGAGGTTAGTTGATACAGTTTTTAAGGTTACCATATGATTTCTATGTATGGTTAAACTACTTTTGTTTAAGGCTTTTTGAGCATGGTAGGGTTACGTATAGGAAATTTAAAAACCGTTTGACCTCGTATATTACGGATAAGTCTTTTCTGAGGGATATATTTAAATAGGTATAATGTAAATATAAATTCATTTAGTGTAATAATATTGCTTATAATAGGATAAGATTAATGTTTGGATCTACTATGTCCAACATTAAATCGTAAATCCATATCTTGTAGTGTAAGGAGTTGGGGTGTTTGAACGTGGTTACAAATATGGTTACATAAGAATTACATTTTTGATACTTACATTTTTGGTTAGCACAGTTAGGGTCTTGAAAATCGAATAGTTAGGGGTGTTGTATTTTTTGTTAATGAACATATTAATAGGATGAAAGTGGAAGGAAAGGATTGCGATTTTGATCTTGATTTATTTTAATATCTATTTTTTTTATGTGCGGCTGAAAAGGTATAAAGTTGATATTTAGAATGTACTGATGAAAGGCTAAATTTAGTTAAATGAGTCAAAAAGGAAGCATATAGAAGTTGTGGGAGACTATTTAAAAATATATTTTTTTAATTGTAATATTGAGTGGTTATATAAATTTTTAAATGTACAATCGGTTTGTAAAGTGATCAAATTTGGGGCACTGATATTTAAATATGGTTTTTGCTTGCATGTCAAACTCTAGCAGTTAGTTTTTATGTCTTGGAATTGTTGATTTTTTTCTATTATATGTGTGTTCCCTAGGCTCATAAAAGTAGTAAGGGTTTTACTTAATGTATTTGGAGAGTATGGATTTTATGTATTCAAATTTCGAAATTTATTGTTTTATTTCTTTGGAATTAAATTTATGTGAGTTTGCCGGTAGGGGAGATACTTGTACGGTAAATGATATTTTGTGTGTAGTGGTACTGTGACAAAAAAATTAAACAAGGTCTAAACGAGAATTTTTTGGGTAATAGTTACTTCTAAGCTTCGCATGGGTAGTTCGAAATCACACCGTACTCAGGTTGGGGTTTTTTTACTTAAACGAAAGAATACAACGGAGACATTACTTAACCATTTCAAAATTTTAAAGTTGATTCAAAAAAAAAGTGACTAAGCGGTTTAATTTGTTGGGCTGATTAGGTGTTAACTAGGCTATTTTTATTTCTGTTACGAAGGGTTTTGTTAAAGATTTTGGTTTGTGGATGGCAAATATGTACCTAATCTAACGCAGTTTGGTATTGTTAATGTTTCTGTAATTCTTATGTTTATTGTTCCATTTTCTACATAGTTTTATGGTGATAACGTTATGCATAATAACAAAATAAGATTGTAATGTGAAGTTTTGATTTGGACAATTTTTATTGAATTTTCATTGTGTTGAAACTAAAATACTTAAGGGATTTTAATTTAGGTTTTATATCATTTTAGTGGAAAAATATTTAAAGACTTGCGAGTTGACAGGTGAGGTGCAAGTACCAACGCACTTTTGGTGGGTTTCTGGTTTTTAAAACTTAATTGGAGGATTTTAAGGGACCAGTGCCTTGACTGGGGGTTTGTATTTATTTGTATTGATAAGTGTACAGACTATTTGGGTTTATATTTTCGTTTAAATGGCTCAGATTTTGGTGTAGTATTCATGTAGGTTTTTCTTAACAACAATTGGGGTTATTGGTTTTTAGGCCTGGGTCGATGTAGATTAGATATTACAGTTATTTGTACGTTCATGATTTTCATTAGGC
>Ga0163217_1056558_pt1 | contig 10363 bp, 16 predicted proteins | sample SynspAceP_FD_185933 | JGI IMG/M metagenome (GOLD analysis project Ga0163217, IMG submission 185933) | Saline lake microbial communities from Ace Lake in Antarctica - Synechococcus sp. Ace-P (PacBio error correction) | ecosystem: Environmental > Aquatic > Non-marine Saline and Alkaline > Saline ... | reverse complement strand
TCCCCGCTGCATCGGTGATTGACAACGCCGCTCAATGTATGAACGAGCCACTAACGCAAGTGCGCTCCAGCTCAATCTGATGCCGTTCTACCTGTGCGCCTCAAACGTGACGTGTTGCAGTTCTGCCCAAGCACTTTTAGCAGTGGGTCAAACAAAAGTCACGCTATGGTCTTCGCTCGTAAAAGCGATGAGGTTGCTGACCCAAGCCGGACTATTAGCGACCATACGCCATCGAAATTGCACCCGGTAGGCGAGCAACAGCATGGAGTCAGCGCGCTACTGCCTGCGTCCTTGTCGGGTGCTTTTGGCGCATGAAAGCTCTTGAACAGAGGCGTGGGCCGCCAGCCAGTTGCGAGGTCAGTCTTCAACGCAAGAGCGACGGGGGTCTCTCCGCTCTCGAGCCAGTAGGGTAAATACAGCTGGAGTCAGCGTCACTGCCTTGAATAGGTGTCTGCGCGCAAGCGCACGAATCCGGAATAACCGCCGGCGGGCCCAAAATGGCAGTGTTCTACTTCGACAATAAAACCCGACTGGCTAGTAGTCAGGCTCGAGAAAAGGCGGCCTAACAGGGCAAGGAAGTCTGGTTGTCACCTGGGTTTCCGGCAAAGTCGCTAAAGGTTGCTTGGGCGATTGCTGGTTTACCCCCCCCAACTTTTTTTTTTTGGGGGGCGCGGTTCAAGGTTCGGAAGTTCAAAAATCATAGACCATTTGGTATTTGAAGAGCGTTTCTTGTGCAACATGGACAGTGGTCCTTGTACAAAGTTCGAACTTCACCCTGCTTCGACAGGGCACGTTCCACGGCCCTGCAGGTACTAGTGCTCAGTGTAGACAGCTTCAGCCTATATTGCACGATGGGCATTTTGCTGCGGAGCCGTATGATGAAGTTTCCAGGGCTTCAAGAAGGCACTTTCAGGAGGGATAGTTCAAGTGGGATGCGTGAATCCTGTAACCGGGTGCGAAACTTGCCGTGCAGGGAGATCGGATTTACTGCTGTCCGGAGGTGCAACAGGTCGCGGGCGACCATTGATCACGTCGTTATCTTCATCGGAAGTAGAATTCGCTTTAGCCGCTGCTTCCACCTTGGGACACCCAGGCACAGAGGCGTACAGGCGCGTTTTGAGCGCTTTTGTAGCTGCTCCGGTTGGTGATCACTATATGCTTCAACACAGAGCGATTGCATCGCCAAGTAACGCCCCGAACGTCCTCAGGCGACTCCTGGGTCAGCAGTGCGCTGCTATCCCTCGTCCGCGGAATGGAGGCGCTACGCAATTTGCTCGAGCTCAATGACCACTCCCGGGCGAAAAGCACTCTCTGGCTGTCCAGATAACAGTAGGCCGATGCATTGCTTTCGCAGGGATGGACGTAGCTTATGATGCGTGGATAGGCCACCAGATTGCAGCCGCCAATGGAAGGAATTTGCGGCTTGCCCGGGACAAAGGCATTCTTGGTGGTAATTTTTGCGGCAGGCAACAGGTCGCCTGCTGCATGCGACGATAAGCAAGCTTGTGACGCATGCGTGGGTAATCCGTGTTCGGCATCCAGAACCGTCGTGGTGCTGCGGGGTATGTGGCGTTGGAAAAAAAGGGGCGGGATCTGAAGGAGCCGCCCCCGGTATGGAGGTCGAAGCCGGACGTCAGCTATTACGAGCTTCGTTGCTGCTTTTGGCGAGAAACTCTTCTTGCAGCAGTGCATCTTGACTGCTTGGGCTCTCGTCCAGCAGGGGGTGTCGCTAAGCACTTTTCTCGGCGTCGCTTGGCTTTTCGAGTTTTGCCATCAGGTGCTCTTAGAGCATGACTCGCCTTTGTGGCGGCCCGCCATTGTACTGCCTGTTCCAGGGAGGTCGGCTTGGTGGTAGGTGGACCGACATAGCCTTGGTGACCTTTTGGGCCGAAACTCGATTCTGCAACGCTTGTCGTCAGAACCGGTTCTTGTGGCATATCGTCGCTAAGGGTTGGATTTCGACGGAGTTAGATAGGGTTCGTCAAAATGGTCGAGCTGGTCAGTGACGGCGGCCGCTGACCCATTCTGGAGCCTTGGCTGCCTTTGGAATAGTGTTTCTGTTGACCTGTACCTGATAGGAAATTCCTATTGGTTATGTACTTGCGTTTTCGGCACTCGCTTGAAGCTTGAAAAACGTCACTGTTACCACGCTTTGCTTGAAAAGGGTCGTCACCTGTTGTCCGATTCCTTTCACCATTCCAAACTGCGCCTTCAAATGGACGCTTGGGCAAAGCGTCATCGTTAAATGGGTTGCTCATCATCGCGCATGGCATCTATTTCATCTTCCACGCCGTCGGGCCCAACGCCATCGTACTGGATTTGGTTTTTGCCGCCCCGTCGCGGGTTCCGGAAACCTGCGCAGGAGCCCACCAGATTCGTGTCTATACCGAATGTCGATCCTCTGGGTATTGCGTGGGGTCGGTGTGGTTCTGGCATCTGACTCGTTTGCCATAGCATGCTGGCAGCACCAATGGCCAGTAAGCGCAGGCGGCGGTTTATTACTTGAATGTGAGGCAATGAACATGTTCTTCCTGTTATCCATGCCCTGATAGCTCATTTGGTTAACTGATGCGATTGTGCGCCAGGGCTTGGTTAAGAGTAGACACGTAAGCGGCGGGCTGTTCAGTACTGAGGGTAAATTTTCCCAGAATCAGGTGTATGCAATATTTTGTTTGCCTAAAATTGCGAAGCGAATTCCGATCAATTAACAATGAAGTTTGAAAGCATCCATTGAGCTGTGAGGCAGAATATGGACTATGAAACTGGCTGGCGTTTCTGGTGGCACCAAAACTCAACGTGTGGATATCAGCTTTCGCCGGGGGCGGGGGGCTAATTTTGCGTTTCCATGTCCAGGCGCCTGAACTACGGGGTTTGTCCGCACCGGGGATACTGGGACAGGCGCTTCCGGGCTGCAGCTGGGATTGTTCATAATTGGGCTGTTGCAGATCGGGGTGGTTGCGGCAGGCGTAGGGGGGCGCTGCTCGCGACTCGGAAACTGGGCCTTTACCTTGATCAAGTGGTTGGCGTGGGGCTACCTGCTTTTATCTGGCTTTGGCGCAATTGGCGTGCCGCGCCTATGGTATGAGTATTTCCACGCCTGGTGGGCGACCCATGGTTCGGCCCCTTAATCTGGGTTGCCCTGGCGCGGTTTTCCTGATTCAATGCCAAGCAACCCAAGTGCGGGTGGTTTTTCATTTGCTGGCCGTGTTACCGCAATTTCTCGGACCTGAGCCGACCCCTGATCACGCAATACCTGGTTAGTCGCAGGGCAAAACAATGGTCGCTGGCTTAGACCTGAATTTTGTCAATGGCGGGTTATACGGGGCTTGCGGCTCGTGTTCTGAGGCTGCTTCCGATTTCCCAAGACAGCAGAAGATCCTGAACCGGCAGTTTCGCGGGCTTATTTGCCGGGGCTGGCGGGTCTCTGACGCTGGTACGCCGCACTGCAGCTGTGACAGGACAAAGCGCGTAGGCATTTTTTGAAATTCGGTCCTGCCCGGCCACTTTCGTGCGCGGTTGCCCAAAGCCGGGCGGCTTAATTAGCATGCACTAAATCAATCAAGGAGGATGAGGACTATGTCAAATTGAAGGTTATCACGGACCCGTTGACCGAACTGAGCGAACGAGGACGGGATATTGCACCGGGCCATTGTGTCGCTGATGGAAGAGCTGGAAGCCATGCGACTGGTACAACAGCGTATGGACGCCTCAAGGACGCCGATCTGAAAGCTCTGTGCTCAAGCACAACCCGTGACAAGAAAAAAGAACACCACGCAAGCCATTGAGCCTGGAATGGATCCGTCGTCGGATCGGGTATTCGACAAGGAAACTGCGTGACTGGCTCTTTTACCGATAAAACTCGCTCACCACTTTGAAGCCGGCCGCGATTGTTTCCTGGCTCAGTTCATGACTCAGTCCATGACCGGACCGGACATCGATCACCATGTCCAGCACATATGCGGTACCTGACTGATTCGGGCTGGCGGGTAGACCACTTCAAGCGCTGCAGGTCTTAGAACATTGCGCGTGCCTGCGATGCTTTGAGTGTTCGTAGCCTTCAATGCCCTTGATAGAGGCTATTGGTCAGTCCGCCCTCGGAGGTTTAATTTTGCCCTGGCGTCATAGGTCAGTTCGGCGAACCTGAGGCACTGGAAGTCGGGATCAACGGATGTTGGACATTGTCACCGTCATTGCGCTTGAACCTCCATTGAATAGCTTGTTCGCTTTACTCCCGTAACGGGTTTCCGGGGTGGCGCTGCCCCCCACCAATACCAACTTGCGCCCGTCACCAATGTGTCAGCGTCAGTCTTGGGGCTGTGCGGAGCGCTTCCCAGGGTGCATTTTCCAGCATGGCTGTCAAGTAATCCTTGATTGCTGGCCTCGCCCGGGAAGCTCATCTTTTAAGGCTTTCTCGCATGCCATCATGGTTTGCATTCAGGGTCCCGGATGATACAGCGGTGTCACGGCTTGATAGTTTGTAAGGAGCGGCCAAGCCGATTGCAAGGACGCCGGGAAAAACACTCAGTCTATTGCCGCCCCCCTCAAAACGTAAGCTTGAAGCAGCCCTCGTCATCGCCGCCAAAAGGTCCGGATTATTGATAGCCATAACGGTCTTCGGCTTCGTCCAGAGATCCAGTAATAGGAGGGCAGGCAACTGCTCGCTTGACACCGGCACATCGGCCGGATCGGCTTTGTCAGGCTGGCACAACCAAAGAGAGTCACAACCGGCGAGAGCCAGGCTGGCAAATAAATACGCTGTGTTTGAACGTGGGCGGGGGTGTTTAGCGATCAAGCATCGGTTGGGGACCTTGTCCTTGAAGAAGAAAGGGCAGGATTATAATGCTAAGCAGGTTGTGTTTGACAGGCAGAATGCAGTGATTGGAAAACACAGATTTGCCGCAGCGACAGTACAAAGGCCATGCCCGGGAGACAGCCTGCACACGCGAGGGCAGGATTACATCTTGCGATATTGCAGAAGTTTTTTCCAGGCCAAACCTTGTCGATCAGACCTTTGCTGTTTTCCAGCCAGTCGACGTGTTTCTTCTTTCTTGATTTCGAGGAATTGCTCTCCATCACAGCTCTCGGACCTGCCGTAATCAACCCACGCTCTCGCAGTAGGCCAATGGCTTCGCGCAGATCCTGGGATGGCTTTCATTTCCAGCTTCAGATCGCAGTCGATGATTTCCGGTACGGTCTCACCGATCATCAACTTTGCCCAGACCTGCAGATTCGGCTAAGCCTTCCGAAACAGAATTTGCGCTGACCAGCATGTCGGCGTGCTTCATTTCATCGATGACTTCGTGATACTCGTTTTGATCCGCCCATTCTTGTTCAAAGCCCAGTCCTGCAGCACTGCGGACGCGTTTTGCAAAAAGTACTGGGTTGATGGCTAACCAGTTCATTGCCCAGGATTTGGATGTTTCAGGTGCTGAATGACCTTTTTTGTTTCGCCTTTCTATTGACATGCTTCTCGCGGTTAATCAAGTGTTGAGTTTGCGTCATCGCTGCGCTGGCCTGTCAAATGGCGGTTTAGGGTAAATCGTTTGAAAAACTGGTAGTAATGATTTTGATCCGCATTTGTCGATTCTGCCTCGGCGCTGAAGCCGACTGATTATCAGGCAGTTGGATGGGTTCGGCTGACCTGAGCAATTTGTCCTCAATAATTAATCTTGATAGGGAGAAAACCTATGCTTATAATGTGGCGACGTGTTTTGTGTGTCGCGGTGCCTACCGCGAATAAAAGAGGTTATTATCGCCAGCATGCGGCTGACGCAGACGGTTGCTGTTTTTCAAGAACTGGCATTGGTGCATTGAGGGCCTAGGTTGAATTGCTGGGGCGACGACTGTGCCTGATGGCGAGGTTGACTCCTTCCCGATGGCGGTTCAAGTTGCTGCGATGACGAACGGTTGGTTATTTCTCCTTGGATCACCTGCCGTTCTCGAGCACGTGCGCGATGTGGGTATGGAGGAAAAGTCATGGGCAGACCTGCGCCTGGAATATTAAAAACACCCATGCGTTTGATTGGCAAAAAAAACGGGCTATTGAATCCTATGGCGGTTTTTTCAGATGATTTTCGTTTGATTGCCTGATGGACGAACTTTGAGGCTGGCCTTGCCATTGGGGCAACAGCCAGCCTTAGTTTTGATCAACGTTCTGAGTCTTTCGGAAAGCGTAGGCAGCTCCCGCCCACCGGATCGCCACTTCCCACACTGCCCGGAGCCTGGGAGGGGAATGGGCTGGGCAGTTGCAAGCGCCTTCGTTCAGGATTTCTCGCGCTTCTGAGCATATAGAAACCGGCCAGCTGTTTCCTTGGTTTCGGCGAAGGGGCCCATCGGAAAATAAAACGGTCTTCACCATCTACGTACCGCACGGTGTTTCGCGGTTTTTGTGACCGGCTGCAGTGCCTGGCCGTGCCAGGGTAGTGCCTTTTTTCTGTCAGGTTTTTCCACGCAGCGAATGGCATTGCTGCGTTCAGGTCAGTTGCCACTCCTGTTCTGTCATCGCGTTGATCAGTGCTTTCTATTAATAACATCAGTGCCAGATATTTCATCGGTCCTCTCCGCTCTTTTCTTATACCAAGTCATATGCCCAAAACCACCAAGTTTTCCGTAGGCCAAGGGCCGGTTTTATGCTGAAGCAGCGGTTGTTTGGCGTGTGCAGTTCTCATTGGATGCAACCCCGGCATTCAGCATCCAGGCGATTCCCCGGAAGCGGGTTCAACAGCAGCCCAAAAACCCAGCCAGAAGGTTCTGATACGACAGTGGGCACTCTTTGCACCGACGCCCCCGAGTGCGGCCAATTTGAACCTCGGCGGCCGTCGTACTCTTAGACAGCATATATGTCGTACTGGAGTGCACACCAAGTGTTTGTCTCCCTCGAGGTGTTGCTTGGTAGCCAGTCACCCATCATGCTGCGGCCCATTGATTGGTAATAGCGCCGATCTGGATCTCGGAAGGCATGATCAACTTTCCTGGCAACTCGGGTGGAAACTCGCTGGGGTGCAGGGGTCTCAGGCGTAGTGGGTTCAGCATGGCAAGGGACTTCGCGCACCCAGGTAATCGGCATACCAGTCATTGCCTCGCGGGCAATTGCCGTTGAACACCAGATGCCATGCTGACGCTACCGGGCTCTGCGGGCCATGCTTTGGCGGCCATCTGCCGATGTTGATCGAGACCGGCGCCGGGCACAAAATCCTCCAGATCGAAATTAATAGCGTCGTGTATCCATTCGCTTTAACGCTAACCATTCCCATCCCTGTATCTCTCGTTATATTCCACCCCTTATCATGCTTATCGTATATCGAGCGGTGCCGCCAGCCGCTGCAAACCCGCGCAAGACCCGTTCCTGTAGCCCGAACCCGCCGACCGCCGAAATATTCCGCGGTTTCGCGCGTATCAAACAAGATCATTCCGCCGCCGTGCGCAAATAGCGGTTCGATTTCGCATGGGGCCACGGCTGAGGGCAGCGGCTGATTCCGGGGCGTCACTGTCGCATGTTACTCACAGCCAGCGTGGTCGCCAATTGAACAAAACGACAACGCTCGTCGGGCGAGTTTTTCGAGCAGGGCTGAGCCGACTCGATGCTTCGTTGTCCGCGCAGAGTGCTCTGCACATTCATATGCAATTCTCTCGCAACGCTGCGCGCGCTGGAAGCAATCAACTCCCCGCTCAGACCGCTGGAGTCTCCTCGCTTTCGCAAAGAAGGCTCGCACGCCTCCTCGTTCAGTGACCGTTGCGCACGCATCACGCACAAGGTGGGATGCACAGTGAAGCCTTCCAGATAGCTGCGGCTCGCATCGGTCTCGTTAGCGCGCTCAGATTACCGCCAGGCGTCATGGCCCGGTCACATCCTTGTTTTGCGCTGGCGCCTCGCTGTCGGGCACCTGCAAACAAACAACCCAGGCACCAAACCCGCAATCGTCAAAACACTTCACTTGTGTCGTGCGCCTCGGAGCCACTTGCCATTCGCTACGCGCATTCTCTTGCAGCACGCTACGGCTCTCGGTGCGCGTGGTCATCGGCCATATAGCTCGCATCCAAGCGCCAACGCCCCTCCAAGACTTATTGTTAGTTCGTGTTGCTGCTCTCTCGCGCCGACAATTAAAAGCTCTGTGCAACCGTTTACATGTTGCTGCTTCCTTTGCTCAGCCACATTACTCGCGCAATCGAGTCCCTGTGCGGACGCAAGACACGTCGGAATGAATCGACAACACTCTACTATTACAGTTTTTTCCGCTCGATTTATCTCGCTCTCGCTAGGGCCAGCTCAGCTTCTCTCGGCGCGAGCCCCCGCCCCGCACTTCTGACACGAAAGCAGAGCTCGGCTCTCGCATCCGCCCCGAGCGCTCGCCCGCTCCACCCAGGCTCCCGCAAGTGGTGGTCTTTCGCTACCGTGCCTTCGAGCCAGAGCACGCTGCAGAATAGTGCGACCCAACATGGAGGCGCGCTGATACAGCCCGGACGCGCCCCCAGGTAGATATGGCCTTGCGTCCGTCCAAACTGCCTCCAAACGCGCTCAAGGCCGCGTCGGTCCAGAGATGCGCAGCCTCTGAGTGGCGCCGCTTCTGCCGAATGCGCTTCCAGGGTGTCAGGCGACAGACAGACATGGTAGTTCTGCAGCGCTGGGGCATGCGCGCTCGGGTTCGTGAGTGCTCGAGCTCGGTGGCCAGCGGACACGCGGGGCGCTGCTCCGGAGACCCTTCCGTCGCGCCCATGGCCACTGGACCCACGGCAGCTCCCGCCGTATCAGCGCGATGACCGGGGGCTAGACGCGTAACGTACTCGCTCTCGCCGCGTGCTCCTCCGCTCTCGTCACTTACAGTCCGATTATTGTGCAGTCAGTATCGGCCGTCACATGCACCGATGATTAGCTAGGGCCCTACTCTCGCCGTTTGTGCACCCCCCGCAGAGCGAGATCTGTGCGACGCGCTCGATTAGACGTCTTAGATCCCGGGGGCGGGCGTGCATCTCGGTAGACGCAGCTCGTGCTGCCCAACACTCAGACGTAACACGGTTCGTGGCAGTTGCTCCGTGAGGCGCTTGGTGTTGTGCGCACGAGGTCCTACTGCTTGGGTCGCTGATCCTCCAGCGTAATCAGTTTCACCAGCGTGCTGATTGTCGGGCAATCGCGGCTGCGAATCCTGCAGCAACATTCAGGCCCCAGCCAATCCGTAGACTTCGGTTGTCAGGCAGCAGGCTGGCCATTCAGCGGCCGCCAAGGCCGGTATTAGCCTCCCTGGCCATGTCGATATTGACTTAACTGCTACCCGCTGGTGCTCGAATAGCCTCGTTGAACACACAGATTAAAATGACCTGTAATTACCGCTGTCTTAAACGTTTGCGGGCGTTTTAGCGCCTTTGTTGCTGCTGGGCACGTTCTAGGGAATGCCGCTTTCAGCGGATCTTGCGTTTGGACCTAACGATCCGCTCGCCGCCACGGTCGCCGTGTTGGCTGGAGCAGTTGGCCCGTGGCGACCTGCTCGTGCTTGAGACCGCACATTCCCGCAGGTCTGGCGCCAGTTGGGTTTCTATTTGCCAACGCAGGAGGCAACAGGTGAAAAATCAGCCGCAGCTGATCGTGCGGCGATTGCTGTCTTCGTTCAGCTCGTGGGTCGGGGATGTCATCCCAGGTCGAGGACGCTGCCAAATTGTTTGTGCTGGCCGTCTGGGCGCGCGCGGAATCTGTCTATTCCCCTTGTGACCTGCACGGTTAACTGACCAGCCAGGCACGCCGGTGTTGTCGGGGGGCACAACCTTGCTCCGCGCCATTGCCATGCAATGCGGTCGGCAAAGGGCTCCTGCATTGGCTTTCTTCGGCGAGTTCGAAATCGCCTAATAGGGCCGAATCAGCGTAGCCAGAAACCCGCCGCGATTCGCTCGTTGAAAACCAGATTCGGACTTGCTTGCTTGACTGACATGCGCGTTATCTGCACTTGATTGAAATACAGGGCGTGTTTTGTCATCACATTATCTTGATGAATGGTTTGCGCCGCTCTCGCCGCCACGTCAAGCGCTTTCTGACAAGCAGACATTTGGCCAAGAGCCCCAGCAAGTGATAGCCGATTAGGGCGGTTGGCATTCGGTCCGAAACACCGGCCAGCTTTTTACGCTTGCGTGGATGTAGACTTGGGCCCATGGATAATTTTCACGCGAACGATTGCTATCAAGGCTTGTCTGTGGCGCTGTACGAAACGTTACGATGGGCGTTTCTTACCTGTGTGGGACCAGGCACGGGCATCTACTTGCCTGCCCGGTTTTGCCCAGCGCGTACACCGCAGCTCACCAATTTGCCGCCTTTTGTCGCCAGTGCGCCGCCGCACAGTGAGCAGGGCTTTCGGGCCGTGTTCTGCGTTGCGTCCGGAAA
>Ga0163217_1096753_pt1 | contig 10364 bp, 12 predicted proteins | sample SynspAceP_FD_185933 | JGI IMG/M metagenome (GOLD analysis project Ga0163217, IMG submission 185933) | Saline lake microbial communities from Ace Lake in Antarctica - Synechococcus sp. Ace-P (PacBio error correction) | ecosystem: Environmental > Aquatic > Non-marine Saline and Alkaline > Saline ... | reverse complement strand
CGAAAGCGGGCGCCGACTCGCGAACGTGTATTCATGACGGATCACGCGACCGATCCAGAGGCCTACAACTTGTACCAGAAACGCCGCGGCTGTGCCGCCTGCCGATGGCAATCTGCGCGGCCGGACTTCCCAGCGGGGCAGGACAGCCTGCTTGTACTCCGGCATCCCCTGTCGCTCCGAAACTGCTTGGATGCAAGGGGATGATACAAAATCGACTACCCCAGGTAGCCCTGCTCGCGGCGTCAACTTCTCGCAAGCCTGCATTCGGCCAGGGGCGACTTCGGAACCGTCGCGGATCGAGAATCCAGCTGCCGGGCTCGCCGCGTGCGTTTTTCAGCAACATAGGCGCGCCGCGGGCAATCCCGCTCGGTCTCAGTTCAGTATCACGAATCTGACTAAGGCAGGTTTCTGGCGCGAGAGGATCAAGCGCCGTGGGCGGCCGTCCTTGCGGCTGCTTATTGCCGTATCTTCCAGGCAACCAGCCGACTCGACCGTCGGTGTGTTTGTCTGCCGGGGCGTCAGTATCCGAGGTTTTGGCGTGCTGCGGCCAATGCTGGACAGCTGCTCGGACCCGGGCGGGGGCCCCTGTGGCGGGGTAGCCGGTCGGGGGGGGGGGGGGGGGGCCGTCTTCGTCCCAGGCCGATGGAGTCGATGGGGTGAACAAGTAGAGCACCCGCACTTTCAGTCAGCGGCGGACGGCGTACTGCGTACAGCGCGTATCGTCCAGTACACATTCGAGAAGGTGCGGGCGCCGACTAAGAGATACAAAGCCGCCATGCAGGGCCAACGGCCGTTTCATGATCGCACTGCATGCCGAATTCGCGGCACACCTACTAATTTACATTGGTAGTTACCGGGAGGCATTCTTCCTGGCGTCTTACCGGTTTGCAACCCGTTCCACAGGGTCAGGTTTGGAGCGGCCAGTATCGGCCAGTCGCGCCCAGCAGTTCCGGGCAGTAGCGCGACCAAAAGGCATGGCCAGGCAGTTTGACTGGCCTTGCGGCTGCGCGATGGTTTCGCCTTGGTCCGCCACACTTGGCGGATAAAAGCCGAGCCTCTCGGAAGAAGTCGGCAGGCAATCTCAACCGGGCCATGCGCCGTTTCGAAACTCGCTGCGCCAGTTCGGGGAAGGCAGCCTGATAGCGCGGGGCAAAACGCTCACCCAGGCATGCTTCCAGCTTTGCCACAGGCCTGTACGGGCATCCCCACTCGGGCTAAATATCCTGTGGAATCTCGAAAGGTGCGGTGCTTCCAGCCAAGTTTTCACGATTCAGGGGCTATTCCTCAGAGCAGTCGCCCCAGCGCGCGCCAAATGGAACTGCTGCGTTCCTCCATGCCCGTGCTGTGATTGGGCGAAACCACAGCGATGATGGTCTATGCAGCAGATTCAGTGGTGACTCTGCTCTTGGCGTGCGTCTCCTGCAGTCTTGATCTCGTCCGAATCGGGTCCGTTGGACGTGGCGAATCACGCTGCAGCCATAGGACTAAGAAACGCTTAGGCGTGTCCATCGGTGCTAACCAGCCATGCACTCGCAGTGAACGCGTCGATGGATCCGTTGTCGTCATAAGAAGCCAATCAGCTTTGACTTCAGACCCAGCGTACCGGCCAGGAGCAGACTTTCATGGGAAATACCTTCCAGCCAGACAGCCGGTCCACCCATGAATACATAAGTGTGAAGTGGTCAACGGATGTCATTGCCCGCGGCCTTGTTGAACTGCGGCCGCCGATGATCGTTTTCCGCCAGGGGCCAAGCCGACCGCATTGGCCAGACCTTTGGCCCAACGGGGCCGTGTGGTGGTCTCCCACGCCCGGGGTGCTAAACCCCATTACTCGGCGAGTGGCCGGGTGGTCTTGCTGTTGCCAATTGACGAAGTTCTTCAGCCCTCCATCAATCGACAGGTCCATAGCCCAGTCAGATGCAGCAGCGAATAAGATCAGCATCGAGCCCGTGACCGTTGGAAAGCACAAAACGATCACGGATCAGCCCAGTTGGGGTTGACCGGGTTGTGGCTCATGTAGTCACGCCAGAAGCACCTCGGCGATATCTGCCATTGGCCCATGGGGCGCCGGATGGCCGCTGTTGGCTTTCATGCACGGATCCATGCACGTGAGGGCACGAATGGCATTGGCTCGGTCACGCACGGCTGCGCAATGCGCGGTACACTCCTGTGGCTGACTAAGACAGATGACGGGGCACTCTCAAAGGCCGCAGTCCAATTACCAAGGCCGGGCATTTTCGCGCAAAACAAGCGGCCGCTGATGGTGCAAGTGAAAAACCCGCATAAACCACGCGAATAACGCCAAGCGTCTGAATAAAACCCCGGCGTGCACAAGCTGCGGGGCAATCCGCACGAGCCCAAGCCTATATCAATTTATTTGCATCATAGCTCTCTGGCGGCCTCTGCGGCCTGCCCCGCCTACACTGCTTTCACCATGAATTCCATCTCCGCTGCAGATAGACACCGCCGCTCCAAGCGCCAGCGAAACAGCTCGCAGCCTTTTTCAAGGCCGGCGACCGGCCGATGTGCTGCGCCTGGACTATTTCTGCGAGTGCTCTGCGCAATGACTCCTTCGGCGTACTGGACTGGCAAGAATCCGTGCCATGCGCCAATCGGGCATAGAGCCATCACCTCAAGGTTGCTGGCTAAACGCCGACTTGGTGACGACACAAGACGCGAAGGCAACTCGATCTTTCTATCGCTACGTTAGGGCCTGCCGGACCGCCAACAGCCGTGGCATGGCGTGCAGCCCAGCTTCTTAGCGGAGTCGATGCCCTTGCCATTGGAGCCCGCGCTGATCGCAGCGATAAGTAAGTGGCAGCAGCCAGCGTGCCGATCTTTCTCGGCAGTTCTTCGCGCGCTTTGCGAAGGTACGCCGCCAGCAGGGATCTTATCGCCCATTTTTTGGGCTGTACGGGAACCGTTTATTGGGGCCTGAATCGACGGCCCTGACCACTGCCGCCACGGAATTGGCCCTGGAAGTAGGACCCGGCGAAGGCGGCTTTTTAGCCCGACCCTAGCTGCCGCCGCTTCTTTGACCAGGTCCGTGTGGCGGTTGGATTTAACGCGCCCCTCGATGCTCGACCGGGCGCCAGCCAGCAATGTGCCGACCGCACGCTCTGAGCCAATGCTCGAATGCCTGGCTCGGCGATTAGCCCTGCGCTTCTGCCGCAATCGGCAATGCCCCTGAGCCGATTGCCTGGTGTGCACATATGTGCTGCATCACATGCCCGCTCCGCCGAAGCCTTGAAACGCTCACCAGCCTGCTCAAGCCCGGCCGGCAGCCTGATCCTCACTGAACTTGCAGCCACGGACCAGAGCCTGGGCTGCGCGCATACCTGCGGCGATCTTTGGCTCGGGGTTTCGACCAGCTAGACCTGGAAAATTACGTGGGCCGCGAAGCCGGATTGCTGGCCAGGCAATGCCTCTATACGGCCTGCCGCAACGGCTCCAGATACAACTGCCAAGCAGTTTACCAAACCGATTCTTGACCCATTTTTTGCCAACAGAAGGGATAGAGCGCTTGAGCGATTATTCGAGTTTTCACTGTGTGAGTCCGTGCTCCGAAGGCAATTCCGGACAAGACTGCGCCGATCAGATCTCCGGACGCTGTGTCTTGGTGATGCAGACGAAGACCCAAATCGCACCGGGTCGCCTGCGAAACCATGGATCAAAACCGCCGGTCGCCAGTCGTTGCACGGTTGAAACACTACACTGCCTGCGTCACCTGGAGATCGGTTACGCAACGTCATCAAGGACGTGGGCTACACCCTCCTTCCGACGTTGGCTACGACCGGTGACACCTTGTGCGTGATCAATATCATCGGGCAAGGCAGTCCCCGGGATATCGCCCAGGGCGTTGACCGTGCAGAACCCGAAAGGACCAGGGCGCCGGTGACCCAGGGGCCTGATGTTTGGCTACGCCAGCAATGAGACCGATGTATTGATGCCGGCCCCGGTGACCTTTGCCCACCGCCTGTCGAGCGCCAGTCGGAAGTGCGCAAAAGGACGGCACCCTGAGCTGGCTGCGCCCGGATGCCAAATCCCAGGTTACCTGCCGCTATGACAACGGCAAGGTTTGGTCGGGATCGACGCCATTCGTACTTTCCACCCAGCACACCGGCATATAAGCCTCAAGGACCTGGCGTGAAGCGGTGATGGAAGAAATCATCCAGGAACGTGATTTCCATCAGAGCTGCTGCACGCCGGACACTCAGTACCATATCAACCCGACCGGCAACTTCGTTGAATTGGGGGCCTGGTAGGCGACTGCGGCCTACCGGCCCGCAAGATCATCGTCGACAACCTAACGGCGGCATGGCGCGCCATGGCGGCGCGCCTTCTCCGGCGAAGGACCCGTCCAAGGTTGATCGCCAGCGCTGCTATGCTGGCCGCTATTGTCGCCAAGAACATCGTCGGCTGCCAGGCCTGGCGAAAGGGGGGGGGGGCCCCGCGCTGGTTTTTTGGGTGAAATCCAGGTGTCCTACGCCATTTTGGTGTGCGACTGCCGAACTCGTTCTCGATCAAACACCTTCGGCACCCGGCAAAGAATCAGCGACCAGCGAGATCGTTCAATCTGGTCCGCGAGCACTTCGACCTGCCCCTTATGCGATCACGCGCATGCTCGACCTGCTGCACCCGATGTACCGCCCCCACCGCAGCCTAACGGCCACTTGAGCCGCACCCCGGTTGGAGATGACGGTCAAGGGCGATACCTTTTACCGCTTTCCCCTGGGAAGAAGACTGACAAGGTCGCAGGCGTTGAAGGACGCGGCAGCTTCAAGCTGTAAGCGGCTAGAAAAACCACGTTCGGGGCTGGCGAGACCAAGAGTCCCAGCCTTGCACTGACAAACTTGCGGCTTGAAGCTTGAAGCTGCTGGTTACCGGCGATAAGCCGTTCATGGCAGGCCTTGCAGCCTGCTGGATGATGCATTGCAGGGGTCACTGCTCGGGGCTGTAACGCCCTGTCAGCAGTAACCAGAACTCAGGTCCGCCACAGCGGACTGGAATTGACGATTGCGGGCGCGCGAAAGCCGTCGGCGGTCAGCCCAGACCTCTGGCAAAGCGGCGTTGGGCTGCGGGTTGTTTTTGGTCAGGGGCAGGAAAGTGGGCCCCCAGGCGCATCCCGCCAACTCAGCCAGCTCTTGCGCATGCACAGCGAGGTTATCGCCATCGAATTGCCAGGCGACCGAGAGCATGCCGCCCATGGGCGCTGTGCTGCAGTGGAAAATTTTGCTGGAAGCGGCCTGGCGCTGACCCTTCGGGCGAATTCGGGTCGGGCCTGCCCTGATTGCCACAGGCAGCCAGCAGTAGCGACCAGGGACCAACAGGAGGATTTTTCAGGTGGAGGACTGACGTGCCATGGTTTCTTTCCGAGGTTTGACAAAGGCGGAGGACAGTATCACGGGCTCCGCAAAACCGGCCAAAAGACCGCGCGTTCAAGCATGTGCCTGACTAAGATTTGACCCGCTCGAGGGGCGCTGCAGCGACCAGCAGCTTTTCTGCCAGCCAACCAAGTGCTTGTGGGGAGGCTCGGGGTCGGACCGTCGATGGCAAAGGATGCCATCGATGAAGCCTACAGGACGTATTCACGCGTTGTCGACCCGAGCCTCCACGCGGGCGCGATGGCCAGCAAAGCACAGAGGTCGTCATGCTCGATGGCAGTGTCGTTAAAGAAAAACCGCGCCCATTCGCTAACTTTACGAATGGACTAATCGCATGGTGCTGTAATGAAAGGACAAGAGGCTTTACTGACTACAAGGTTGCCGATATTTCAGCCTGGCCGACTACGGCCGCCGTGAAATCATCATCGCCGAATCGGAAATGCCGCGCTGATGGCGATGACGCAACAAGTACAACGCCGAACAGCCGCTCCAAAGGGCGAGAGATTTCTTGGCTCTGGTATTCACATGACCATCCCAGACCGCCGTATTGATGTGAAACGCTTTTGGTCTCCCTGGGCGCCGAAGGTGCGCTGGTCCTCGTGCACATATCTCTCCACCCAGGATCACGCCCAAGCCGCCATAGCTGCGCTGGGCGTTCCGGCTTTTGCCTGGAAGGGCGAAACTGAAGAAGAGTACGGAATGGTGCATTGAGCAGACCATCCTCAAGGAATTGGGGGGGGGGCCAGCCCTGGGAAGGCCAACATGGTATTGGGACGATGGCTGGCGACCTGACCGAGATAACTGCACAACAACTACCCGGCGATTCTCGACAAACGTGCACGGCGTGACCGAAGAAAACCACCACCGGTGCCCATCGCCTGCCTGGAATTGCTGAAAAAAGGCACGCCTCAAGATTCCCGGCTATCAACGTCAATGATTCGGTTACAAGAGCAAAAAACGACAAAAAAAAAACCCCCCCCAAATTAACGGTTGCCGGCCACAGCCTCAACTCGACCATCAAGCGCGCCACGACCACCTGTTGTCCGGCAGCAGGCCACTTGTGATCGGTTACGGTGACGTAGGCTAGGCTCGGCACAAACGCTGCGCCAGGAAGGCAATGATTCGTCAAGGTCAGGCGAGTCGACCGATTCTGCGGATGCAGGCCTGCATGGACGGCTTCGAGCTGTTCCCGTTCAACGGACGGCATTCAACGACGGCACGCCGAGTGCATCAACACCCAGGTGCTGAGCCGCAATTCGACCTGCTGGTAACCACTACCGGTAACGTTCAAAAACGTCTGCGACGCCAACATGCTCAAGGCATTGAGAAGCGCGCATCGTCTGCCAACATCGGCCACTTCGACAACGAAATCGATACCGGCCTTACCACCCGCCGCCAAACTGCACTGGGAAGAGGTCAAGCCGCAGGTGGTCACACTGCACCGCACCGGCAAGGACAACTTTTGACGCCAAGCAACGTGCATGACTATCTGATTTCCTGCTCGCGCCCGGTCTGGTTTAACCTGGCGACGCCGCACACCGCGTGCACACCCAACAAGACATACATAGACAGTCCTCCGCGCTCTCAAGGCCAGACCAGGTGATCTTCATGCTCCTCTACGGCCAGGGTATAATCGCCTAAGCGTCAGCGTGAAAAAGAAAGCCGAGCTGCTGCGTGTTGAAAGTGCTGCCGAAGATAGCTGGACGAAGAAGTCCCCTGGAAATGGTTCAAGGGCTGTGTGGCGTGATCAACCAAACTGACAGCAAGCAGCGCCGACCTATATCGGCGTCAGCGTCGAATGGCCCGTCAAGCCAGCAAGGACTATCCGCTACTAAATCAGAGGCCGACAGGTCCCCAAGCACAGCTGGAGCTTGAAGCTCGCATTGGACAGAGCATTGAAGCATAACCAGACATAAACCGGTCAGTTTCGAGTCTTCCCGACCAAGACCGATGCTGGGCATGAAAAACTGATCGCCACCGGCAAGATTCCTGCCGCCGAAAAAATCCCGAATTCTTTTCGCGTGAAACCTATGGCGCCGGCGGGCTCAACCCGTGGACGGCCACCTGAAAAAACGCGTCCTTCAGGCTGGATCAGGAAGTGCAGGTAGCTTACCGCCCCGGCACCGTCCTGTGTCGGTGATAGCAAGGAAGATAGATTTTGCGCGGCCTTGCCCTTGAACCTGTACAAGGAATCCGGCATCAAGCGTATCGTTGCCGCTCGTGGCGACCTTGCCCTCCGGGCATGGGTTCAGGCATCGGGTTGAATTGCGCTTACGCATGAGCTGGTGGAATTCATTCGCAAACGAAACAGGCGACCATTTCAGATCAAGTTCGCGGCCTACCCCGAAGCGCACCCCCAGGCGCGCATTCGAGGCGGACCTGGGAACTTCATCCGCAAGGCCAAGTCTGGCGGCGACAGCGCCATTACACCCAGTATCTTTACCGCCGGACTGTTATTTTCTATTTTTGTTGATCGCGTGCAGCAAGGCCGGCGTGGCATAATCCCATCCGTACCCCAGGCGGATCATCGCCGATCACCAATTACAGCAAGGCTGGCGCGTTTTTCGACGCTCGCCGGCGCAGAAAGTCCCCGCTGGCACTTCGCTAAGCATACTGGGAGTACTACGGTGACCGTATTAAGCGAGAGCATCAGCCGCATTCGCGGTACACAAGATGAATATTACCGAAATTGTGTCCGATATCGTCTGTGACGGCGGCGCTACCGAAGGCCTGACATTTTTAATCACGCTGACATTCTAGGCTGAAACGTAGTCTGGCGGCTGTGGCAGCAATTCTGCCGGAGCCCAATCTAGTCCGGTTTCAAGCTACTGCCACCCTTCAGCATAATCTTGGAAAAGCCCGCCATGAAGCGGCTCGTATTACTGACGATTACTGCTTTGGATTATTTTGCCATGTACTAAAACTGCTCGCAGCCCCAGTGCATATTGTCAGTGAGGAATGGCCGACCCCTTTATCTACTCGGAGAAGACAGGGCTGACATAAAAGGTTGCTTGAGCAAAGACGAGTAACCGAGCAGCGTGCTTAGCCAGCTCGGTCACTATCAGGCATGGGACCTGGCAGTTGATGCGCCTGGGCGACGGGCTCATATTGCAACGACGTCGCCACCGGGGGCTGCAGATGCGATTCTGGACATGCCCCATGCGATCACCAGGAACCTAGTCTGTCGTTCCACACCAGACGCGCTCTCCAGTCACGAAAACCGTTTGCTGTTTCCATTGGACACTTGGCGCCGCCCCTTTGCCTTCAATGGACCTGTCCGACCTTGGGCCACTGGTTTAGGCCGGCGGGGCTCCCTGGCTACCGTACAACAATCCCGGGACTTCACAACTCCGAGGATTTCTTTCCGCGAGCCGGCGCCGAGCTCGAGGGCCAACTTGCAGAAGCTTGCTGCGCGGGCACGCTAGACCTTTGGTCGCAATGAGTCGACCGGTTCGGCATTTACACCAGCGTGTGCTGGGCGTTGAGCAGCAGCTTCGGCTTTCATCCGACGCCATTGGAGCAGCAGTGATTCTACCTGGCTTTCTCACCATGGGACAAATGGCAGGACACTGCGTCCAGCAGTTTTCGGAAGCCTTGAATCACTTCAAAAGTACGACGAATACGCGAGATACTGCGCAAATACGCGCTGGAGTTCCAGCACGCAGCTTGGAGTCTGCCGCGCCCTGAACCGCCGGGCAGAGCGCACTTTGCGTGCTGGCGCCCCTTTCCGTGTTATACTCCCGCGCTCTTCATTATCGGCCGTACGGGCACCCCTTGTTCGCAAACTCTTCACAGGGTTATTCTGAATTGTCCTTTGCAAACTCTCCGGTCTCTCCGACGTGCTGCTCGGTGCGCCGCCGTATGGAGCTGCCACTGGTGTTATACCTCTCCCCTAACCACCTGTTCCAGGCTCAAGCCATCCCCGCCGTACTCGGAACGGTACGCGACCTGATGGGTTTGCCAGCGCCAGACCGGCACGCGCAGACCGCAGGCTTTTGCCCTGCCGATTATCGAAAAGCTCTTTTCCTGGTGGGCACCCCGATTCCACGCACCTCGCGCACCCAGAGGGTTCGCGTGCTGGTGCTGACGACCGACCCGTGAACTCGCGGCTTCAGGTGCACGGAAAGTTTTGGTTACCTACGGTGGCCGAGCTGCCGGATGAAAAACCGCCTGTGTATTTCGGTGGCGTCGGCGCCAAATCCGCAGATGAAAGCTATTGGCCCCCGGCCTGGATATCCTGGTTCGCCTGCCCCCTGGGCCGGTCTTCTCGACTTGGTCGGTCAGCGCGCGCGTCCGATCTGTCCAAAAGGTTAGGGGAAATCCCTGGTCCTCGACGAAGCTGACCGCCCCCATGCTCGAACACATGGGCCTTTGTCCATGACGTGAAAAAAAGTCATCGCCAAGTTGCCCAAGCCAGCGTCAAAGGGCCTGCTGTTACCCCGCGGACCCTTACTCGAAAGAGAATTCACCGAAGCTGGGGCCCAAAAACAAACTGCTGGGATAATCCCAGCGCGTATTCAAAGTATACTCCGCCGAATACCAAGGGATTATAGAGCGCATTTCACAGGAACAAGGTCTTTACGAGTGTTACCGGCCGGTCACAAGCGGGGCCGCTGGTTCGCGGCAACTTGAATCCCACCATGGGTGCCTGGGGGGAAAACAAGGTGTGCTGGGGTCTTTTACCCGCACCAGCACCGGCGGGCCCCAAAAACCGGGCCTGGGCCGGAGTAAATTTCTTTGGGACAAGGAATTGGGGCCTGTTTGCGGGGCTGCCGCGGATTTTTTTCACGCAAAAACAAGGGGGAAAAAAAAGCCCAGAGGGGGGCGGGGCCACCGCCCACCCCCCAAAAAAAAGCCCTGGGGGGGGGGCCAGGACTTTCAAGGGGGCCAAAAAAACCCCAAAGCTGCCGCCCATTTTTCTGGGGTTCGCCAACCGATATCGCCGCTCGCGGCCCTTGGATATCGATATCTCTCTCTTTT
>Ga0163217_1093720_pt1 | contig 10364 bp, 8 predicted proteins | sample SynspAceP_FD_185933 | JGI IMG/M metagenome (GOLD analysis project Ga0163217, IMG submission 185933) | Saline lake microbial communities from Ace Lake in Antarctica - Synechococcus sp. Ace-P (PacBio error correction) | ecosystem: Environmental > Aquatic > Non-marine Saline and Alkaline > Saline ... | reverse complement strand
ACTGATCCAGATGGATCGCAGTATAAATAGAGGTAGTTCATTTTTAAAACTGAAAGGTGTCTAAATCCCGGATGGAGGCGTTAAGTTGCCGTATTCCGGAAACTTCGCAAACCATATTATCCCGATTATAGTGACTATTATAGTTTGGGGACTTACCATTATTCAATAATCTCAAAGGGTATTTGCTTGCTCTGGAAATTGGTCCCATTTCAAAACCACTGCCCCCCGTTCCAATCATTAATACTTGTAAGTGTTTAGGGCCCTGTTCCTGTCAAACGTACACGGAACCCATCACCGTTGTATCGGGTATTTTTTTGGGGGGGGGCCCGTAATAGTCAGATGTATTTAAACCCGTATTGCTGGGCGGGGCGCGGGGTTACATGATAAGGCAGGGGCATTTAGCCGGCCAATTAGTGCTGTAGGTTCACAATTGTTTGCAGATACACGAGTTGACATACACCTCTACTAGGGACACCACCTCAACGGATAGATATCGGCAGTTGAGTTTTTTCGAAATAGCGTCTGCCTGACTTATTCACCAAAGTATTGGAACTGTCATACAAATATATACGAAAGGCCCGTCCAGTGGCCGAAGCATCGTCAAATCCACCGTAATTACTGCCACTGGCACTTCCAAAGCAAGTATGTTTAATATCTTCGGTCAATTCTGGCCGTATCTATTATAGGCCATCTACTGAAATTAATTTCAACCACAGCACTAGCCGTACAAGCGTAGGGGTGTTGGAACTTCTATCCTGTAACAGGTATGGTTTAATTTTCCTGGAGGTAAAGTCCTCGCGTAAAATTAAAGGAATCATCAGACTAGACTGACTACAAAACCAGCGCCATCAATTCCAGCACATAATCAAAATCCCCCACTACCACCTGAAGTTACTACCGTAATACTTCCATCTTGCAATTATTTACAGGAAAGGTTCCGCGGAGGCAGGATGCCGTATGGGAAAGAATCGAATTACTTCAAAAAAATATTGGGTTGCTGTACATCCAATTACCATCCCGAACTGTTCATGGTATAAGTTCCGGGATGGGAACAATAAAATTAGGGCTATCTTGAAATCCAGAGGGCTATTATCGTACTTGAAAGGTAGTTCTCAGGGGCTGGGCCACTATTAATGGAGAGGTTACCGCTTACATTATAGGGAAGTCACTACCAAAACATTGTTATTAGTTCATCTATAGTAGTGCTGGCACTCCCAGGATCCATAGAACTGGTTCCGTACTTACAGATTCACAACCACTGGCTCATGTTACATAAACATCGCTAAAAACACCAGGTGCCAAATCATAGTTGGTAGTAGTTCGAACTATGCCCCCACGCTGTTGCTATGTTAGGCATACGGGGAAACTTGGTAAGGTCCTGTTCCCCCTACACCCCCGCACGAAATCAGATGTCGTCTTTTGGGTCGTTGCCAATTTGGCATTAGGTATTACTATTTCATGCTTAACGGTCGGGATATCTTTGGAATTATGGATTACCATGCCTCCACCAACACAACCCTGGTAAGATCTTCAGCGAAAATTTGCTAATTCGCCAGGTAAGTCCCCGAAGATTCTGGGTATGGACCCCGCCGCTTGGAATTATTCATAGGCCCCATATCCTTAACTATCAAACTCACCAGTATCCGTATCATACACATTAATTTCAACATGGCCCAGAGTACCAGTAACGTGTGTAGGAAATGGTCCCCATTGGCCGCAATATCACCAAGAAGCAGAGGTCGAAAGTGCAGCATTGACCGTCAGTGAGGTCCTGGAATAGGGTCTATCTGTCAACTTACCTACATACCCAAAGCATCTATAACCTCAACAACAATAAGTAGCACCGTATTGGATCTGTCCCGTAAAAATCTAGCTATATGGTGCTTACGGTAACCGGATTAAGCGTACTCACCAAGTAAGCCAATCTTGGTAACAGGGTGATCCCTCCAACGATATTTACAATTATGTAAATTGTAGTTGTACAATCTTGTGGATCTGTTGTTGGATTGAAACAGGAACAAAATCGATTGTGTTTTGACTATAGTTACCGCTTCACGACCTCACATCCGGAGGCCATTCCCTTGTTATAACGTATAAGTTCCCTGTGGTAGATTCAAAAAAGGGCTTTCCCCGACGTACGAGCTGTTGGATCATAGTATATACTATTCTCCTGCTGCGTTCAAAGAGGTATAAGTATTAATTCAGGGTTTCCTTGGTTATAGCCTGTAACGTCTATAGATCCATTAGCTATGCCTGCTGAGCATACTTGCATTGTCATTGGCAACTACTTAGCATCAAAAACTCACTGCTTACTGGTGGTCTTACCTGTAAAATTCAACATCTATAAAACACCCTCTTACTATCCCCTTACATAATAGGTAATAAGTTTCGCTGGGTGAAGATTTACCATAATACGGCCTTGATTTGTATAAGTAAGCCCACCATTCTGCACTATATGCATATGGTGTGCTACCCCCACCGTGGTATCGGGTAATTAATTCCACTACCCCCGTATTAGGATCCCACATCGTGCGATTCCGTAACATCTTGCCGTAGCTAACCAATACATCAAGTCGCTACTAATAGTAACCACATTGGTTTTACCCACCCACAACCTGACCATCCGTAATCCGGAACTGATAGGTCCCCTGGCTAGGCGTGGTATACACCCAAACTACTCCCTGCAAATAGGCGTAGTGGGTTCCGTATCCCCACCAATTAACAATCAACTTTCAATAGGTGCCATAAGGAAGGTTCCCCATTTACCTATTATTAACTCGGATATCGGCATCTCCTGCAACTCTGGTTAACCAAACTACAGGTAAGTTCTTTTTTGAATTACTACTGTCGTAGTCGTCTGCGGCTCTTATGGTTCCTCCTAACAACATCATCTATACAGTTATTTCCATCTCGACACCTGCAATGGTATGGTTGCCCGGAGTAAGGACTCCAAGCTTGCACTGGCACCTCGGCAACCCAGCCCATTATCAATTCGATATTCATAATTAACCATCTCCCCGCACTTTGGCACTTGACAACCATGCGTCGTGTCGCAATTCAGGCACTATCAAAACAGAACTCGAGAAGCTCCAGTATCCAACACCAAAGTAGGGGTGCTGTAAGAATAGTAAAGTATTAACTGGGGCGGATTGCAGTACACCGCCCACACATCTTCTCCAGAATAGTATAGGCCCTGAATCATCCGTTAAAGCCTGTGAAATTTGGGATGTACTCTTTGGTCCTACCGACCAAAAAGTTTTTACTTCCATTTAGGCCTAGTAAGTGTATATTTATTAGCTGCCCCATCCACCAGAAGCATTTCCCGTTTACTGCTTCCGCCTATTGTTTTCTGGCAAACTCTTATCGGTCCAGATAGGTTGCCATAGTCAGCTGCAGTTACTGGCTCAGAAATGTGTTCAAGGTAGCTGTATCAACACAGTTGTATCCTTCATCGGTTTACCGTCTATAGTATAGGAACCTGCAGATAATCCTCCTACTGGCAACAATATTTGGAAGTTTGCGCAGTAACCTCTGGATTTGCATCTATTTTGATATTTATAAGTACACTAAATCCGTTCTTACAATAAACGACCGCACCATCACTATCTCCAAAAACAAAGTTACGTTTAGTGCAGCAACCTGACTGGCAACTCCATAGAACTAATATCGGTAATGGCAAAAACTTTCATTATAGCTACAGCCCGCAGAATCGGTTACCCTAAAAGTATAAGCTACCATTCCCAGGTCCAGGAAAAACCCGGTAGCGTTTACTGGCAGTTATTGGGGGCTATTTTTCATAAGGTACTATGTTCGCTCCCCCAGTTACTGCCAACGGAAACAGATGCCGTGCCCGTTTGCACAATTTAATACTGGATACGGTAAAATCGATATCGGTAGGTTATTCAATGGACTAAACAACAATGTTCGGGTAAAGTGGGTAAACACAGCCATTGGCATCCCGTATTTGAGCGGAATAGGTTTCCTGGCGGGAAATCCCATTAACACTTGTACTTGTAAGAATGGCAACCCGAAACCAATACTATATCGTGATCGTCCATACACCGCCACTTAATCCCGAAAGGTAATTTTTGCCCCCCACTTTTCATTGATTACAAACTTGGGTTTAGTGGGCGTTGGCTTACCCAAAATTGGTAGATTGGAGTGCATGGATCTACTTACGCCAGGAGTGGTATACAGGAAAGTATCCTGTTGATACCTAAGTACTACATTATAATTACCAGGTGCTAAATGGAAAGGACATTACTGTTCTGAAAAAGAACCACCATATGTTAATACTTATACACCAAGGTTGTAACCTTACTATTGGTTAACATTAACGGTTAATGCTTTTCCGTTATTGGGATCCCCCACCAATTTGCATCAACAGATTGGTGATATTTATATACTGGAGGGGGACATATTTTCAACATCTACAGGATGCATTTTGGTACAATCCATTGGCATCCTTACTATAATATTATAAGTTCAGACTGCTCACGGTATGCGTAGTAAGCCTTTAGCAAAACTACTTCGAAAGCTCCTCCATTACATTATATTGATTATGGTCCCGTACCGCCGCTAGCATCTATGGTAATATTACAGCTGTGGGGGCACCGCAACCCAAAACTTAATCGGTCGCAAATCCCGGTGCATTCTACAGGAACCACTCGGCACCCAATAGTAATAAGGATTTCCGCTGAATTGTACTTATGTTTGGGTACAACTAGCTTCCTGCCTGAAACCGATTACTGAATACTGGGTACCAAGCTCCAAGATTTATTTAATGTGTGGAGTATTTGACCCGTTAGGAACCATTAGGTGTTCATGGTGACACCATTTCTCATTAACCATAACTATAAATCCAGGTACTCCAGGAAATATTAATGCTTATCTTACCCTTGTCCCCACTACAGGTGATGTCTACCTTTGGAAACACCACGGTATATCTACTTCACTAATGTTACTGTTGTGAAGGAAATACACAAGCACTTGGAGAAGGCGTTCTTTAACCAGTATAATACTTGATAATTACCAGCAGTCACATATATCGAAATACGGAATTGTCCTTCCGTAACGGACCTTGCTGGGAATGTAAGACTGTATCATTATCCTGCAGGGGAACATTGAGTTACCTCTCCCTTCCTGGATTTACCACAAATTATATTCTGGGTACCTAAAGACTGCGGATTCAAATGGATTGGAAGAAACCCCTAAAATATAAAGGCCCCGGCCCTACCCTAACGCGGGATATTCCCCCGAAACGGAAAGTCACTGGGCGTTCAAGAAAATAAGATTGCAACTGGGCGTAAACAGCGGTCCATAAACCAAACTATTGTCTTTACAGGACGGTGTCGGTTCCTACAAAACGAACAGCGTGAGGACAGCTTTTTGCACCATAATAGTCCACTTCCACTTACAGAAGAGTTCTATCATCACCTGTTCCGCAAAGGAAAAATTTTGCTAGGGTACTACCGTCATTGGTACATGGTTACCTCTTCGGTTGCCCCATTGATTGATTGTTAGCAAACATTCATTGGACTTGAAATGACATCAATATTACCGCTTTCTACACATTGGCTTTGACGCGTTGTTTCTAGTTTAAGTTATTTCTTTTGCTTGCCGAACGAGCCATTTCCGTCGTAGTTTATATTTTCGACGCAGAAGTAACATCTCGCAATAAGCTCATAAACTATCGAATTTGCCTTCCGAGACACTAAACACAATTGTTAGGGCTATCAAAGTAGGCATAGTAAACATGCCTTTGTTTTTTTGGGAGCATAGGTTAGTAGTTTTACAAAAATATATTCGACTTGGGGGAAATCAAAGTATATTTTTATTGTAATAGTTTTAACTTGATATTTATTTATAAATTATCTTTAGCGTCCTTAGCTTTATTATTTAATTATTTAACGTTGAATTATGAAAAATAGTATCTCAATTATATTCATCTGTTTTATTGTCGTTTAATTTTTCTTGCGCACAACAAAACTGAAAATGAAGTAAATACATCAGATAACCCACCCTTACTGGCTGAACTTAAAATCGATGAACTGCAGGTTACCGTGGGGATTTACCTTCCTTCCCTTGATGCAGTATGCTAATTACCGAAAAGGCAGGCAATTTGATCCATTTTAAGGATTGGCAAAAAAATGTGGTGAGGCATTCACCTACAGTGTATGAACAGAGGTCAAGGAGGTTTGTTGGATATTGTTTACATCCCGTTATGCCAATAATTGGATGGATATATATATCCACACGCTTCCGGAAGAGGTGAAGATTAAAGGTGGAAATACAAGCCATTATAAGAGCAAAATTAAATAACAACAGGCCTACCGACACCCAATTACTATACAAGCCCCTCCAAATACTACAGGTGGAAACACTTTGGATCCCGGATTGCTGTTTGATAATGAGGATATTTATACTTTTCGATGGGCGGAACGTGGGGAAAGGGACGTTTAATCCACAGATATTACCAAGATGGAGGAAAGATTTTACGCTTAAACGCGACGGCCACGTATACCTGGCAGACAAACCCTTTTGTAAAACACCGAAGAGCAAAAAAGGCTATTATTTAGTTATGGACATAGAAACCGCAAGCCTGGCCAAAAACCCAATTACCGAGGGATGACTTTGGGGGTTTAACGAAACATGGCCCACAGGGTGGAGATGAAAGTAAACATAATTGTGCAAAAGGGAAAAAATTACGGATGGCCGGTTATCACGTATGGATAAATTTATTAGTGGCACCCCCTATCACGGACAAAACAGAAATGGAAGGGATTGGGAACAAACCATTATTTATTGAGGTTCCTTCTATGTCCAGTGGAATGGCTTTCGTTACTTCTGACAAATACCCGGATTTGGAAAGGCAATTTATTGGTCGGCTCTTAAATTTCAATATTTGGGAGCGCTTTAGAACTTAAGGGAAATAAGATTATTTACAGAGAAATTACATTGCAGGACCTGGGGACGGGGTGCGCGATGCTGCGCAACGTCCGGATGGCTATATTTTATGTTGCCGTTGAAGGCAAGGGAACTCCTACAAAATTAGTTTTGCCAAAAAAAATAACCGTTCATTTTTCTTTTATTAAACGTTCAAAATATAAAACATGAAGCTTATTGCTCTTATCTTATTATTCAACCATTTTTATATTATGTCTTTTTTTCTATTCCAGACAAGGGAATGGAAGAAAGTATCAACAGAGGGGGAAGGACATCTATCACAGGACTTTTGCGTTACCTGCCATATTGGAGAATGGTGAGGGTGTTTGAAAAGACGTTCCCTCCCTTGGCCAATTCTGATTATCTTGCTAAAAAAAGAGTCGGAAAGCATTTCTGGTATTAAAATATGGACAAACAGAGGAAAGTCATCGCAATGGACGTTACCTACAATACACCATGGCACTATGGGCCTCTTATGACGGACAGAAAATTGCCGGGCCGTAATGAACTGATATCTTAAACTCGCTGGGGCAATAAGTGATAAAATGTTTACTGGAAAAAAGAAGTTTCTGTCAATAAGCAAGAATAAATTTATCCATTTCTAGAAATCAATTGCCTCTTTTACGACCGTATTTCTTTCAATAACTCTTCCAGCCTTCGGTGTAGTCAAATTTTCGTTCTTTCTACCAATATCGGGTACCGCGATCACCAATGTTTTCATTGGTACAGTTGCATGATTCACCATTTTATTGGCCTTTTTACCCTGCCAAATTCTAATTCATTAAAGAGTCGATTATCGTATAAGAACCAGTTTTTGTGCAGGTTCCGCTTTCATCCTAGTATTCCCGTCTTCGTAAGAATGCTGGCCTACATTACCGCAATAGGAATCTACAGCCTGGGGTTTAATGGGTGATCCAGGGATTATTTTGGCTTAATAACACGCCAGTTAACAATCCATGAGCAGCCGCCTTCTTTACCCCACCTATTACGTAAGGTGTGATGCCGGATTGCGCTATCCCTACGCAATAAGTGTCGTTTTTTAGTCAATAAATTATAAGCTCCAAATCTTTCCTGCCTGTACGCATCATCCTCGGCATTTTTCAACGGGATTTTCTAAGAGCAACATCGCCACCCGCAATCAATCCTTCACCCGATCATGGGGGCAATTCCTGAAGGATGGTCGTCCGTGGATATCTCTGAGGCATCCAAAACCCCTAATCGCCACTGGTTTCCTGAACCTCATATAAAACAACCTTCCACCTTTATTCAAACCTTTCTTTAAACCACTCCACCAACCTTTAGTCACCCTCGAGAATAACCAAGGCCACCACGCGTCCCGCATTAGTTGGATCCTCCTCTATTCATGTTGTTTAAGGGAGGTAGTGGTATCATCAATTCCAAATCTGAGTTAATTTTGATGGATTCGGTTATCTTCATATATCTTGCATAGTTTATGGGTGTGGTATTTGGACTATTTATTTATAAATTGTTAGTTGTTTAATATAAAAAGCGAGATAGTGGCCATGGATCGGTGATTGACTATTTGCATATTTCAATCTGTTCAAGCCTTTACTTCGTATTATTCTTTAGTTAACAAATTTTTCAATCGGAAGACCTGATTTCTGTTTCACAACAATCAAGGAATACTTTTTAGATTTAACGGCCAAAATTAGGAAAAATTTTATATGAATCAATAATGTTTGATTGGACTTATAAAACCAAAACAAGAGAATTTGAACATTTCTATACTCTTGTGAAGGACATTTCAAAGTTAATCTTATTTTGATTTCCCTTAAGGGCCATTAGTTTATTCGGTTCTCTCTGGCTCCATTTCATTATTAGAAAAAATCTATTTTTGTCCAAGTCACATATTTTAAAACGTCTGTGTAGGAATTCAACTTCTGAAATTAATGGCAGGCAAACTACTTTTTTTTTGAGGCGCGTATCATAGCCTTTTTTTATGTTTGAACAATATCCCAATTCCAAAATCGGTTTACACCATTATTAACATCAAATCGAGTTTATTCCTAAAAACAGATATCAACCCTTAATGTCAATTCACAACATTATAATCCGCAGCCCAATAGCAATTTTGTGAATCTTTAGATAAGTTACCTCCTATCAATTCAAACATCACACATCCGATTTGGCCATTAATTGGACTGCAACCCGCGTAAGCTTAGGCGTAACACAGGTAATTTTCAAATTCGGAGGTGATTCATCCTATCATTTCCATTTATTCGTAGTTCCTCCGCTTAATAAGTTCACCTGGCCACCCTTAACAAACGTTAATTGCCTTATCTAGCAATCCGAGATTTATTCTCCAACTCATATATCTCCTTGATTTTCAACCTCGTGGGATTGTTAAACCCTAAAAGAAATGGCACCACCGTGTAACCTTCTTTAATTTTTTTGGTTAAACGGCTTAGCTCCTGATATCCCGGCGTATTGTATCTACCGAAAACATTCAATAACTCTGGCAATATCAGTAAAACAAACCTTATTATGGATTCTGCCTCATTCCCACGATTACTTTTGTTGGTTCTCTCGGCTTTCAGCATTAACTATCAATATAATTTATTTCACAATATCAGCAAATACTGCAAATAATTTTTGCATGTGCGGCTGATATTTATTTTAAAAATCGCCAATAATAATTGCAAAAAATGTTGCAGTATTGCGGAGTATTTTGCATATTTTTGAAATTACTAATTATTCTATTTCAGGAATTTATAAGTACTAACAATTAACTCCAAAAAATCGATTGGAAAATTTCAAAACCAATTAGGGAAAAGTTACCAAGCCATTTAACTTTATGCTCTTACTGGGTAATGAGTTACCAAAAACGTAATTTGGGCAAACCAATCCCCCAATTAACAATTTAAAGTGGAACATTACGGAAAGGGGATCAGGGGATTATTCTCTATAGCCGGTGCTTCAGTGTTTTATCGAAAAAATAGCTCTTTCGGCCACGGTTTCGGATTTCAGATTGGCAAATTTACAGCCTTTCAAGGGCTAGTGTGTGGAAACAAGGATTATGTTTATTTGATTATCAGTTTATCTCAGGTTTAAGCACTTCAAAAAAACATCCATTAATTACTTCCACTTTGGTGAATAATTAAACAAAAAGATATTTCTTTCTGTAGGAGAAGATCTGTTTTTAAAGCTTGGATTGAAAGTAGTGGTGGACCGGTTTTAAGGTTACAGAGCCAACAAGAGGTCCCTAGGGGAAATTGGCTTTAATTCTCCTCTGTAATGAATCAGAGGGGATTTGACCCCAATAAAAAAACGGTTTGCTTTTACCCAAGTAGACACAAAAGCCATTTAGCGGGGTTAAAAAGTTTTTGCTGGGTTTGGCCTTTTGGTTTACAAACAGAAAATTTTCCCATTTTTTCCCTCTTCCCTTTTTCCCTTTTTTT
>Ga0163217_1083802_pt1 | contig 10364 bp, 3 predicted proteins | sample SynspAceP_FD_185933 | JGI IMG/M metagenome (GOLD analysis project Ga0163217, IMG submission 185933) | Saline lake microbial communities from Ace Lake in Antarctica - Synechococcus sp. Ace-P (PacBio error correction) | ecosystem: Environmental > Aquatic > Non-marine Saline and Alkaline > Saline ... | reverse complement strand
GTGAATACTCCGTCCTTTGAAGATAAGATGGCCAATAGCTTGCCTAAATAGTTGATCCTTCGCAAATTTTTGCTGCAGAATTTAAAGCCTATCGTTTTGGCAAAGAATTGGGAACAGGACCCAATCTATTTTGAAGTAGAAAATTAATAGACACAATTCAATACGCGCCTTGATTATAGCTCCAGTTTATATATATATATATATATCTCTAGATAAACGCGCAAGAAATAGTCTATTTTCCATATTGAAGAAAAGACAAAATTCATTCCGGAAGCAAAAGTTACGTTTTCAAACGGCCACGGGCCACCCGGATTCAGACAAACATTATGCGTAGTCGAGTTTGATCAGAAAAAAGTAAATATTAGTCAAATGAATCGTGCCTAGTTTTCCTTTGAAGATCAGGGTGACAATCAACTTTTACCGCCTTGATTTGCAAGCAAACTGGGGCGCCAGGTGGGGGGAAGACCCACTTGACGTATCGGTATGTTATTAAACGATTAGAGAGGCAATACGAGATACTATCAAATGCAAGTATTTGGGCATTGGGAAACCTTATCCCTACCGTTGGAGAAAGTTATGAGGCAAGTTTACAACACGTTCGGGTTATCGTCAGAGAAAACTCAGTCGCAGTACCTTCTTGCATCGGTTTGTCACCCTGGCGACTCAATTTTCAATCGTTAGACTCCAACAATGTCTTAAATTGTTTATTGTGGGAAAGACGAGACACAGACCGTTGATATAAAAATTGAAGGCCAAATACAGCGCAACTAGCTTAGTTGAATATAGCTACGCTGCGTTATTTACATCGGTCAAAACCCTCCTTGTTAATATTTGCTCTGAAATAATCTAGTTCAGACAATAATATCGCGGTACTCAAGGAAATATAAATAAATTAAATAGTAAATGATGGAATAGGCATATGAGCATAGTCTGTAGATGGATTTCGCAGAGGCTAGCGTTCCATGCCTATCTATCTGAATTCACGAGTTGGTAAGCCAAGCTGTGAGAGACAAGTTTATTAAAAAATCGCGCGCTCTCTATCTCTGTGCTTATTCATATCATATGTAGGTCCTAACTTTATGTGAGAATAGTCCGTTTGCGTACCTGGTAGGCTTGCTGACAACACTCTATTACAACCGTTCCTGATTGATTAAAGGTCACTAGCACATTATGTCCTGTTATGGTTTACTTAATATTAATATTCGCCTTTTTTGTCCGCGCATTTGGTGTAATTGTTCGATTTTCGACCTCGAGGGTCTTCGGTTCTTATATGCGATCGACACAGCATAAAAGTGGCCCGAGCATATTGGCCGTTAATATAAAGGCAAATTGGCACAGAACGAAATATTGGCCGGCAAGGCTTAAGCTTGGTGCCAGAGTTTCGTTTCAGTATGATCGGCGGTATTCCAGCGAAACGCACCTCTCCGTGAAAGGCTTCAGAGTCTTGATCTTCGCACACTCAAGTACTGGATAGCTGGAGATTGACTAAAAGGTAAGGCGAGAACCAAGGAAAGAAACGCGCTGAGGATCTTATTCAAATTCATTACGATGCCATTGATCAAACATTGCCGCGGGATTTGTCGACCTATGTTGTTTCTGCGGGCGTTATGTGCCGCCACAAGGTTATTTTTCCCAGCGCTTGCAGTGAGATCTGTGACAAACACATTACTGTGATTTTTGATGAGTCAATTACGGGGTTGGTAGTATGGGCGGCGAAAACTGCCGAAGCCTTGGGGTCACACCAGCGCGCATTGTCATGGCAAAAGAGGTTACGAATGGTGTTTTCCTATGGGCGCTTGGTGAGCGTTGCAAACAGGGAGATTTACGACAATTTATGCGACACACTGGCGGCCCCATAGAATAACCCATTCCGTAACTGCTTTCACCAATGAAGCGTAACAATCGCTCTCGATAGTTCCCTAGGATTCTGAGGCCAGTTTTTTCGGCGACATACGAACAATGCCGATGGACTTCACAAAGATCACGACATGTATGTGATTAGCGTCACAGATCTCACGCAAGCGTCTGTAAGAAGATTTGTTGGCGGCACAACATAACGCCCGCAGATCACCAGGACATACGGCTCAGCACAAGATCCGCAAGGCCAACTGTTTAGAGGCATCGTGCATTCGTAATTTAGTTGATTAAGATCCTCCCAGCGCCGTTCTTTCCTTTCTCCGCCCATCCTTAGTAATCCAGTACAGGAAATTGGAGTTGTGCCGGTAAATGATAAGAATCCCTAGGCTGTACCGGTATAAAGGTACACCGGATACTAGGGAAAAACGAAGACACACTGAAAAAAAACAACTTGTGAACATGTAGCACATCTTGGAAGATGGAAAATAATATTTCCGTTTATGGTGCAACTATGCCATTTTTTAACCAATATGACGCCCAAGGGCCACTTTTAGTTGATGGTGACCGAAATACCGGACCCTGATACCGGTAAAGCGGAACAATTGATTAGAATTTGCTATGGTTGCGTCCAACACGTACCGGGCGTAGTGGAATGAATTGAGTGATTGCCCTAGGAAAGTTTTAAACCCGATTATCATGACAACTATTGAAAGGCAGGGAGTAGTAGAGCGTTTTACACTTGAACGTAGCAACAGACTTAGTTGATTAAAAGGAAGAGTGTTAAAAATAACAAGTCATAAGAAGATAAAAACCCGATCGAAATAATTTTTCCTCAGAAGTCGAGTGTACCGTATAATAACACACACAGCACAGCAAGAGGGATAATAAATAAGGAGGATATTTTCTTGAATTGAGACAAGATGATCGGAGCCTAGGAAATAAAAATGTGATAAGTTGAGTCTGCGCTTGGACATACTTAGCAATATGGATCATGGATACTACCCAAAAAAACTAAAGTGAAATACAATAGCGAGAAGAATGAACGAGCCTAGGAACGGTTTAAAAATGAATGTTATTTAAATTTTGATCTGACTGTTTTAATTAACTAGAGGGGGCATCAAATGTGGGCGTCACAGTAGTACTAGTTTGAGTCTGCTTGTAATTTAAAATAAAAAAGATCTTAGATAAAAAAGGGTTGAAATTGGGTTTGGTGCAAAACCAAAATATAGGAACATGAAATATAAAAAAGTGATTGAGCGTATAATAAGAATTTTTGGAAACGAATTTTAGCAGTTACATTTCATTCTAACTGAGTTTTTTAAGGAGAGAATTTAGGAGTTATCCAAAAGAAGATAAAATATGCGTATCAGACATAGCACTTATTAAAGCCACTATTTAAAAAACGTTTGAGGTTTTAAAAGTAAACCCAAAGGAAGTGCTTAATTTCAGCGGGTTCCTTAGGATCATGAGGTTGGTGTTCAATGAGTATTTTAACGTTTTAAACTAGGTTTATTAACGGTTTGGAAGATTAAACAGAACAATGTTTTAATGAGCTTTTAATACAGAGACGAAAGAACAGAACATTTTTCCTGGGTGTCTGATTGGAAAAGTTTACGAAGAGCTGGCCTTTGTTGCCGCATTAATTGTGGTTGATGCCAAGGAAAAAAAGGATACACAAGAGGTTGAAGGAGTTGATTCAATGGTTAAGGGGTTTGGGTTTTTGATACTTAGCGAAGCGAGAAAAATCTTGTAGGACTTTTGTTATTAAATTAAATTGACTTATTTATTTTAGAGTATTAGGATTAATAACATTAAAAACACACTAAACTTAGCATGGGGGAGGTTTAGAGAGTTTATGTACAGATTTATTGCAGGGGAGCTTAGAGTTATTTAATAACATAAAAAATAACTTAAATGGGGAGCCTTAAGAGCGTTCTATGGTAACAGATTAATTTGGAAGGGAGGAGATTTTTAGAGTTATTTTAATAACAAACTAAACATACATCAGGGGGAGGGGTTTAGAGTTTATGTTAAGTTTAATTAGAGGGGGAGGGGGTTTAGTTTATTACACTACTTAATATTCAAGGTGAGGTTAGACAGGTTGATATTTTTTAGCGTATAAAAAATTAAGATTTTGTATTTAAATAAAACGTTTTGATAGATGGGAAGTCTTGTGATTTTTGACGGGATTAGAGTTTCATTTTGTATAAAGGGTAGTTTATTAGGGATAAGCAAACAATAAAAAATGAAGATACCCGGGCAGGTAAAAACCAACGGAATCAACCAATTAATTGGGTAATATTTAGAAATAAAAACATTTCAATGAATAGACCACATAGTCAAAACAAGAGAACAATTTGATGTACTGGACAGAGTTACCATTGAAGATAAGATGGATAGATAAAATGTAAATAGATAACAATCGAGACTAGAATATAAAGAAGTCTAATGGAAGGTAACAAAGGATTAAGGATAAAGGGTAAGGAGTATTTAGAATAGCAAGTTGGAATGAGAGGGGATGAAGATACCTAGAATTTGATTAAAGATAATAAGATATAGGCTTGACATGATGAGTTCTATTACCAAGTTGGAAATAAGACCGAAGATAATAAGTGAAAAGAGGTCAGTAGAACGATAAGAAATAGTTCATGATAAAGAAAAGGCAATGTTTGGCATACAATAGAACAGCTTGACACAAGCCATAAGGCCTAATGAGTTAAAAAGGTGCTAGTAAAAGGAGAGCCATAGGGACAAAACATAGTAGTTGAAACAAATGAAAGGTTGTTTACAAGAGATGAGTTAAGATCGGATTCCCGCGAATAATTGGCCGTAGGTTTAGACTACCAACTGCTAGGAGAAAAGATTCATTGTAGGCTATTTAGGAGCATAACTTTAATGTGAGTTATCTAAGAGCTAAAGCGCATCATTGTTTGTTCAAAAATTAAATTAGTGTGTTATTTCAGAAGACGAAAAACGAAAGAAGAGGCGTCGATGTTGGTGTGAATTTGGTTAAAAAAAACTAAAGTCCACTTTTTTTAAGACAAAGACCTATTTTAATGTATGGTGATACATTTCTCTCTTTAAATCGTTGTATGTTGTTGAGAAGGGATCACTATCACCAATTAAGCTTGTGGCAGTGAAAAAAGACGACCAGGTAGGTTTGTGAAACATTCAAGGGAGAACAATCAAACGTGTGTGTACGTTCGAACAGGTGAAGAAAAACCTAAATTGTATTTGTGAACAAAAAAAGATGCAGTGTTTACCGACGTTAGGAGAATCATGAAGAAGGAGAAATAGACCAAGATGAATCATTTAAGAGAGAAAATGCGATTACGAAAGAAGATCATTAATATTACCGGATCTGAATTTAAAAAAAATGATTGTGGTCTCAAATCTTGGTTTGTGAACTATATAGCACGTTATAGAAAAGTGTAACGATTAGGGCTAGGGTTGAAGAACGCTGGTATATTGGTAGGAATTCACTTGAACGTTTCATTAATACAAGAAATATGTGGGTGATGAAGTGCGACTGTGTTTTGTGATGATTATGCGTCCCATATTCAAACGTTGATAGAACTATTCCATGAGTTAATTTTATGAGATTTTATAAAATTCACTAGGTATTATATTACATACCAATCTACCATTGTATAACCAAACTGTAAGATTATAGGAAAGAACCACACAAAGATGACCAGACTTTGCCTAGAAGTAATTGTGTTAAACTTCCGATTAGCAGATTTATGATGGGGCTTAGGTTATGTGATCTGTGACATTTGGAGTGCATATGAGAGCAGAGACTAGGTAGAAAAGACTGTTTAAGACATGCAATTGCTATTTGGAACATGCGATTACAAGTGAAATCGGGTGGTATTAGAAAATTAAGTATTGTTTGACCGTTTACTAAACAGGTGCTTTTCCATTGAGTTCTAGGTTGTTATGAGAAAAAACTACACTTTGTATGAAGAGAAAAAAAGCATAGAACGTAAAACAGCAAAGAGGCCAAAACAGCGAATCAAACAAAAAGGCTTCGTAAAAGGACAAGTAAGAGTAATTTTTGATAAAGACTAAAAATAGAAAAACACAATAAAAATAATTGAAGATAAGGGGAAGGAATAAAATTTAAAAAAAAAAACTGCTAAATGGAAGACCTGGGAAGCCAAAAAGCCCTATAAAAAGTAAAAATGATAGGGGAGGATTGGAGGGGGATATATAAATAACAATTAAGATCACTATGAACAAAATAAGCTGGGGAGGATAAAATCTAAGGTAAAAACCTGATAAAGGGGAGGTTGGGAGGGTAGTAAATAATTATAAGACGACTTGATAAATAAGCTGAGCATAAACTTCAATAAACAAGATGGAGGGAGAGTTTGGGAGGGGTTTTAAATAAGGATAATAAATAAAAGCAAATTAAGGTGAATAAAGAAGGCTACAAAGAATTTTTTTAGTAAGGCCGGGAAAAACCAAAACAGTTAACCGGAGTTTAGAATACAATAGATTTTCCCAAAATCCTTAATTGCCTTTTGTTTTTCGAAAAGGAAAAGAATTGGAGGTCAAACAAAGAAGTAAACACTGTTTCACAAATAGCACCAAGGAAGCAAGAAAAATGTAAAAGTTTGATCCGTCAGATGGCACTTATGCAAAAGTAAAATTAAAAAATTGGTTCATGTTTAAACGAACAAAAGCAGAAAACAGAAGATTAAAAGTGTAAAATACTATTGAAAAACAATCAAGAATAGTGAAAAAACAAGAGAAGAGTGAAGACATTCTTGTGTGGGAACGTAAAAGAAAAGTTGTTTTAATAACGGTTTAGAAATGACTAATGAGAGGTGGATAAGATATTTTTGATTTGGTAATCGAACCTAAGTAGCAAACGGTAAAAACGTGATTAGAAGTGGAATGAAGACCTGCTAAATTCGTGAAAAAAAAGAGTTCATTATTAGAGTATACACCGTGGATGATTTTGCATGGTGCATATATTTTGTGTGGCAAGACAAAAAGTGAAAAGAAATGTGTTAATAACGAGATACCATGTGTGAGTTTAAAGACAAGAATCAACAGGAACTGAGTAAGATGACTGACAGTTAGTGATATTTAGTTAGTAAAAGATAAATAAATTAATAACATAAATTAACTTATAGCTACAGGACATTCTATCAATATTGATTTACAATTTATTTTTGAGAGGATGCACATGAGAAATATTGATAATACAAAATTAACAAAAGATTAAACTTGAGCAAAGTTGATGGACATACAAAGGCCACAATAGATTAAAAAAGATATCCGTATTATTTAAGTCACGCTGTGGTCAATTATTATCGAAATCAGGGAAAGTCACCGAAAATTTAGAAGTTTAAGGTTATGACTTTGTGGACTTGACACAGGTTTGCATATCAAACAGAAGGGTTGTGAGAAAGTTAAAACAGAGACTTACATCTAGATTTACATTATGGGAATGAGAAGTAGTTTTTAAAGGCACGAGAAAATATCAAAGTTATGAGAGGATTAATCAGATTTTCTTTACGGGTAAGGTTCAACGAGTAACCGGTAGCAAGAATAAAAGTGGAAAGGACAATATTGGGTAAAAAAGGATGGGAACAAAAAGAAATTTATTGGCACCAGTGACAAAGGAGGTATAATTGGTGCAAGTGTTTTATGTTACAAGTGTAGGCCGGTATTAAGCGAACGATATAGGAAGTTAGAGTTTTATATTTAAAGAACTAAGTACTGGTACTGAGTTTACCTAAAGTATGAGAACAAGGTAAAGAAAGAAGCTGAGGTCTATAAATTATTAACCGATGACACGATGAATAACATTGAGAGGTGATTGTTCGACCTATGTATGGTTCTGAGGGATGTATCTGTGAAGAAAAAAGGTTATCACTAAGACCCTTGCGTGAGATATTTGAAAAACAATTATGTTAGATCTTTGATGAAGTCATTACACGGAATTTTGGTCGTATGGGGGAAGAAACTAAAGAGATGGGTCAAACCAAGACGAAGATTGTTATGGAAAAAGGTTAACGAAATGGGTTATTCATTGGGGAATGGTTGGGTTAAAACAGGAGATTTAAGGAATTTTGACAATGAGGAGGCATAGGGAAAAAATTGTAAATGCTTTGCAAATGAAAATAAGTTTGGTGTGACAAAAAGATTGAGACAGGTTTAGGAAATAAAAGAACCAAAATGAAAAAAACGTATGAATCTACAAAGTATAAACAGAATGTTGGTTGGTAAAGGATAAACTCAGACAAGAACTGTAGATATAAATTGTGGAGGCGAAAATAAAAGAAACAAGAAGAACAGAAATAGGCTTAGAAATAACGAGGAATGTTTGATGCATGTGATAATAGATGAGATTGATAATCACCTAAGAGCGTTATTAATATGTTAACATTCAATTTAGTAAATAAAAGTAACAGGTTGAGTGTGAGGTAAATGATAAGATATAAGAACATGTCAAGTTATAAAGGTGAGGTTAATGAATTTAAAGAAGAATGAAAAAGAAAAAACTGAAACTGAATTAGCAATTGGAAAAGGACAATAAAATTTACCCGTTTGGAATGACATTTTCTAAGCACCAATATGAGGCCGGGATTTTAGTGTACCATGTGTAGAACCAAGGAATACCGGAAACTGAGACAGTAAAGAAATTACGATTTAGACTGCTGGATGAATTGAGTGATTTGAATTAGGACACCCCCCGTCAACCGCACAACTTCTCCATGAAAAACCCATTGAAAACTGACAGCGACGACTAGTAAAGTAGTACACCGAGCGTTTATACACATTGATACAAAAACAGTTGTGGATGTGAAGGATAGCTGTTCATACAACAGTAAATTAAGTAGATTAACAGTAATAAGAAGTTTTACACAGTAATGATTGGTAAAGTGAATAATAATGAAAAAGAGCGGAAACCGTAATATACCACGAGGATATTTGTAGAATTGGAGATTCTGTGTAGGCCATAACCACAAATGTGAATACAAGTTGGTTGGGTTAAGTGGATTCAAGAAATTGGTAATGGAATCATACTCAAAATAAAGTGAAATAAAAGGAGAAGATGAACGAGCACTAGAAAGGTTTAATAATTTGATGTTATTAATTTAGACTTAGATTTTAACCTTATAAAGAGGGAACTAATAGGAGTAAGTCCTTACTGCTGATGTATTGTATTTAATCAAAGATATTAAGGATAAACAGACGTTGACCAATTGGTTTTGGTGCAAAAAAATATACCGGAGCTGAATTGAAAAATATTATGATCGAGAGTTAATAAGAACTATTTTGGACAAAGAATTTTACAAGATTATTTAAAATTCATAGACCGTTTTAAAGGGAGAGACTTTAGTGAGTGATATAAACAACGAGAAAAAATATACGACTCACAGAAATGAATGTTAAAGGATCCCCCGGTATTTTAAAACCAAGTTGAGGTTTTACGAATAAAAAATAGGAAGTTGATTCAATAGAACTATTAGAAGGGTTTCTGGAAATATGATGTGATTGTTTTTTAAATGGTATTTATACCAGTTTATTGAATCTCGATTTTGGCAAATTGCGATGTTAAACAAGAAAAATGGTTTTAATTAGACTTTTCGTACAAAATTAAGTTATGATAGTCAAAGTTTAGGGTGATTTGTAGTGAAGTAACAACTTGGTTGTGGGAAAAAAAAAACCGGAATAAACGAGTGAAAAGGCAGAGTTGTGGTTTAAAAGGTGGCGCTTTGCCGGTTTTAACGAATCGTTAGCACGACAGAAAATCTGTATGAGTTTTATTATTCTTTAACACTTTAACATTGCTATTTTTTAGTAGTATTAAGATTAATAATCAACAAAAACAAAACCTAGGACAGGGAGGGGTTAGAGGATCTTATGACTTACAGTATTTCGGAAGGAGAGGTTAGAGTTAGTATTATATAAACCTAAAATTAGCAAAGGGGAAGAATTAGAGGTTTCATGACTAACAAGATTATTTGGGAAAGGTGGAGGGGAGATTAAGAGTTTTTCAATAAATAAACATTATAACCACGGTGTCAGAGGTTTAGAGGCTTTATGACCAGCTTAGTTAAATTTAGAAAGGGGTAGGGGGTTTAAGTCTTTATAAATTTATCTTACAAGCGGGAAGGTTAGCCGAGTGGGGTTTTACTATTTTTAGGTATCAAATTAGGCTTACTTGTCTGGTTACCAGACACAGCGTTTTTAGAGTATCAGTTGGGACAGTCTTGTTTGCTTCTATTAGGAAGGGTTATGCCGTTTTTTTTAGTTCGATACAAAGTATGTTTTCTAAATAAGCGCATAAGCAATAAATTAAAAACAATGGAAGCACGGAAAGGTAAGAAAACGGCCCACCAATGCACGATGTTCGCGGGCGGTTTATTTTAAGCCATAATTACCCCAAACATAATTTGTAAATGTGACAATGTAAAAAAGAGACAATTGAGTTAGAGAAACAGCGCCTTTGAGATAAAAGTAGGGATAGAAGATGTCATGGTAAT
>Ga0163217_1038792_pt1 | contig 10364 bp, 10 predicted proteins | sample SynspAceP_FD_185933 | JGI IMG/M metagenome (GOLD analysis project Ga0163217, IMG submission 185933) | Saline lake microbial communities from Ace Lake in Antarctica - Synechococcus sp. Ace-P (PacBio error correction) | ecosystem: Environmental > Aquatic > Non-marine Saline and Alkaline > Saline ... | reverse complement strand
GCATTACACGTGGGCCACTTGGATGAACTAAAGCCATGGCGCTATATAAGGGAAGCCACAAAAGGTCCGATCGTAGTCTATGATGGTTCAAAGCCTTTCCTGAAATGGGATTGAGAGTCAGAAATACTAATGCCTTACGGAATTGCATCTAGTAATGTATCCAATGGGGCTTCTAAAAAAGCTCTGACGCGAATCGAATTAGCAATGGAATCAATGTGAGTGGCCGATGGCCAAATTCTTATTTTCAATGAAAAACGTTCCATTAAAAACTGCTTACGAGCGTAATAAGTGACAGAAATCAGACTGCTTACTTGGAAAAAACTCCAACACACAAGACTCTGCAAAAATTCTATATCACGCGACGAAAAACGACGAGATTTCAAATTGTCTGAAAGTAAATTCTACTTATGCATGGATGATTCAGCAATGTCATCATCCCAAACACTTGGTTTGTATGATGCGAAAACTTGACTAAAGGAAAAGCTTTCACTGACGGAAGAAAAGGAAAAGGAGTGAAGTTCCGGTCCTCGCTTGGAGGTCAACCGAGGACCAATTAATGCTCAGTTCCGAGAAAGGCTTATTGGCTAGTTAGATGCTAAAGGAACTAACTAGAAATGGTCTATGAATTCTTAAGGATAAAGAAAAAAGCTCAGAGCTAAGAAATTTCTGGATTGCGGTAGCAAGATGAGCGCTACTTGGATTGCCTATTCAAGGAAAGAGAAATCGTGTAGCGAGGGCTTCCACAGATTTGACTTGCAAGCCAAGAAAATGGAAAAATCTCTTGCTAGATGGTAATGTGTATTCCAATGATTCAGCAGTCAAAAGGACCAGATTCCAGTGGGGTAATATTAAGCGTTTCGGATGAGATCTCCCACCAATGTGGATGGCTACGGGATATGGTGAATTTCAATTTCTCTGAAATCGCTTACAGATCTAAAATCCTTGGTTAGGCTGACAAGAAGCTAAACCGATCAGAATTATCACTATCGGTAATGTGGATGGCAAGGAATTAAAGGATTTTATACTATCCCGGTTTTGATTATGGCAGCAAGGAAAAAAAAACCTACCCTTGTATGCGAAGTCTATGAGCAGTTCTTTGGGACAATGGCTACAACCGGAATAGAACCTGATTTTGCCATATCAAGGTATTTCGCTCTTCGCCCTTCGTTGATTTAGAAAAATGGGCTATCCAGGGAAGAAGGCGTTGGTCAAAGGCATTACTTCTGCGATAATAAATGGTAGATTGAGGAAAGGTTGATAACGATCAAGTAGGCGTTCATGGCACCAGCTATGGTGGCTATTTGCTGCTCGCTTTTGATCAACACCAAACTGATCGATTTGCGGCAAGCGATCAATGATTTCTGGAAAAAGTGAATATCATCAGTTTTTCTTGGGACAGTCCAAAATAGGAACCCGGAATTATGCAGCTGCCAGAAAAAATGTTCAGGATCGAATCGAGTCGGGGCCTTTTTTGGGGGAATTTTGGAAGCCTTTAAAATACATTGCTACCAGTGCCGTATTACAGCCGATCGGATCAAAACTCCTCACTTGATTTGACAGGGAAGGGGATTGGAATGTGCCTGTACAAATTCCCGAGGCTCTATTATGCGATGCGCCGATTAGGCAAAGAAGTCTCTGGGTGAATACCTCAACGGGCCATGGGCTGGAGCAGCTAGTGATGAGGCGATTTTCACGATCAATGGAATCGAATCTTTGACTTTTACGAAAGCAGTTTAAAAAATCAAAGGAAGAAAGGAAGCGGGAAGCCAGCGAAGTTTGGTGGTGGAGCAATTAAATTAGGAATAGGATTAGGAGATTGGAGAAGGAGAATAAGAGATTCTGTAATTAATTGAACTTATCCTCAAAATACGGAGCATCCAAGAATCACAACCGGGACAATCAGACCAACCGAGAAACCGATGGATCGTTATTCAATTTAAAATATAAATGAAAATTATAGTAGTTGCCTTAGGCCTATTCCGTACTGGATCCTCTGTCTTCCAAAAACGCGTATAGCCAACTATGGATATCGTGATTTATGGAGGACATCAGCAGAGTGGCTGCAGCTATACGTGCGTTCAAGATTGGATAAGTCTGTTAATTATTATTGAACCGTCAATAGAATTGCGCTTGACTACTGGAGGACTGGGCAGACTTATATTGGCAATAAAGCAGGCTATATTGGAGGGATTTCCAGAGAGTTTTACCAACAGATCAGGCATATTAATTGAGCGGCCTGCTAATGGAACTGGCCAAAAAGAGACGAGTACATTGATAGTGGCCAACCCGAACCAAAGAAGGAGGAAGATTTGGCCATGTGACTTTTGAACTTCAGCGGCTTTGAAAGTGTTATCATCAAATGCTACGGGGAGAAGTTTGAAATTATTTATGGGAACGCCTCCCTTATTGAGATCTGATGAAGGAATAAAAAAATCAGATGGTCAAATTCTATCTATTACCATGGAAAGTGGAAAAACTTTTTCCGGCAAATGGGTTATGGATGCACCTATTGAGGGAGTATCTTATGCTATTGCAGGAGTTAGCTACACAGTTGCAGGAAGTCAATGGGCAGTATAAGAATCATTAAATGGGTGAGGCCCAAATTACTATGCGTAAGTCTTGAAATAGCCCTCCCGAAATGCCCTTTAACCATAATTTGTCCAAGTGTAGATCCTTACATTGAAAAGGGGAAAATCCTGTCTAGCGGATTACTCCCATACCTTATCAAAGGAGGTCCTGGAAATAGATGGTTCTGGAGATAAAAAGGTTCAGGCGTATGCTTCGTATGTGTCTTTTACGGATATCCAGAGAATTAGATTCCCATTTAAAAAGCCAGCAGGATACGAAGAGATTAACTATGAACTTTTATTAGGAATTATGAAGCAGGAGAAACCCGATCCCTGGATTCAATTCCTCCATGCCAAAATCGCAAGACGATTACAAATAACAGTCTGGGTTTTTTCAACTGATTTATAGGTCAAAATCAATCTTTATTCCAGAAGCTAGCTATGCTAAGCGGGGAAAGATCGTTGAAGCGCATCGGACTATCAACAGGGATTAAGCTGGGCGCTTGCAAATTCACCTCGAATTCTACTGAGAAAATCAGAGCGGGTGATTCCAGTGGGAAAAACTAGTAAGATGAATTTGACGCGAAGGCGTTGGCAAAACCCAATTATATATTCGTGAAGCCAGAAGAATGGTAAGTGATTTTTGATGACTCAGCGTCATTTGAAGGATTGAAGTGGTAGAAGATGCAATTGGATAGCTGCCTATGGAATGGACTCACACCCAATCAAGGTATGTGGATCACATGGTTACGTTTCAAAATGAAGAAATGTAGAGAAGCCCACGTTGAGGTCCTATCCGATTAGCTATCGGTCATAGTTCCCAAAAAAAGAAGAAAAAGCTACGAACTTTCTTGTTCCCATTAGCCTTGAGGTGCATTCAAATTCGCATTTGGGTCATCGAATGGAACCTGTTGTTCATGGTGCTTGGCCAATCGGCAGCCATTGCAGGCCGCACTAGCAATAGATTAATTCCAATGCTGTCCAAAGTTCCCTATGTTAAAACTGAAAGCAGCTTTGGTTTGAAAATGGCAGCATTTGAATAAACAGTTACTCAAAGTCTACGAAATGCTGGAATCCCTTCTCGATGAATTTCTTAAGTATTTAGAAGCAAAAACTAAGACTTAATTCAAGCATGCCGTGGTCTGTCCGAAAATTAGATTTTAACATTTGCTATCACTCAAACTACTACAACACTCTTTTTATTGGAACTTAACGCAATCGGGTCAAAGCTTTCCAGGAAACTTATGTTAAATGAATTGTATGGACTTATTAAAGTTTACGCAGCGAGGTATTCGTCGTGGGAGCAAAACTGGTGTTCCTAGATCAAGACGGATAAGGATCAGAAATGCTACCAATTGTCTAATATATTCAGATGATCAACCTTGTGCTTTATAGTAGACTAGTTCCTGCAGTTTCCTTCCCGAAATGCAATTGGAAGGTGATAACTTCGCCGTCTGCGAGAAGGAAAGGACTGGGTTAAAAGTATGGATGAGTTATCTATCGAATTATTTCATAAACTTTTTGGGTTGGAAATATTCGTCTGAGCCCAACCTATTGCAAAAGGTTTTTTATGCTTCTTTGGGTTTTTGTGGCTGATGCAGAGGTGTATGATAGGATGGAATTGAGATATCGAGGATGGTTAGCAAGGTTAGCAGCTATTATTTACTATGTCATTGCCACGGATGGAATGGCGCAGACATGAATAATTTGGATGAGCCAAAGCTGGAAGTTATTTTAGACCGGTTTTTATAAATATCCTAGACCACGCGTAAATCAAAAAAAAACGAGTGATGCGGCTAAACACAAATACCAACATCAGCTTAACTGTTCGTACATATTGTTAATCATTACTTTGCTCGTTATATGCTCAGTGAACTCCCGCCTCCTGTAGTAAAAAAAAATTACCATCAACCCCTTTTGGCGCAGACCAATTGCCGATTTAAATCATTTCGGCCAAAATCCGGGAATGCATTTAATATAATCTACAGGTTGCTAAAGCTTCCATTCGGGCTTTACCCGACAGAATTTAAAATTCCACATTCCCTTGCGAAAGCCTTTTGATCCCTTGCGCAAAAAAAAAATCTATTCTCTCGTTTTGGCTTAAAAACCATTTTCAAATCGAACTATTTGGTCCAAATCCAAGGATCGACTGACTTTTTTGTCTACAAAGGTGTTGCGTTTCTAGTTGCTTTAATTCTTCCTATAAAAGGCAAAGTACCTAGGTTTATATGTAGACCATGTGCGTTAAAAAAACGCTTTCTATGAAAACTTCCATGCACTCTTTGTCTGTTTAGAAGCGATTTTAGATTTAATCAAGCTGTATTTCCACTAATAAAGCCAATACATTACTGTTTTTTTATACCAACAAAGAGTTTTTGGTATGCTAAAAAAATGCTTGGTTTTAAACCTGTAATGTTATTTTGAGTAGTTGCTATTTTTCATCTTTTTCAGTAGAATCAAATGCTAAACCGAAAAATATCAATCGTAATTTTTTCTGAGTTAGTTGGCTAGTACGTTTGATGGGCCAAAATGAAGACTTTTGCTTTTGAATTTGAAAACAAAACTCTGAAAATTCACACTTCAGGTTTTACTTCCAGTACAATGGTAAAATTATCAAAGAATTAGGAATGGGATCTTGGCCAGTTTGAAAGTAGCGGGGAAGCTTTAGCCGCTAGTCTGGAAATCCAAAAAATATGTTAAGAACTCTACGATATAAATTAAGAATAGGATGCTGATGGTGGTAAGTGATATTTGACCATGGAGATGTTTTTGGAGATGCGGTCAATTATTGCTTCAAGGGATCAGAGTATCGGAGCTGCTTTCAGGTGATTTTTTCTACTGAAGTATTGAACAAGGTGCCTGCAAAACCCCACGTATTTACCCATGTAAAACTTGGCCCTTTTAGCTAAAAAAATGAAGAAAGGAACTAGAAACTCTATGCCCCTCACGAATGCCTCCTTAGCTACTCCCAAAAGAAGCAGAATGCTCAAAAAATGTAAAGACGCCAAGAACGGCAAACCGTTGGAAGTTTTGGGTTTCACGTTGGCAGCTGCCATTTCCATTCTCATATTTTTTGATCATTTTTAGTTGGAATGATTTCACTGGGAAAAGGACCGTCAGTTTGCTGTTTTGCCTTTGAAAAATATAGATACCAAAAGCAGTCAAGACCTTTATTCAAAGGAATTCACTCAAGGAAGTCATTCAACCCAGCTACGAATCAACGATATTAAGTAATTTTCCTATATGTCGGTCAAGGACTTCCCAATTCAGGAAAATTGACTTGGACTCCTTGGCTCGGGTTCTTCAAAGTCAGCACGATTTTTTGAAGGGATCTCAATATCTGGAAGATAAAACCAGGAGTTGATGTCCAGTTGATAGATATTGAAGAAAATAAAAATATCTGGGACTGAACTTTTATTCGAATGGAGAAGATTGTACTGAAATCCCAAAGGCAATAAGCCAAAAGAAATTTCAAGGATTTTGGTATTCTCTTCTGCGAAAGAAGAAGCGAGATGAAGGTGATCACTTCTAGTCGCCAAAAGCGATTTGATGGGTTTATTCAAGCAAAAGAGGAAATACTTCTTATTAGATCCTGAAAAACATTTATTAACTTCTGGCCATGATATTTCAAAAAAGCAATTGACATTGATCCTTAAATTTTACTGCGCAATACGCTGGGCTATCTGATGGTCTACGCCTCAGCTTGCTGTCCAATGAAGTCCTTCTAACTGGTATGAGTAGCAGTTTGGCGATCAGTTTTCGCTGTGGTTTGCAAATTGACCCCAATAATGCCGAGGTTGTATAAATCTCGAGGGAAAAACCTGTTATTACAATCCAAAGGCCAGCCTTGAAGAATGCCGAAGATCCTATTGAAACCAGCACTTCGCTCAAGCCAACTACAGTCAGCTATTGGAAACTTGGCGACCAATCAATTTCTTCCCAAGTGTATGCTTGCAGCTTGCCATCGGAAGGACAGGAAAAAATCTGCTTCTTTATAATTCCCAATAACCAATCCATATGAAACTTTAGGTTGATTTACAAAATTCCTGAATCAGGTACGTAAGAGGCACTAGCTTGTTATACAAAGCTCTTGAGATGGCAATAGTCCAAATACCTACAGTTTTGATGGGCTACACTTTTATTCTGAGTCAACATAACAATTCAAAAGATATGCGACGACTTGCTTCCAAAAAACACGTTAGCTGTGCAATTTGAATCGGCGGGGTTAATTCAGTTTTCTTTCAGGAAGACTAGATGATGCACGAGGAATATTACGAAAAATCAATCTTAAGCTTATGATGAGTTTTGAAATCTTGTGTTGTTTTTGTTTTATGATTTATTTTTGTGTTAAGTAACCCATAAAACTATTCCTCTTTACTCCTTCCAAATCTGGTCAAAAAAGATTCGCAGTTATAGGTCTTGTTGGGAATCAATGCTTATATAAAATCAGAGAGAAAGAGGTCTGTGAAGGGGACAAGAGAATTATTTAATATAAAAACTTGATCTAGCAGCACCAATGTAGTGAAAACATCAAGATCGCGATAGCTTTAGAATACCTTCAAGGAGCTTTGAACTAGTTGTATGAGCGGAGATTTGTTTTTGTAAGATTCTTTCCAATCTTTGTGATCGCCTGAGTAATATGAACCCTACTTATTTGAAAATATTATCGAGATCATATAAGAGAAAAATTGAGGAAGATCGGATTTATTGACTTACCGTCGCCCCTCAATCCGCCAAACAATAAATAATAAAGCAGTTCTAGCCAAAAAACCCGTTAATTTACTTTTGCTTTATCGGATAAGTGGTATTTGATGGAGACCAAGTTCATCGTCTGTTGAGCGTTTGGTTAGGCCTCCCATTCACATTGAATAATCCCAGAAACTAGGGCATGTAGCCATGGAAGTCCCTGTTAGCACTGCGTAGCTATCTCCGGAAATGTAGAAAAACTCATTTCTCCAGGGGCAACAAATCTATGGAAGGACTCCCGAACTGTAAAAATCAAGAACCCACAAGCGGGACTGAATAAGTACCTGACATAAAATCATAGCTGATGCCCATTGAGCCAACAGTAATAACGTGATCATATAATCAAACAGCCGGAAAAACAATTCAGAATCGTCGATGAACATTCCCACTTGCGCATAACCACATATACTCCTTTTATTTGCCAGATTCGTATTTGTTTTAAGATTCCTCTATATTTTTTAATTGATTCTGCGTCTTGCGATTGGCGGTTATTTGCCAACTCAGGTAAAATAAGATCGATACTTAGATTAACGAATCCCCGGATAAGCCTTTTTGAGGGATATTGGACCGCATGGCTTTTCAAAATACTTGTCCATTTCCTTCTCCATTCCAATCCAGCACTTAAATGGGGATTAACGGGCGCCTGGCGAGACCACCATCATCCCAGCATATCTTGAATTAGACTCATTTGTGAGCCTTCTCCCTGCGGGATACCGCACAGTGGGTTTCCATGTCCTAATCAAATCCAATAATGGATTTGGATCAAATTGGGACGAATGATTGGGCCAAATTTGGATCATTTATTCACGTTCAAATCCTGAATGATTTTGAAATTCCTGAATCACCATTCCAAATTTTACTGGTGCTTTCAAGTCTCCCACAGAATTAGGCGTACAAAGTTTGATATTAGTGCTGGTATGAGTTGAGGAATCAATATTGCCACTCTTGCATTCGGGCTCTAACATTTTGCTCACTGGTCCTTCGCCTTGCATTCTTGCCCCGGATATTTTGGAAAGTGAAGTTCTGCTGTCCGCTTTTCTACCTTCATTTACTGCTAAGATGCTTCGGCTTCGCTTGGTCAATTCCTTCAATTTGAATAGTCAGAAAAACTTTCAACAAACACATCTCTGTGCGACCATGTACTTGACCTTGTTTTCAAAAAATCAAGAGATGGGATTGTTATTTTTTGATCTACTACACCCTGCATCGATTTCCATGTTTTGGTAGTGAATGTTTCCGTTGGATGACAGGAGGAAATTTTTCTTCATCTAAAAAAAACAATACGAACCAGAAATAAGTTGAGCAGAATCTACACCTATGAATTTTAAAGGGTCTTCTGTATAGGACTTCTCCCAGTCCAATTCCACTGCCGTTATTAATCGTTTTTGCATGAAATTAGAGGGAAAAAGGAGGAGTAGTTTAAAAACTAGATTTTCATAACATTAATTTGGGTAATGTTTCAAATATCAATTTTTAAAAGTATAATTGAATTTATAAAAAATATTGATATGTGGACGGGAATAATTTTGGGAAATGATTTACCCATTAAAGACAATCTTCTTTAAGATTCTCTCTTCCGGCTAGAATTACTATGAAAAAAACTATTGAAGGCTCGAATAGAGACAAGTGGAGAAAGTATGACCAAAGCTTAGGAAAGCTAATAGCGATCCTCTGAGTGGACCTTCAAGTGAAGAAAATCTGGATTTGGCGTCCATATCCCTGGTTTATAACTTAACTGCATTGACCATTTGCAGATGGTTGGAAAAAGTAGTTTGTATTGTTTTGGGATTACGAGTAGGTAAGAGTTTTTGAATTGATGAAATCGGTCCCCTGTGGCAATTTTCTGCATTATTAATGGACCAAAAAGAATTTTAAGGTTCTCCTAATTCCTCTAACAAAATATTCCTTTTGGGGAGTTTAAAAGCTATATTGCCGCAAAATGAGTCAATTAAATTGTCTCAACAAAATTAATTATTATGAGAAGTAAAATGCTGTTTAAACTTTTTGTCAAATCCTTAAGAGATGGGATATTTCAATCCAAATTAAAAAACTTAGTAGACAAAAGATCTGTTAGATCTTGAAGCGGCTCAACGTATATCTGTGAAAAATAATTGGGACGTGGATTTTCATGAAAGGAATTGTCCAAATTAGCTATCAGGACGCTAGTATTGACAGATTTTGCAGCAGACCAATCTTATGGGTAAATGATGGATTTCAGTCAATGACTGGATTATGATCCAGATTACGCCATTGGAAGAAGCCAGCATTTCTTCAGGTCCAAAATACCTCGAAAATAGTAAAAAGACAGGATTCGTAAAAAGCTGATTAAATGGAGCCGAAATTTCTTTCCCAGAAACAATCACAAATTATAAGAAAGAATGCAATTTCCATCTGAATGTCATACACCATTATAAACCATAGGTTGATTCTTAACGCGTGATTACTCACTACCTCGCTCTAGAAAGGCTGCAGCCGTAGATTGAAAAAACGGAATTAGTTACTAGTAAAACTCCTTTCCCCCTTTATCAAGGAACTATTTTAGCTAAAGAAAGCCCAATGGCGATCTAAATCGTTAAGAAAAAGACCTTTTTGTGGAATTTCTAACGAAACGCTAGCTATTTGGGGTAGTGTCAAGCGACTGTCCCAGTTGCCATTGGGACTTTCCCCCCACGACCATCGACATCCCATTCAACTGCACTTAACCGTGCCTTGATTAATAAATATTCTGCCATTTTTACAAATCCTATTGGCCTAGAGTACCGTGGAAATAGGATTTAGATTCAAGCTCGCCCTGAAAAAGATGGTATTTTTTTAACACTAGGACGGTTTTACTTTAGTCCGATATCCCCCGACGTCGAGACGGCGGTAAATAGGCAATTTTAGGTATTCCGTTTTAGGGTAGCGGGGTCGCTATGGGATTTGGATGACCACCCTAGTAATTGGGTTTCAATGGTCATTGTTGATGAATGCTCCGAGAAATTCCGTCTTTTGAATTCCGTGGACCTGCTTAGTCTGTTCTTTAGCATAAATAAGACAATTATTCTCCTATAT
>Ga0163217_1015930_pt1 | contig 10364 bp, 4 predicted proteins | sample SynspAceP_FD_185933 | JGI IMG/M metagenome (GOLD analysis project Ga0163217, IMG submission 185933) | Saline lake microbial communities from Ace Lake in Antarctica - Synechococcus sp. Ace-P (PacBio error correction) | ecosystem: Environmental > Aquatic > Non-marine Saline and Alkaline > Saline ... | reverse complement strand
CCTACCTAGGATCAGGTCGTTTGCGAATATCTCATGGAATGCGGTTAACAATTTGCAGTAAAATTTCATCACCAGCTTTGTGATCAAAGCTGAACGAAACTCGGAAAAAAAACGCAGACATCCACGAGCATTAGTGAAAAAAGGTTTGAGTTTGCAACACCTTCGTAGAAACCTCGATAAGTGATATCTATTGGAAAGCGTGCCTTTAAAACTTGTGGTGCTTTTGAGTCATAAAAAAACTGTGCGCCGAGGAAAAATATAGAGATTTGCAGTTACATTAACTGGTATTTGTTATTGACAGTATATCGGTCGCGTACGTTTAAACCTTTCACAAGAAAAGCCCAACATGAAGTTGGTTGAAGAATATTAAAAACACTTTTTGTTAAGTTATTCAACGTCACACGGAGTTAATTTCCCAAATTGCGCTTCAATCGTAATCGCAATAGGAACGATCAGAAGTAAACTTACCCATTTTCGCTGTATTCAAAAATCGCCATTTTAGCCCATTCTTGATTTGTCTATATATGGCCGATCGAGTGCTTTATTGGCCTTTCGCTATTACGATTCAAAATCAGCTAAACACATAATGGGTCGCCACCTGATTAACATTACTGCTTTTTCTAAGAAGGAAGAGCACCTGGTTGGCCCGGTGTTAAAGTAAGTCAGAGTCTAACCAATCGAGTACAGCCTTCTCACTTCTTTATTATGATAATTAAATATCAAAATGATTGTATTCCTTTCTTTGACGCTGCTGTTACTTTCGTCAACGGTCATACCAAAATAAAAACTATTTATCGTCACCAACTTCTTCGGCAATTTCTATATTAGCGCACTCCCATTATACCTATAGTACAATTGCACCAATTAGCGCTAAACTTCATATTTCCTGTTCTGAGCTTCTTTACCTGCCGTTGATATTTGTTGCTGATACATCGTGCTTTTGCAGTATCATTTTTGTCAGCCATTTGACACACCGATAATTTGTAACAAATACAACTTTAATCTTATTATTTACCCTGGCATCGTTATTTATTTTTGTCAGCAACTTTCATTAATCGCAAACAATACTGTCCTTAAGCTAAAAGTATAACCAGGCGCTGCTTTTCTCCAAAATGAAAACACGGGGTGCATATCGTAACTAGGAGTTCTCTAAGCAGCCTTCTATACAGTGCCAAAATATGTATCAAGTTTATAAATGTTCGGCGCTTGACTATTCGGGGTAAACGTTTAATCTTGAATATCAAAATATAGCTTTTGTATTCGACCTAATACCCGTTAAGTGCTTAATTTCAGCCGCAAAGGCGCTTCTTTATTTTTTTGGTCTTTACCTTCATTGAACTGATCTGAAAAATCGTATTAGTCAGCAAATTCTGGACAGCTTGTCCAACCCGCGTTAGATCAGAAGGCCAATCGTTTCCAATTTTTTCTTACAATTAAGCTAGATAACAGAGGGGTTACAATACTTTACCAACGACGAGGGCGTAATGCCCATTTGTCAGTTTGTCCATTTTTTCCGGCCATAATGGCTTCAAACTCAGGGAATCACAGATTCTCTTTGACTAATTTTGAGTGAATTTCGGCACCCATCTTACGCCAAATGAGCCGTATCACTGAAGGTTGCCCATGCGTCACCATTTTTTTCTGTGCTTATCCTCGCATAATAGAAAGCTTTGGCTTCATCCATTATCCGCCAGGCCATTTTTTCTCAACTAGGTGCCTTAGGAACCGATGATCTGACTTCATAAATTCGACTTTCGCTAATAGTGGTCGCTTGGTTAAGATTTTCTTCAATCATTCTTACGACCATCTTTCTTAATGCTTCAGGCAATTAAAGTATGATTGTGTAGGCAAATGTTTAGTACAATACTTCATGACCGCATCCCAATCTAGCTCATACCTCATCGGACTACTATTCTCATAACTCTGACATGGCTATGGGCCGGATGAGTGTCGTTTAGTTGAGATTACACCAAACTTGCTCAGAAAATCGGCTCCAATATCCCCGTGAGCTTCTTTTGTAGCGGCGAATATATCCTTTCAATGAACAAGCACAAAAGAAATATTGGCTGAATAAGCGCAGCTACTTTTCACCCGCTTCAGTTTCATCATTTGGATATAAATATTTTGAAATAGTCTCAGCTTTAATTATTTTCGCCGCTGCGCATTACATAACCACCGGAAATTAAATACATCCCAATTTCAAAATAATCAGACGATTCACTTTGCCACAAACGTAATACGTCACAGTTTTTCGCACCGCTAACCTACGATAGGAACTATCCCAGGGAACGCCTTCACGATATTTGCCAGAGGCTGCCATAATTCTTTTGAACCGCGACCGACTTTCGCCAACTTGGTCTCAACATAACATATAGCAGGAAACTTCCTGAATTAGACTCAAGCGACGGACCATATTTCCCAAGGGTTTCCGTCAAATGTCTCCCAGCTATCAGGTCGCTCAATTTGTGCGCCATTTTGATTTCTTGGCGAATAAACCATGTTCATAATAATACCATAACCAATCGCAGGTAAATCCATTGTAGCCTAAGAGTCAAGGACAACACGCTTGCTAGACGCCTAAGCCACCATTACCAAACGCCATATTTCGGGTTCTTTCCTTCGAAGTCACAATCGAGTTAATTCACACCCAACTCTTTCAATGCAGCATCGGCGTCTCCAAACAGATTAAAGTTGTGGCATATTATTGGAAAGTAAACGTCCCATTAGAATTCAGCAGAAAAAATAATGGGACTGCCGAGTATTCATTTATATAATGAGCTTTTTGGGTTGTGCGCAGGACGCTCTAAATACGAAAAGCTCTTGCATAGCTGCACTAGTCGCTTTCCACCATGCATGATTATTTGCTATTATTTTCATCAGGTCCGAGTGTGGAATCGCAAATGCTTTACGATGGACATGTTTAATCTCCGCTTTGGAATAGGGTAATTTCAGCAAAGGTAACAGGATGGTGTTTTTGTCAGATTTTTTGCAAGTTGTTTTAGCGATGAATGTTTTCGCAGGGACGCCCGTTGCAGACCTTCTGGCAGATGAATCTTTGGCTTTACTTGGAAGATGCCAATAATTTATCTCTCTCTCGTTGAAAATATCTTTCTGTAATTTTATTTACAGACTCTTGAAATAAAACCATTAAATTTTATGACAAACGTATGCAGGTTGTTAAATAAAATGTAAATGCATCTAGACTTTTTACTTCAACCATTGTCTTTTATGAAATAATATGTACATTTTAAGTATCATCTCTAGATTTTGTGTTGAACAAATCATGAGCTTTTTCTTAAGCACTCGACAGCAAATCTCAGTGCTATCTGGAGTCAGATAGCTCAGCTGTCCTCTCTGACTCATAGTTTCTTGTTAGAAAAGATGAGCTTTCACCTTGAAGAAAATCTTTTCTTGCATAAGATTTTATTTACACAATTTTTCTCACAAAAAACTGATAGTATACCAGGACGCGTCTAGCTGCAAACCTCTAAAACCATGGTTTAAGTACTCACTTATTTACTTACTCACACAATAAGAGACGACATTTGACCAGGTGGCATGAGTATTTGAAGACCTTAACATTAATTTGTTCGCCCGCACTAAATTTGCGTTGTTCTTACTACATACCAGTGTCAATGCATAGACAGCTGCAATTTTTTGTAATCCAATGTCGCGGCACAACAATCATATTCGCTGTATTAACAAGGGGTTCCTGCATTTGAGTTAGCTGTGTCGCATATTGTTTGAGATGGATCTTCTCCAACAATGGCCGTCATTTCAGCTCTAACAAACACATGGATAAAACCATTTCTTTATTCTGTTGGCCAAGGAGTTCCGTCCTGTCTCAAGAATAAAATTACCGCCTTTGTACAGATTCTTCCCAGCAATCCAATCGTTTTTGCATTTAAGCCTTTCAACGAACCATTAAAAACCGCACGCGCATATTCTCTGCCTCGCGGCCTAAGCTAAAGCAAAAACACGATCCAATCATACTGCTCGAAAACGAGGGTTTTACCACCTGATATAGACCGACCATCGTTGACGGTGGTTGATATTAAATAGTTAATTTGCTAAGCAAGATAGTTGTTTGGATTCATCAACCGGCCGCAAGCCGTCACTCATTTGCCATGACGGTCAAAAATCTGGATCATTACCAAAACGCCTAGGTCAAACTTGTCTTTCAGATTAATGAGACCCGCCATAGAAACACTTGCCGAAGAACAGTCCATTCTGATTCTTTCACGTCTTTAATCGCAATGCATTGAAGCTAAATTGTTGGTCGACCTTTTTGTTCACAAACCTCAATATTTCAGGTTATACTTTATCTGCAATTCGGTCCCAATATAAATTACCTGAACCGCCTAATGGAGTCCGATACCTAACTTTAATTTTGAAGCGCAAGAAATTGCGGACAATATTGACGAAACCTGGTCTAGTTCGTTTATGTAGGCAATTGGCAAAGTCAATCTGTTTCACCTGATTTGATTGCATCGCTCTTGCAATGGTATTCTTCTAACTGCTTACCACGCTGGCAATGAATTTCATTCGCTCGTTTTGAATTTGGTTGGTGACATTTGCAGTCAGCAGGATCGCAAGCATGCGGGGGTTGTATTTAAACCGCCATCTGACGGCAGGGATTATGTGACGGTTCTGTAATCACCAATACCGGATCAGGCAAAACCACTGGTTCGGCCCTTATTGTATCCTAAAGATACATGCGAAATACAGGCCGTAGGCGTAAAACCATTATTTTCCTGAATAACCAATATCGACGTCATTAGCGCCAATACCTCGATACAAGTCGTAATTGCCCGCTTCGACAGCGCATGAGTATCATACCAATAATATTGGGGCCAGTATACCATTTTCTGCTCTGTACTCAACAACGCTTGCGAATAGCAGCATATGCATGTCATTAAAGGTGAATGAGAATGCACAACGCGATTGCCCAGAGGGCTACCAAAACTAACCTTTGCTGGGGCTATTTTGCAACGGTTGGTACAAAAGAATAATAGTCAGTATATTAGACGTGGCAACATTAATGCATATCTTGTGTGCAGGCTTTCCTGCCCATAGGGTGAAGACTCTAATTTTCCTTTTTCGACAAGGTTTTCTCACCCCAATATGTTACCTTTTAAATGCAGAAAAAAACATAATACGTAGTTATTAAATCTGGTAAGGTATAAGTTTTTAACTAATTCAAATTACACTATATTTATTAGTCTGGTATGTAAAAAATCTTATGGCGAAATACAATTCAGATGCGAAAAGGATTATAGAAAGCTGTGTACAGCGCATAAAGCAGAATCAAAGTTAAGATGAGCAAATACAAATGGCTCTTGTTTGTTTATTGGCTAAGTATTTGTTATTAGAAGACTTACCAGGTTGGGTTTTAAACACAAACCTTTGAGTTCAATTGCTTTAGCATCAGTACTTAGCACATGGCTATGCAAGAGTCCAATTTACCTCGACTTGCTTCCTGCCGATATGCTGGTGTCAATATATATGAACCTGACAGTCATCAATTTAAGCTTCCCCCGGTCCAATATTTTCATCAGTGTTGTTAGCCGACGAACTAAAACAGGAGCGAGCCCTTAAAACACAAAAGCGGCCATTACTTGAGGCAATTGGCGGAAGCCACAAGTCACAATTGACGGTAAAAAGCTACGAATTGCCAATGCCCTTCTTTGTCATTGCCACTCAAAAACCCATTATTTCAAGCCGGTACTTACCCGTTACCCGAGCTCACAAATGACCGTTTTACGAGAAGTATTCATTAGGCTTCCTACTTTGAGCCGAAAAGTCCATGCTATTAAGCCAACGATGATCGCGTGTTTAGTCAAACGTAATAGATACTGAACAGCTTTTGGATATCAGAAAAACAAGTGACAAATGTCGTCGTAAACGAAAACGATCGTTAGATATATTTTTTAACCCTTGTTAATACCAACAGAGGGACAACCCAGAATACCAATGGCATTGTCTCTAGAGCGTCAAAAGCCATATATCATTGTGCACAAGGCTTGTGCTTTATTGCATGATAGAACATACGTTATTCCAGAAGTGTCCAAAATGATCTTCCCATCGGTGACTGAAGCACCGGCTTAGAGGCCAAGGAACTTCTTCAATACGCACAAGAATGCGACTTTACTGAGCATCAGCTATAAAAAAAATCCGATCCTATTGCGCTTAGGAAATTTTTATGAAGTCCTGGACTCAAGCACGTATCGGACAGATGGTTAGATTAAAACGTTTCCATCAAGCAACGGCTTATTTCAGATGGCATGTAAACAACACCTTCATATTTTACCAACTCGCATTTTGGGCTGGGCCATTGTAGGCTTGATGAGTTGTCTTGTTTATATTAGGGTACAAATTCCAAAATAATGTCATTTTGATTGTTCTGCTATTTTTGTAGTCTGCTGCTTCTATACTCGCCTATGTTTTTCATAGTTTTATGTTAGTTTTGTGCAATTTTCACATTGCTTTTCGACCAGCTCGCCAATTGCTTTTCAAACCAATATTTCAATGTACAAACTTGAATTTGTCGTATAAACCGAAATAGATCCCAGCCGCTTTCATTCGCTGTCCAACATCGCGTTTTTCAGTAAGGAATTTATTTCCCGTGTTGATACTTAGAAAAATGCTCTAACCTTGAATTGCTATCCAGCCATTTCAAAGAGGCCTTGCATCAGCTAAGCAGTAGTATCCATCGAAAGCATTTTTCCATTTGGATTGTTACCAGATGTGTCACACCTTTACCTGTGTACGCGGCAATTTTTTGGTTTTTTCCAACAACCTATTGCTTGCAGTCTAAATTGCGCCAACAGCATTCTCAGGGAGAAGCGCGTAATAATTAGGCAGTGGCCGTATACCTCCAGACGACTTAACAGGTATCGAGACTATCGCGGGGATTCGGATTCCTATTCCATCACGGTTTCATGGACCATTTGCCAAAGGCCCAAGCTTACTGAGTAAAGATTTCAGTGAACGTTCTGCAATACGGCTGCTTACATTTCAATGATTACTTCACTGATGAACGTTGAACACGCTTTTAGCGAAGTTACCTTCCAAATTCTCGACTTAAGCTAGCAGATGCAAACTTTGAGTTTTTCGATTGGAAACACCAAAATAATGCCAAATACCGGTATTGCAGCACTCAGATGTCCCAATGCCCTGGAGGCTGCTAGGCGTTATATCACATCAACAACACGCACATATTTATTGTTGATGATGTTGCCGCATGGTTATTAATGCTGAGGAAAATGATTTGCTCGTAAATGAGGGCAGCGGTAAAATGCAAAAATTAAAAGTTTATAATCGCCAAATTGCCTCCTTAACCACATTAGGCACATTCGCTGCTTTAATATGTCGTTTACTAGAACACTAATGGGTTGGGTTTTAAGTATTATGCGGGCTGCTCATTTGTAATTACTTGTACAAGTCAATTTAAACATAGTAGCCCGCTTAAAAATTCAGTGCTGAATTTATTAGCTCTTTTGAGTATTCCCGATTTAATTTGGTTGGCGACGACTTTATGGGCTATTAAAAACCATGATTAATTTTAGTGGGTTTGCTTGTTGTTTAAAAATTCTTAATTTACACCTACTGGCGATTACCAAATGGTGTGCGTCAATTCAGTTTTTTTAGTCGTTGTGGATTATTTTTTCATTAAAGTTTATTAATAGTTTGTTCTATGCGCTGTTAGTTATCTTAATTTTGCGACTACACGCTATATAAAATCTAAAGAAAACCCCCCCTTAAGGCTTACTTTCGAAAAACACACTATTGATTCTTCTTTTACAGCGCAATACCGATCCGGGTTATATTTTTTGTTACACCCTAACTGTCTCGTCTTGGCAAATGCCCAGTTATAAGTCTAATCAAACAGGCTTGTCCCGAAAGATGACGCCAGGTAGATAATTGCCAAATCTGGCAATAGTCAGATGAGTTAGTTTCAAGAGCAGAATTTTACGGGCACAATTGCCAGACGCCTCTCAACAGCGTCATTGGAGAGCTTATTGTATTAGAATGAATTTGATGAAGAGCTTGGTCATTCAAAAACTGATAATAATTTTGATAGCCCAAAAACGATAGAATTTCAGGGCAAGCATTTGACATATTGTGAAATCGCAACCTACATCAACCAACATGCTATATCTCATTCAGAATTACTTTTCCAACATTTTGATTCCAAGGGCCTATCAACACAACTATTTCAACCAACCCACAGATTTCAATTAACCGGCTAGGACTCCATCTAGTATTACTTCAGGAGTCTGTACGCAGTTTAAATCATTTGGTAGAACAGCCTATTCAAACATTTTATAAGGCTACGAAAACCTATTCGGTAATTTGCAATACCTGAAAGGCAGGAAACCCCGACCACGTTAAATTTGTTAGTGAAATCATTGATATATCAATGACAAGCTCAAGAAAACATTAACACGTTAAACACGACATTTCTCAACCAATAACTTTCGCTACCACAGTTGTTCGCCCCACCGTTTAGAATGAATCAGCGCCAATTGATAGGTTTTTGTTTACCGAAAAAGCGGCTTTTGTTCGCACTACGCTTCCGCCCTCGCCTACATGTTGCGCCTTGCAACGTGCCATCACGAATTGTCACTGGGTATCAAGTGGCGAGTTCATCGGTAATGTGGTTAGTGTTGCATTCAATTTGACGCACAGCCCCATGGTAGAAGCTGGGGATAATGACAAAGGATGGGTTTACGCATCGACCCTACAGCAATTGTTGCACCCAAACAGGGTTTTATCAGCTTCTGAGCATGGTACAAAATCGTCGGAATTTAGGAACAATCTCCATCTCTCTGGACTAACTTGAAAGAATATGCCGTATTTAATCAATTAGGTTATTGATGGGCAAAGATCATCATTACTTGGGATTCAATCCATAGTTGGATAGTTATAAACCAGAAAGGCAAAAGTTCGATTTACTTGTAAAAAAGAATATTCGGAAACATGCAAGCACAAAGCTTCACACGCCTCATTCTTATTAGCTGTTGTTATTATTGCGCTGTTTGTGAGCTGTATTGTTTATTACAAACGAAAGCGAGAGCGTCAGATGAGATTAAATGAGAATAAATAAGTTGTTTCATTCATTCTCGAACGCAAAAGAGCATATCACCGGATTGAGAATGAAACGTCACAACAATTATAGTCAGGAATTTGTCCTCTAATAACACCACTAGCAACTAGGCGCTTGGCATTTTCGTCAAAGATATCATTTTACGAGTGGAATAATACAAAGGTACAACAAAAAAAACGCCATTTTGAAAACACTTAGCAACCGCCTTCACAAAACATTGTGATGACCGTACAATCGCATTTACTTTGCAAATAAGTTAGGGGCAACTAATTTGCTACCGTTTTTAGTGCGAAACATTTAGAGTAGGTTATATTAATTTACGAATTTAATGAAGATATGGATCCTGTAGGGTGACTTACTGTTCATGTATTTCTTGGAGAGACTGTATTGGGCTCCTGGCCCCTTGTTTAACGATTTGATACACTGGCGAACATCAGAATTCTCAGAAAAGCGGTTTTTTCATCTACTCCATTATCCGGACTTATATAGCGATACTCATACTCGTCGCCATCAAGCGCGCAACAACATCAGTTCTTTCGCCAATATGCCTAGCAGCCGCGCCAAGCATATCCCCTTACATCCATGACCCAGTGTGTCATTCACATCCGTTAATAATGTAAGTAAGTAATCTATATTTTTACCGACATAAAAAAACCCAACTAAGTTGGGTTTTTATATTAAGCTATTGACTTACAAAACACTATTTTTCTTTAGCTGCTTTGTCTTCGCCATTTAACTTCTTCAATTAACTGACTCAGCAACATTTTGCTGGGCATGGATCTGTAGTGTTAGAACTTCCATTTAAGAAACTGACCACGACCTGAAGTCATTGTGTGCGGAAGTGGAGCCATATAACCCCAAACATTTCTGAAAGTTTGCACGTCCGCTTTTGACAGCGCAAACCCGTTTTTAAACCACCAGCTTTCTTGCGTCTTTTAATCATGCCACGACGGACGATTTTAAGCTCACCAAATAACATCACCAAACATGTCGTCTGGCGTATACACGTTTCAACTTTTCATGGATTTCGGTCAATTAAACTGTGGGACCGCTTTCGGGGATTGATTCGACGGAATGACCTTTCGCAGCAATTTCAAATTGCGATAGCAGATGAATCCACAGCCGTGGGAACACCATCGTATAATTCAAACTTCAACATCAAGTTTACAGGGGAAAAACCAAGCATTTACGCCTTCGCCCAATCATGGGGCCTCTAAAGGCCTTTTCAATGGCTGGGGAAAAATTCCTTTAGGGA
>Ga0163217_1110556_pt1 | contig 10365 bp, 7 predicted proteins | sample SynspAceP_FD_185933 | JGI IMG/M metagenome (GOLD analysis project Ga0163217, IMG submission 185933) | Saline lake microbial communities from Ace Lake in Antarctica - Synechococcus sp. Ace-P (PacBio error correction) | ecosystem: Environmental > Aquatic > Non-marine Saline and Alkaline > Saline ... | reverse complement strand
TTATCGATTAACCACTTTCAGTACTAAGCATGTCACCAAAATGCTATAACCGTATGAGTTTGGGTCGGGTCTGCATTTTCTTTAGGACTATAGGTTTCACATAATGTATTCTGCCAAATTTACCAGTTTTAAGCATTATTGAAAAAGCGACACTTGGCATTGGTAAAATGGCACTTCACAACTATGTAAGGCACTCCTCTCGCCTTTAGTTCATTTTTAAAGGGCGGATTGATTGTCGGAACATTTCAGCGTCACGAACTTTTGTATATCGTTTTCGCTATTTGATTTTTCGCTCAATTGCAAGTCCCACTTTGGTTATAAAATACTTTGCTTTTCGGCCTTTAGAAGGCCAGTGGCGCTAAGTTGAGTTTATAACAAAAACGCCATGCTTTGAGAAAGAGACGTCCAGAATAATAAACAGAAAAATAATTAATCCATAATTACTCATAAAACATGAACGAATATCCTAACTATGATTTTACACTTAAAAAACTCTTGAAAGCGCCAACCTATATCACTGTTCATATCTAATGTTTCACGCCATTACCTTCGCACAAAAGACTATAGCAAAAACACTATCAGTTAAAAGCGGCATTGAAGCTGGAACAAATAAATTGCTTGGCGAACGCATATCATCCAAAACCCTGAATTGGAAACGGGAATTTTGCTACCGCGTGAACTCGGTGCAAAAACATTTAAAATCTTTAGAATTGAGACACAAACACAACGTAGAAATTACGGGCGTGGCTGGGTATTTTAAAGGCGAATAAAACCTGGCCAGTTATCGCATTGAAGCAGATTATTGGATGCTTTGCAGTTGAGCGAGGCGCAATAACTTACCCTTGCTTCAAAAGTAAAAGCCTGTACAACGAAAAGGAACCAGCCGTAATGCCATGCCTGCGGACATGATGCCCATGTGGCTACTATTGATGGAGTTGCTGAAAGTTTGCCAGGAATGAAAAGCTTGAAAGACCGTTAGTTATCTTCAACCGGGCCGGAAGTGAGAAGGGGGGGGAGCACCAAAGGAGAAAGAAGGCGGAGCTGACTCATGAAAAGAGGTGTATTTAGAAAACCGACAAGTGGAGGCTATTTTTGGCCTCACACGTAGACTCGCAATAGAAAGTTGAAAATAAGTACCGATCAGGCAGAGTTTTAGCGGTGCGGAGATTTAAAATACTGTTAAAACGGTTAAACCAAGTTCATGGCGCTGATCCCATGGTTTTCGGTTGACCCTATTTTTGTTTCAGCCAAATAATTTACAAGCCTACAGCAAATAGTAGTAGAAATGTAAATATCACCGAAAATGCTTGGCTGTGCGGTCACTCATTTGATCTATAAACGCGGCAACGAAAATAATAATTATCCCTAATAGTCAGAGAAATGTTGGTACGGTTCGCACCTTAGTAATGATGATAAAACTTTAGTCTTAATCGGTAAGGCAAATAGCAGAAAAAAAAACAGCGAAGCAGCAGGTGCAAGAGCCATTTGTGGAGCTTTCCTATTATACAGGTATACCCCGAGTAAACCTTCAATAATGTATGCACTCACAAATGCCATACTTTCCTTCCTTACAGAAATCTGCGGGAATTGACAATGTACTTTATGCCCTTGCCATAACAGAGCGGAAGAAGTTTCTCCTAGTTTTCTAAACAGGTACCGGGTTTTTACTTTATGATCGGTGGCATGCAAGGTAAAGATCCAAAATTAGCCGGGACCACATCACACACCAGATTTATTCATTGCCGACTTACTGCATTTAAACAGAGTAGTTGCCTTTTGCAATTTCGGTGTTTGATTATGCAGGAAACGAGTAAAAAAATAGGAATATAACATGAAAAAATCTAACATCCATCTTATTAGCATAGTTTATCAATAAAGTTTTCTGCGAATAGCGAAACAGAAACAATCAAGCAGCACACTACATCGAATTTGGCAGAACTAAAAAACAGGAAAAATTCCACTAGAAATAAGATCTTCTGTGCCGTAGAACCCCAAGTAGGTTCTCGATGCTTGATGACGCTATGACCCAAAGACCTATCAGATAGTCTTGTATTTAAAATCAGGGACCAAATTTCTTTACCATCGACTTTTATATGGGGAGTCTGAAGAAGCCTGCATTGAGATGGGCAAGCATGTTTCAAGCTAGTTCGCCGAAGCATTTCCAAAGGGAAATTAGGAATCAACTACGTGACATACTATTAACCACGGAAAGCATTCTGGCGACTCAGCGGTATGTTTACTTACCATTATTAAATGCCCCTGGTAACAAACAATTAAAGACAAGGAACCCCAAGAGAATAATCGTTATCGGCACTTGCCATATAAAGAAACAAAAAACAAGCGCAGAATGGAATAGCGTATCAACACTTTAACTAACCTATTCCGTTGATGAACGAATTTCAGCCTTTAAGTCCATAAATATAAACACAAATGAAGCACATCTGATTTCATTACTAAGCCTGGTACTATTTTATACAACTACCAGATGTACGGCGCAGAAGCTATAACTTACCCTAATGGCAATAATCGCTGAAAGGCTCGCTACATAAAAGATAGCAAGAATTTCACTAGCGGAAAGTGAACGCTTAAAGTCGCTTTTTGCTTATACCCAAAGCAAAATTAGGATCTTCGCCCACTAGCGCTACTTTTTATTCGGTCAAACTGGATACACAATGTATGGAATGATGTTTCGCCAGAAGGGATCAAAAAAAGAACAATTGGCAGTACAAAAGATTTTCAATGCAATCAAAGACTGGTTTGACCTCAACGATTAGTGGGAGGAGGATAAAATTATACTTCACATTTTCAATCGTTCTGTGGCGAGCAATATTTGAATGAGGTACAGTTTCCAGAGCATATTATTGATCAGTCAAATTTCCGAGAAATACATACGTTAGTCCCCAGTGATTCACAATGCATGCCCACCAAATTCACCAAGGCGTGCGAAGGACATTATGCAAGGCTGTGAGGGGATTTCAAACATTTCAGGCATTGAGACGATGTGTCAGACAGGGATTGAAAAGCGAATTGTTCGATGCAAGCAACCACCGGTGTTGCAAGTGTCCCGACCAGTTAGAAGGATATGATTGTGAACAACCCCCAACAAAAAGTATTTTTACATGTTACCATCTCGCCAAAAACGGAAGCAATGAAGCACTTAAGAGAAGGCTAGAACCATCATTTCTACAAAGTATTAATCCGCATTATAAAGTTTCAAAGCTTTCATGACCAGAAAAACTATGATCCCCCATACAGAGAAAGTTATGGCTTAGGATTTGCCAAACGGAAGCGCTCGTACAATGCACGCAAATAACAGTTTCATACCACCACCAACTTAACACGTCAGAATTCACGACAACTAGCCTAATCGGAAGTAGCAAGAATACAACTTGAAATGGAAGTACATCAGAACAATTCGATGGAGACAAATGCTTTAAATACTTTCCTAAACAAGAGACCCGCAGTTTCTATTTTGAACTCGCCCCGCAGGAATTACTTTCTGCCTATCGTGGACACTTTGCAAAAAGTTAATCAGTTTTGCCTCAACTTTTTGGGAAAAATTGCCAAAGCCTCCCGTACGGTGTTAAAACAAATTCCTGCCTATGAGAACAAAGCGACCAACAACGCCCTCATTATAATCCGGGTTCTTTACAGGCAGGTGTCTGCAGAGTTATTTTCTTTGGCCAATTACCTACAAGCTAAATACAAGACCAAAATGGGAAATGGAAGCCTTGACTATTCATGACGGTCGCTTCATCCACTTTACAGATTGCACTTGCCCAAGAGTTACGAGAATGTTACCTGAATTCAGGACTATGCCTCGTTTTTTAACGTATTTATTTGAGGGCCTGGGGACTATACTTCCGCAAAGGCTAGGTTCAGAACTTGGAATGTATCCAAGATGCCTATTCACAGTACGGACCAATTGACCTAATGAAATGTGGCTTGCCATTCGTTTGGCTGGTGTATACGGAATACATATCCATGCTATTTGAGTGGACAAGAAAAGAAGCCATTGACATTTTTAAAAAATTCAGGAAAAAATGAAATATAACTTACAAGTTGAAATTCGACCGATATATAGCCATGCCTGGGACAAAAGCCCTTGGCCTAACAAAATTGGGAGCTAAAAATTAAAAGGAACTAGAAAAAATCTGAAGACACCCTAAAAAACCAAATTTGATATCAGGGCATTCCATGACGTAGTACTTGAGGTAGTGAGAACATCCGCTTAATGTGCTGAGAAGACATTTAAATAGGTGGAATTAGTGAGCAAAATGTAATGACAAAATTAAAATCATGAAAAAGTAACTTTCTTTTCATCACGATTATATTTTTAACGACTTCCTTTGTCGCGTGCCCAAAGAGCAATGGTTAATCAACACCAGAAAGATTAATAATTAGAGAACGCAGTGGCAGTCTTCAAAACCAGAACAAAGTTCAAATTTGATGGACAGTTTTAAATAAAACGATTCCGATTAGCTGGTCGGGATCCTGGGACATCCGCATTTAAACCCGAACAAGGGTTTCAGGTTTAAACCCACATAATTTTTTATGGCATGGTGCTCCGTTGGGTTGCGGGAGTCTCGACAGTACATATGAAATTTGCAGGTATTAGCGTCGCACAGCGATGTGAACGTTGTAGCCATAAGATTATAGATTGGCACGCCGAACATAATTTTCCTCCGGCTCAATAAATGATGTGTAGTTCGATGCCACCGGAATGGATTTCGGAACAAAGCAACTAACTTGCTTGAGTACAGAAAAATTTGTCCATCGCTGGCCGAAAAGTACTGTGAGCATATTTTACTCTGCCAGCACTAAAAGCGAGAGGACCGACAAAGGTGGCCTTTAAAGCTCTCTTTTCAACCTTCTAGTTTATGTGCGCTTGATGGTGGAGGGTCTTCGTAGAGCGAATGCAAGACTCTGGTACTTTAATGATGTTCAATTGATGTTAGAAAGCGTTTATGGTTCCCCCACTATGGGCAGAAAACCTTTCGACCTTACATCCACTTCTCTCTCTCGGGCAATTATGACGATTTCAAGGCAGAAGAAGAATTATTCATGCGTAAATTAACGATGCAAATGTGAGAAAACAAAGCTTTATGAAACGAAGATGTTGGTTCATGATGTAGTACACTGGCTTATCGCGTAGCATCTGAAACGCCTCACATATAAAGGCGGTTGAATATATCAAAGCTGCGATTCTTGAATCAAAGAATTAATAAAATTGGCTTTAATTCAAAAAATAGTATCTAAAATTTTAAAACTCAAATTATGAACCATACAAATTAGCTAACTAACCTGTTTTTAGTTTGTACTACAATTGACCATTCAAAGTCAATCCTATAAGCATAAGACTACGAGTAAATATCGATCCGTGAATGAAAAGATACTATTTGAACTGCGGAATTTTGAAAGAGGCTAGCGGAAAAAGGCTATTCGGTATAGCTTATACACTCAAGGAATTGGAAGACGAAAAACTGGTTTTATGGCCACTAAATGAAAAAAACAAGGGCTTGAAGGTTACAATTCGATGCCGCCGGAAATATCATTGGAAAACCGAAAAGGCAAACAATCCAGCTCTAAAAAACCAATCGCCTTCGTTCGCAATATAGAATGTGCCCGATGTAGAGAATATACGATGGTTCGTGGTTCTTTGACTGCCTTAAGAGAGTAAATGGAAATTACTAAAAGAAAATGACATGATGACAAACCATCTTTGAGGCTTATTATATTTTCAAACGAGAAGGCGGTACGAACCCAGTATGGCTTTGTAGGTCATTTAGCCGAAGGACGGCCTTTCAAGAAAAAAGCCAAATGGGTTTACCTATTAGAATGCATTTAAACTTATTGGGGAAATCCAGAGGCTAGGCAAGTAGTATGCTAACAAAACAAAGGAGAATTTACAAGGCCTTTTTAAATTGCATAGTTGAAACAAGGGCTTTACTAGAACAAGAAAAAAATTGAAATCCGGCATCGTAGAAGCGTATTGTAGGCATTGCTTGTGGGAGTTACGGTGGTGGCCTTTGCCAATATCCATGCTGCACCACACCCTATTGAACCCACAACAACCATCACGCGGGCCACAAACTAAATCGCACCAAGAGCCCCTGAACTGGCACACACCACCCCCCGGCGTGGGCTGTGTGCCGCTTCGAAAAAAGGGACGCACTACTTGCTTGCTCTAAAATTTATCATTGCTGTTAACGAGATTGCTTTGAAAATTAAGGCAACCACCGTAGCGACGGTAGGCAAAATTGATGTGCTGCTGGTGCTATAATGTTATTCCTGGTAAAGTGGTAAATGGTTTAGGAAATACGAAGATTTATCTACGAAAATAAATAGAATTTCTTTTGGAAATGGAACAACAAAGCAATCAACGATTGCTTCTTGAACCAAAACCAGATCAGTTTGACCGTCGAGCAATTATGTAAGACCTGTTAACGATTTAGCACTTGCAGGCAAACCAATAGAAAAATTGCCAATGCCTTGGGCTAACTACAGATATATGCAAGCGGTGCAGGACACGGACGCTCAAGAAAATTAGCCTCCAATTGCCCCAATAGGTATGATTTTTTGTGCCAAGCCGCGTGGTGGCAATCAGCATTCGCCAAAGAGTTTACTCGCCAGTAAGTTATGGCTAAATGGACGCGAACGTGTCTTTAGACCAATTTGAATTGGATAGAAATAAAAAGATGATTATTTTGAAACAAACGACTGCAATGCAATGCTCCATTTATTGGATTTAACTTAACACCATAGAACCTTCTTTTTTAGTATTTAATAACAACAACTAAAATACAGCAAATAGTATAATACAAAATAAACATTGAAACTAAAAAAGTACGACTCATCCCTTTCATTGTCTGCTCTTATCGCCTGCAATGAAAAAACAAAACACGCAACCATTCAAAACCGTAACCAAATCGGCCTATTTGATTATTCTAACGTGAGACCAAAAAAACAGGCGGCATAAAAATGATTTCTATTAAAACTGCTAAAGGCACCTTCAACGTCTGGACAAAACGGTATGGGCAACAACCAAATGAAAGTACTCTTATTCATGCGCGGACCCCGTGGCACCCATGAGTTTTTTGAACATTTTGACGGATACACTCCAACGAGGAAATAGAATATTATTTATTACGATCAGTTAGATTCTTATTTACGAGTGACAAGACCTAACGATTTCCACCCTTTGGACAACGCGGAACATTATTGTTGAAGAAGTAGAACATGTTCGAAAAGCCTTAAACGCTCAACAAAGACAATTTCTATTTTTGTTAGGTACAATCTGGGGGGCATTCTCGCCATGATATTGCTTTGAATATCAAATAATTAAAGGTTTGGTCATCGCTTAATATGTGGCAAGCATTCCTGAATATGAAAAATATGCACTAGAGTTTTTAGGACCACAATTACCACCAGACGTTTTGAAAGACTAAAAATCCAGGAGCTGCCGAGATTTTTTGTAATCCGGCTTATTCAGAACTCGTAACGCAACATTATTACACGGAACACACGTCTTGCGAAAACCTTTAAATGAATTGGCCAGAGTTGCTATAATCGTGTGCTCACATCTCAATCCTAAACATTTTACATTCTACATGGCACAGGCTTATAGTGATTTGGAGTTACAGGAAATGCAACTTAAAACATGTTGGGATGTTTCTGATAGATTGAAGAACTGAAACTCCGAACCTTATAGAGGTGAGTCGCAGTTACGGGTGTCTCGATACCAAACATTATATGGAATGGATGAGTACTGAAGTACAAAAACGGAAGAAGTTCTAATCACACACTCAGGACATATCTCACAATATGATGACCCTGAGCTTATTTCTCTTGCTTTGGTAAATTTACTACAAAGATGTGGATGTGGAACTTTAAAAAATTACCTAGTACAAAATAAAATATGGATTAATAGAATTTGAAGGGGTGCTAAAAATTAAAGCTTTGTATCATTAATAAGTCCGTATTATAAATATGACGGATGATAAATAGAATAAAATAGCTTTAGATGTTAGCGCGGTTTAGGGTGTTTCCCTGAGTACGCTGTTAAAGCAATTCAAAATATAAAATAGGTTTAAATCAAATAACCCAATAAATAGTACAATGAACCTAAAACAAAATTACATTAGCATCTCTTATGGTTTGTTAGTTGCCACGGTAAATGCAACAATTTAGCTTGGCAACTATGCCATCAGCACGTAAAATAATTATTGACTAAAACAGCACCTCCTAACTTCTATGATTTTACCTAGTCTCGGATGATGATACCATTTACGACATTTTTACCATTCTAAAAATCTACATCGCAAAATGATACGTTTCAAGCCAATTATTTTTGAAAGGAATTTGTAGTTCCTGGTTTGAATGATGACTCTGTTCACTTTTGCAACCGATCCAAACAGAAGAAAGAGGATAATGCAGAACAAGTACTTAAAGAAATTGTGTTAACGGGGGTCACTCGGTCGGGTATGGGCGGGTGATGCGAGAGGCCTTGTCCAGGTTTGTCAAGAAACGCTTTTGGTGGGCGATATTGGTAGCCCAAACTATTATTATCCGCTATGTGGCGGGTTTTCAAAGTTTTTTTGACCCAAGACCATTGCAACGCTCGAAGGCGAGTACAAAGTAAGCGGACCAAATGCACTAAATGAAGGCTATGATGATACTTTACTGATATAGCCTTAGCTATTGCCAAAGCCAAGGGAACTGGCTTCATGGCATTAAGCTTTATGCGAGTTGTTTTTTTTTTTTTTTTTAATCCAAAGAGCAGCTCGAGGCATTGTGGCAGAGCAAAAAAACAAAATGTTCCTGGTTGTCTCATGGATCTTTAATACCCACTTTGCGCAGCTGTAGTTTCTTTCTGAGTTAATTTTCATTTCCCATTCAGACATGCTTGTTCATCAGACCTATCACGTGAAAAAAGATATTCCCACACTTGGAAAGGAGCTAAAGCGATTGAAATGTTACCTGAATTTTGGATGAAGGCTACAAACAACTTGACTTGAATACATCTTTAGCTAACTAAACAATATGATGTTCCGTGCTCGATGCAACACTATCCGTTACGAAAATGATAAAAATTCAGAGCATTCACAGTGGAGGTATGAGCATGGCAAACAGAATAACCGAGAGGTGCAAAAAACCGCAGGTCGTAAAAGGTAGCGGCAGGTGTTGACACGAACCAGGAAACGTTTGTGCCAATATGAATAATGATGAGCTATTGGTAATGAGTCAGGTTTTACTCCTTCTTGAAGCACTAATATGGCAGCTACAAAAAATGACCGCTCAAGCAACGGGTATTCTTAAAACAGAAGGAACCATAGAAGTGGTAAAAAGCGATTTGCTCTTTTTAAATGCTATCCCACAGAGAATCTATAGCGGATTAGATCAAATTCTTTCAATTAGGTAATCAAAATGGAAAATTATTTAATAAAAAATAGGCTAAAATTACATAATGATGAAAAATACACTCTTTATCTCTTGCAAATCGCCAAGAATGAAAATGCAGATCAAATCCGCTGAATTGGAACGACGGTGGGGAATTTGCTTAAGCAATGGGAACGAAAACAGACTATAATACCACAAAATTCTGATCCCTGAACAGGGAATAAACAGAATTAATATGTCTTCTGTAAGGAGTCTTCTCTGAAATACCTAATATTTTGAATTAATAAAACAATTAAAAATAACGAGTATGAACATTTAGATAACCCTTATCATATAGCATTATAGTTCACTTCGCGCCACGGATGTAAAAAAAAACAGCAGAAACCGTAGATTAAAAAACAAGATAGGAAGGCCACATCTATTTCTAGCGGACGACCTTTTAAAAGCGCGATACCCGGACTCAGAAAATAAAAAATATCGGCATTATTTGGCGAATGCCTTAAGAAGCTATGTATAAGCCAGATCCTGCCACAATTTCCCTACTATAAACTTCAACTTACACAAAACGGGCACCGCCAAGTTATGATAAAGGTGGGGCTCAACGGGAGAAGACACAGCCCATTATCATTGCCGTAAAGGCAAAAAGCGACACAAGCTTCTGGAGATCCCCTTATCTTTGATTTGGGAGATTGAAGCGATTACAAAGGAAAGATGTTAAAGGGAAATTGATCGTATGTTAAGGGCGAAACCCACGAGTCCTCCCGAAGCGAGAGCCGGTTTTTGCAGTCACACCAAGGTACAAGGCAGGCCTTGCGATGAAAATGGCAGCTATCGGTTCTTGTCGAGATGACCTTTGCCTGAAGAGGAATTGTTGGTCGCATTTCCTCACTTATGGAGAAGTGTTCAGTTCCTTTGATTGCTGAAGGACTCTGGAAGCAACATGATGCTACACACGACTTTATCCAA
>Ga0163217_1070522_pt1 | contig 10366 bp, 2 predicted proteins | sample SynspAceP_FD_185933 | JGI IMG/M metagenome (GOLD analysis project Ga0163217, IMG submission 185933) | Saline lake microbial communities from Ace Lake in Antarctica - Synechococcus sp. Ace-P (PacBio error correction) | ecosystem: Environmental > Aquatic > Non-marine Saline and Alkaline > Saline ... | reverse complement strand
TATCTCGTGGTTACTGCCCACGTACTTTTGATTTTGACAACCTGCAGAGCTTTCGGCAGGGGTTTCGAGCCCAATATTTTTTTTTCCCAACCCCTTTTTTGGGGGGGGGGGGGCAAACGGCTATCGAATCGATCTATCAAAGCGCCCCAATCCGGAACCTTCAAGATCGTAATCACCGATCACGCATTTTCAGGTAACTCGGCTTTCGTGCCGGAGTGAAGACCAAAATCTTTCCTGAAGCGCGCTTTTGCCTTTTGCCATGGACCGCTTTAGCGGGAATAGCATGGCACTGTGACCGATATCCAGTCGTATTTGCTTCTGCGTTGGGCCCTAAGCAGCCACCAGTGCCGAGCGGAAGTTCGTCTTACTGAGGAGAATCCAGGGCTAGCCAGGCCGTGAAAATATCTAACTTGGCTCGTTTACTCTGGTGCGAGGCTGCTATAGCGCTCTTTTCACTCAATTTATGGATGCTCAATGGAGAACTCGAGGTTAGCATGTCGTATCAAATCAATTTTGGCCGGGTAGGATGCGCGCATGCAGATTGTTCGGTCTCGTGCATACCTAGCGCAGACTCAGCTCACACCACTGCGTGCGTATAGATATATATATATATATAAGTGATCGAGTGGGAGGCCATCGCACTCGAGCTTCTCCGACCAGATGCGTGGTACTCATGCAATCCATTCTACGTCTTGGCGGCCATCGCGCATGTAAGAACTTCAGTGTGCATTCGAGTCTGAGTTTTAGCGATACATCGGCCTGCGTCCACGCGTGTACACGGCTTCGCTTTTCGCTATGCTATCAGTGTTCAGATAAGCGTGTGTCGTAATGACTTAAGGTACGCTCGACATCTCGTCATTTGGCGCCGGTATCTCTCGATGGTTAATATTTACTCAAGTGCAGTTCGACCTTGGATTGCATTTTCTGCCAAGGGTACAAACTTGGTGTTATATTGCTTGTGTTTTCAGAAAAGAACGTCCCATTGCCAAGTCACTTTGCTGTGCTGCCAGGCAGGCGTAATTTCCCGGATAACTTGGAAGCTTGGGAATCTGGTACTGGTTACTTACTGACGGCAGCTTACTGACGAGTCCGCGCGGGTGGTTTAATATTTATCCTTTTTGGGATTTGCCTTTCATTTGGCCAACACACAAAAATAACAGCAATAGAACCTGTATCGTAGAAACACTTCCATTAGAGCTCTGCCTATCAAATTTTATTTGAGTCGCGTTAATTACGATCAGATGAAAATAATGTCGATAGAATCTTCATCTGACTCCCAAGCAACACGGTGAGCCGCTTATAACTCCTCGCCGGGCTTAAAATATTGCGGCGTAGCCAGCGGCTTAACCCTGTGGTGTGAACACAATGGGTTTGGTCGGCCTTGGGGCCGCTGAGTTTCCAGCGAGGAATTCCAGACATGTGCTTGCTCGACATAAGCGCGTTTGCGGCGCTGCTTAGAGCTGGCTCTTGGGGATTCTGGCCGGTCGCCCCACGCAGATTGACACAAGCGCGCACCGGACCAAGCTTGGCTTCGGCGTTAGGGGTCGACTTATAAGCTGTGGCTCAACCCGGAATCATCGGTACCCGAGGCGCCAGGCTATTGCGATGGGCGTGTTACCGCAGCCGGCATACCAACGATAAAGGCCCTTTTCGCTCAACCGCAGGCAGCGAATCTGCTCCAGCCCCTGTTGAATTTGCAGGCGGGAGCGCGGCATTGGTATATTGTCGGTAACGGCCTTGCTCATCGAGTACCTTCAGCACCCGCCTTGAGGGGCGTGGGCAAAGGCGCTGACAGTCCTTGCCAGTAACATTTATACTGCAGGGTGCCGTGCGGCTGCGATTCACTTGATAGCGCGGCCTTTTGATCTGAGCCACAACGAAGTAGTGCCAGGTTATCCATCCAGGTTGCTCCTTGCAATTTTACTTGCCCCTGACTGCTGCAGTCTTAGCCAGCGCTTGTCATCTAATACTTATATGCTGAAATCACAAGATTACTTGATACAGGCAGTTATAAAAACATGGTCCAAATGAGTTGGGTGCAGCGTTGATACAGGAAAGCAGATATGAATAAAACCAAGCTTTTGCGCAATTTGTTGACCTTGGGTATGACAGCCGATGCCCGTTCGCAGATAATGACATTCTATGCTTGGAGCGGATCGGGACAGGCGACCATCGATGTGCGACGGTGTCAGCAATTGCGACGATGAAGCCACCAGGGAGGTCTTCGGCGGTTGGGAGCTCAATCCTAATTGTCGCATTTGAGCAGTTTTGTGGATTTTGGTGAGATCAAGCGGAACGATAGGGGCTCTTCAGTCAGCGCCGAAGTTGACGGCATGTACTCTCGCGGCAAAAAAGTCATTGGCCTCGTGAACAGAGCAGTCGGTCTTCGGCAAATTTTCGGCGCCAATTCATGTGGGATCTGTTGAAGGCGGCGGTGCAGCTATCGGTTAGTTAGCCGGACGATGGCACCGGACCTCTTGTATTGGGATCGGCGCATCAAATAACATGTCGATAAACCAAGTTACGGTAATTGTCGGTGAAGTGGAGAGGGTCCTGACATTGAAAAGTGCTGTAGACCTTTATTCCGTCCGGCGTACTTTTCAAGTTCTAAGTTGCCCGATTTCAAGCCCAATAAGAAGCCCGGATAGGGCCTTTCTGTTTGATTACTCGCGCATTATGAACGCGTAGGACCTGATGAATATTTACAGAATTCGAATAATCATCGTCAGGGTCTAACAACAAATCAACGTTAACGTTCATCTGTCCAATGCGCACTTCAACTTAAGCGCTAAGCCTTGAATTGGAAATGGAAAGGCTGGCTCGGGGTCATATGGTGAAAGCGAACCAAGCGATCACCCGACACCCGGAGCCAGACCTCCATTGCATCTTCGACGTCAAGCTGCCACTCCAATCAATACAACCGCGCATCCGTCACTACGCCAAAGGCACCGATTCGACGCTTTTTCAATCTGAGCTGCACCGGGCCTCAGCTACTTGACTACGGTGGAATCCCTGCTTCCGAGCATCGCGAAAAGACGTTTGCCTTCCGGACGTCAACACCTGTTCCAATTGTTTCTGGTCAAGCCATGAGCTCGACGCTACGTGTCAAAAGGTCTGTGACGATTACGGCCGATTAACGCTGGTATGTGTGGCTTTGAAGCTGCAGCACGCAACAGGAGCTTAATGTTCGAAGCCGACAGCGATTGCCGGTAGAATGGTGTTCCACTTTTTTGCCGTTAGACAGGCCGTATGAATGCATGCCGGCGCCTTGGCCATGTTGCACGGGCAGTAGGAAGGGCATAGGCGCCAGGTTACGCCCTGTTACTCGATGGAAGCCATATGTTCTTTGCCGGATACGCGGCAATCAGCGCGCACTATCTCAAACCGAAGTAGCCAGAAACCCGGATGGGGTTTCCTCTGTGCCGATTGGTTGCAGACGTTTGTTTGGCTGTGGCGCATTCTGCGACGCTGCATGCGGCTGCTATCGCGGGAGGGAGAGGAACGAGCAAACGCTACCTTAGAAGTATGCTTTCCACGCTTGAATACTGGGCGTTGTTCTTTGTGGGCGATGCGTTTTTTGCCACCCTATTTCCTGTTATGTGAGCTGCGGCGCCGTTCAGATTTGATGGTGTATTTCGAGCAGCATGGCGCACGCAAGCGCTCGGACTGACTTTTCAGCCAGGTGGAACGTTTGGGCAAGGCGATTACCTTTTGAGGATACCCACGAAGCAAAAAACCGAGAATGGATGAGTGCCAGAGGCAGTACGATGCAGGGCGCCGCCAAGCCTGACGGTGCGGGCAGTTCTTGTATTGCGTAGCCTGGCCAGAGGTCTTGGTAACGACCTTTGTTGAACGCCAACCACACCCCGAAAGGCCGAATACCTCATAACAAAGCTCTACCGCTGCCGATGGCCACGTGAGCTGGATCCTACGCAATCTGAAGTGTCAACGCTTGGAGCTAGCATCTTTGAGCTGCAAGACGCACCGATATGGCTATCAAGGACGCTTTGGGTTTACCTGTTTGGCACACAATCTGGATTCACGTTTGTTGTGATTGTCCCAGTCAGCGGCTACTGAGTGACGTGCTTACCACGTGAGCTTGAGCTTGAAGCACACCCTGCAAAATATTGGGGGAGCTTGGCGTCCAATGTCTGATTGAGACCTAGATGATGTCCAGGTCTTCTCCCTGTTGCTGTTGATCGAACCGAACAGCGGGTCGGCTATTCGCCCAGGACGAGGTCAGAGCCCAGGCATTAACGACGAGGAAACCGCTACTCACTGTTGACCCTGCCCAGCCTCTAGGCTCGTAAAAGTAGTATCCACATGGGCTCCAAAGGGTTAAGTAAAAGTTTTGCCATTCTCATCTTTCTGATCCAATTACGTCTACACTCGGTAAAAATCCTTCGAGGAGGAAAGCTATTCAGTTTAATGCTCAGAGTTTCCCATTTGGAGGTACCCATCTGCTCCGGCAAATTTCCGACCTGTAATTTCCTCGCGTATCTGCGGGATATCTGTCCCTAAGTTGGTTTCAGCAAAAATAAAAGGCGCTTTACTCTATTAACTTTTCTCGCATCATGCTTTCGTGTAAAGGGCTATGTAGCGCTTTATATCTGTGCTTGCGACGCTCAGCTGCTCTGGAGGAACACCGTGTAAGCTCCTTTTACTGTCTTACTGCATGATGTTTAGCAAGCAAAGAGTCATGGCGCTTGAGTATGTTTTCTAGTGTGGCTATATTACCCCTCCAACTTACTTCTTTTTTTGTTTTTTGGTGGCAGGTTTTAGCTTTTTGCATGCTGGACCGGCTCTCTACACTCCATTTTCTTCAGGTCCTGTTAGATTTACCCCCCTAAAGAACATGAACAAGCCCTAGCTGCTTATCAAATTCTATAAAACAGCCGCCTTATTTGCCATACTTCGTGATCAAAGCTTGGAGGAGGATACAAGCCAAACTACCCTCTTCATCCATCTTGCGGCTGGTTCAAATGATTTTGGTTTCCAGCACTACCGGGAGGCATTTGGACCAGAGGCTTCAACTTGCAAAATTACCTTTTGTCTTTGTTGTCAAACACAATCAATGTCAAATTCAGCCAGATTTGTTATATGCATAAGGGCTTATCGGATACATCTATTGAGTGCTTGCCGTTTCGAGGTTTAGGCTCAATGCGCTTGTGTTAGCACACAAAGACAACACAATTAATATTTTTTATCGGTACCACTTCCGCATACAACAAGGCCCACTGAATTCTAGGATAGTGGTAGCAACGCGTGAAACGATTAGGGCAGATAGCACAAGCTTTACCGCATCAGTCAGGCTTCTACGCTAAGGATTTAGGGCATATTTGCAAGCTGACTTCGCAGCAGCAGAACGCTTCCAGATTTTAAGCCGGATTTAGCTTCTGGTGCGAATAGCTGTCGTTGGTCATTATCAAAAAGATTTGGCGCAGAATTTCTTCGACTTTCAGTCGGGAGGTTAGATGATACAGCTCTGGAGGCAGTTTTATCTTAGGCTGAGGCGAATAGTAGCATGCTTCGCCCCGGCTGTTACGCTTGAGGTGTTTTCGAGGTAGTTCTCCTATTTGTTCCGTCATTTGCTTAACAGCCAAGATGTTAATTCTCGAACTCTAACATGCTTAGGGAGTACTCTGGTTCACGTAAAGCTTGTCCTCGTGCTGCATCCAGATACCGAAAAGACAAGCGAGGCGCATTCCTGCATGGTTCGATGGCAAAAATGCCATAGTAGAGTAACGGGCGTTCATAATCGTTTCTATCCTCTGAACCGAATAACACGTAAGGAAATCACTTTTAATTACTTTGTTAGGTTTTTATTCACTGTAGGATACATTAAGCCAATTACAAACGCTACTCCCATCGGCAGATAAAATATCAAGCAATGTATTAAGCCGAAATAGGCAAATCTTTGTGACCAAGTCGGCTCCCGGGTGTGGGACTTGCAGCCAGCCATCCCTTTTTCTGTTGGGAGGCATGTCCTTTTTCGCGACTATTGAATCAGGTGGCGCACATATGGTTTCGGGAACGGAACACCTCCAATGCAATGCGCTTGAACGATATCAATTATAATAGTTTGGTTAGATACTTTTTAAATTTGTCTTCAGTACCAACTTTATTTTGACCCTACTTCTCTTAGGGCCTTATTCTATTAGGAGCTTTGGTATATATTCAATCATGTGATAGTCTTTATATAGAAATTTTTATTATTAGGCGCAAAGCGATTATTTCCATGTTTGGCAGTTGCTTAGCAACTAAAGTTGACATAGACTCATATATAGCCACCTTGGTCGTTCATCTCATATATTACAGTCTGGTTTGCTTTGCTTTTAACTTTTTTCAGATGAAGATAAAATGTTATTGTCCACAAGTAATTTTGCTCAGCGGTTTCTCATACGTGAATACGCCATTTAGGCCATGCTAACTTCAAGGGACTCACTTCAACCCATTACAACAATGCTGCATCTTGATAATCCATTGCGCTTGCGAATTAATGCAAACGTAGTTATTCCTCTCGTTAAGTTTACTGAAATTGCCGAAAGGGGAAAGGGCCATTTGATATACAGTAATTGTTAAACTGTTTATGATTGCCGTTCTTTGGTCACTATCGACCTAGTACTATTTCTAGACGGGCCAAAAACTGCTTTGCTACTTTATTGGGAGCACGTGGAGTTCTAAAGGGTCAGCTCTATTAGCCCACCATTTGCCTCTAAACCGACTTCCTCCAGCCTTTTGAGAACGAATGCCAGCATTAATGACTTAGCGCGAATTTTCATCCGTAGTGCCCAGCCCCGCCATGAATATGAGGAACTCTCTCCGCGCGCTATCTAGCCTCAAGGTAGCTGCGCATCGAGTTGTTATAAAACCCTCTCATACGTAGCATCATTGCCTTCACGAATTTCACTTCACTATTTCCTGTAGCCATGGGGACTCAAGTTCAATACACTATTATGGGACGGCTCTGGCCTCGAAACTCACCTGTTAATATGTGCTATTCTGTATACAATACCGGTACTTTCAAAATTGATAAGGTTTTAGGTCTATTTTTGCTTGCTCAATGCAGGTTCCAAATTATGATTTGGATACCGCAGTTTTGTCATTTATACTCGCTATTTAAGGAAAGCTAACACAGTAAGTTAGGACGCGAAGCGGTTACTAAACTGCAGCTTAACATCCTAGCATCGAAATTTCAAATTATATCCATTAATAATTCGCCTAATTACGCCGCTGAATCGCGCATGCCCTGTATTCATTGCAACGCATTTGACCATATCTCCGCTATGACCGGAACACAGACCGAGTGCGCCCACAACTATCAAACCATCGCGGGAGAGGAAAATGCAATAGGAATTAACAAAGGGCATCCCATGCCCAAAGGGCGGACTTGCGTGTGAGCAGTTCATGGCATAGTGCTACGGGGGTTTGGGTATTGGCGTTGCACACGATCTTGTTTCGGACTGCTATGGGAGAAGGTAATCCAACGGGGCAGGGCGGCCCCGGGCTTTAGGCGGGTAGTGGCTGCACGACCAAGACGCTAGCGAACTGACAGTAGCGCACTGATAAACCTCAGAAGAAGTCCTTGAGGACTTTCCAGCGCTTCTCACGTTACGGTCTTTCACGGATTCACGAAGCGCATCAAAGCCGCGCGTTTCATCAGAACACGACCGCGACGCCGGCTCCGATAGGCGGGTCAATTCGCTCGTCTCGTAGCCGTAGCCGTGTCACGCAGGCAGCGCGCGTATGGAGTAGCTGCGGCCGTCGCCTTAAATACCGGGAAGTTTCAGCGGCGATGACCTGAAGTGTTGCCACGATCGTCAGGCAATGGCTTCACTCTTCTCGCTGTTCAGCCATACACCAGGCCGCGTCAGGCGGGCTTCAGGGTGGAAAAACGTACACAAGGTGTTTCAGCGGGCAGATCATTGTTCGTCGCAAGTTTGCTCAGCCCCTTCGAGAGGTGGTATTAGGCTGGCTCGCATTTCAGGTGCCCAGGTTTCGTGCGACACTCAGTTGCGTTGCCCTAATTTGGTTGCTGGCAGTAAACTACGCTTCGTTGGAAGTTGGGGCCGAGGCACTCGGTTGAAACGTGTCGATAACTGTTTTCCGGGGTAGCGGCTTTCAGGTTATGAGTCAACCACCCTTGTGACCACGGGCGGGCATTTTCGTCGCGGAAGGCATGGCCCGTGATCTGGACCGTCTGGCAGCTGTTGCGGCCGCTGTCGGCCACCCAGGGGAGACCTTGGTAGAACTCAGCGCTTTCTTTAGTCCACACCAGGGGAATACCGATAATGGGCCGACGTGGTGGTGGTGGCCACCAGGCCGTTCATAAACACCGGAAATGCTTTCAGAGATCTAAGGCATCGCGATGTCGGCTCAGCAGGTATAATCCAGATTCATCAAAGGTGCGCTGGATGGGCCGCGGCAATCGGAATCGACTTGGCGTGGCCAGCGATTACATATGTCGCTCCGCAAGCCAGGCAGCCGGATAACGTCGGTCAGCAGGCACCGATTATTCGTGTGGCGAAACCCCTGCTCTTTACGACTTGCCACAGCGTGTACAGATCGCCTGGCGCACATCGCAGACCGGTCTGTGGTGTAGTCACACGCAGTTCACCAAAGACTGAAACGGTTCGAGCCGGTTGGCGGCGGCTTCCATCTGTTTGTCGGTGGCGTCACCGGGGGCGACGGGCAGAATCGGCTTTGAGAGACAGTAGGCTGACAGACGGACCGTAGCCGGGCACCTTGTGCGCCTGGATATTGCGCACTTGGCCCAGTTGTTAAGCCTTTCTCGCTTTCACGCTTGGCCAGGTGTAGTCAGCATTATCACGGCTTGACTGTCGTTAGGCAGGGTGCGTGGAAGTGTTGGGCTACGCGGTGCAGTTCTTTCGTAAGGGTCGCGGGGCCATCTTTGTAGTGTGCGCCCTCAGCGTTTGACCTTTTTCGGCGAACACTTCCAGGGGGTTCAGTGGCCTTTGACCAGGATCTTTTGATCCGGCCTTGTACTTGTTATTCGGCGGGGGGGGGGGCCCCTTGCATCAGCGGTTATTGACCGCAGTAGGGCTTCTCTCTCCAGGCTACGCTCAGCAGGTGTTCCCAGGGCAGGTGAAGGCGGATTTGATCTCCGCTGCCCCGCCATGGACGTGCGGGCGCCCAGGCCGCCGACCCAACCACGCTACGCGATGGAAGCCCTCTTTCGGCCGGTCGTCGTTTGACCACATTGCAGGAGACGATGTCGCTGCACGCCGATTTGGCAGCCACGGTCTTTCGGTCGCGCCGTTGACGCGGAGGTCTTGAACTTGCGGGGCGGAAGGCGAAATTCCGAGGATGGAAGTCGACTAAGAAATAAACTGGTGGAAAGCGCGGCTTATGGATTTCACACAGGGCGCGCGGATCTGACTCTAAGCTCAGTCTTGCGGCCACGCCGCATAGACTTGACTCTGTTGTTGGTGATTGCTCGGTACTGGTCAGTTGGTCCGCTATGGTCTGACACTGCGCTGATCTGCACTATCAGGCAGGTGGGCAAGAGGTCCGGGCAATCTTCAGCGCGGGCCAGGTTGAACTTGCACGTTCTGTGATCGGGCGATGCTGTAGTAGCGCGGTGAGCCCTCTGTGGTCGTATTCGCGGGAAGGTTAAAGGCCATCTTGGCGCATATGTATCTCGAGCGATACCAGGCCTAAGGTCTGAGGGCGACGCGCAAGCATTGGAGTGCGTAAGCGCTGAACGTATAATAGCCGGTTCTCGTGGCGGCGTGCTCGGGCAGGCAGGAGAAGTCAGGCGTGCGGCGTTACAGCTGGCCTAGATCGCGGCGGTCTTAGGTCGCTCGGAGAACTTCGGCATGGTAGCTCGTTCTCGCGATTCCGCTGGTTATAGCTTCGTTTCGTAAATATTTTAGCATTCGGAAACAACTGTCGTAAAGGGCAATTCAGGCGAGCGCGGAACCATGCAGGTAAGCACCCGATTCTGGCAATTTGGGTAATAGGCGGGAAAGATTAGCCAAATTTTTCAATATGCACCAAAGGGAATTGTGTCTATTATCTAATAATGTTTATATTTCAAATTACACAAGTTCAGCGGCATTTACAATATTGGCAAGCACGGGCGCTATAACAGGACCTCCCCTAGCACCCACAGCATATTGACAAGCCAGGTATTTATGGTTGCGGGACTTTAACGTAGTCTGTTCTGGAGATCAAAATAACAAGTAAAAGGAATCCAGTGCAAACATTCCAATGAAACGGGAGGCATTTTGATCTTCAGGGGTATAAAACCTTTTCCTACGTCAACAGGGATAGGTGGCCAACGTTACCTTGAATTCTCTCTTTCCCTGTTTTTTTTTTTGGGGTTGGGGTTTTGTTTTTGTGG
>Ga0163217_1038050_pt1 | contig 10366 bp, 13 predicted proteins | sample SynspAceP_FD_185933 | JGI IMG/M metagenome (GOLD analysis project Ga0163217, IMG submission 185933) | Saline lake microbial communities from Ace Lake in Antarctica - Synechococcus sp. Ace-P (PacBio error correction) | ecosystem: Environmental > Aquatic > Non-marine Saline and Alkaline > Saline ... | reverse complement strand
ATTGGCGTCATCCAATGGCCGCAAGACGTTATCATCACCGGGGCGATGGCGCGGTATGGGATTGTCATGGCGAAGGGTGCTGAGGTGCCTGCATGTTCCTGTAGACTGCCCCATCCAGCCATCCGTATTGAGCGGGTGCTGGATACGATCGAACAGTTCCATAGCCGGTGGGCATGCCGTGATTCACAATCGAACACCTCCGGCGCCTGCAGACAGATGTTGGTGAGCAGGGCCGAAGGCTATCAAGTACGCGCAGGTACGTCTGGGCGCAGGCTTTGGCAGTCATGGTATGCGCTGGCTAGGTTGGCCTGATCGAAGCGCATGAAATCGTTTGTGGATTATGCCACGCGACGCACATGCTTTGGCAAAACCTCTGATCGGACCATTGAAGGCGGTGGGCTTCATGCTGCGGACAACATGATGGACTCAAACAAGCCGAGTGATGGTATTAGTTGGTGCGCCGATTGTGCTGACAGCTCGTTTCAAAACGGCTCTACGGAAAGCTCGATGGCAAAGGTCGGGTGTCGAAGCGCTTGATGCGTGTCGCTGACCGCCCTTTATGTTGCAATGTATGGGGGGCAGGTGTGTCAAGGTGACACGAATCGTGGAGCAGTTGTTCGCGAAGTTCGCGCCTTCCGGATCTATGACGGCCCAACAGAGGTTGCATAATGGAGCCTCGCGAAGAAGATCAAAACGCGACATGAGGAAACGCGGAGGGTCAGTCCGTGAATCTTCGCAACGTCGTTTCAGCCAACCGTTCTGCCCGCCGCTTGGAAAGGGACCTGTCATGGCCTAGCCTAGGAAAAACCGCATAGCCCTTTGTTACGGGGGCCGCTTCCTGTATTCGGGTCGTGCCATTGCGCTTAACTTGCAGGTCAGGGTGCGACGGTCATTGTTCGGATATCGTATCAGGCGCCGCAATCTACTGCCGTTGCTAAACAAGGATGCCGGTGGGCTCGGCCTCGTCAGAGGATATGGATTACATCGACGAAGATTGCGGTCAAGGACACTTTTGGAACAGGTCGTGAGAAATACGGCTCGTCTGGACATTCTCATCAATACGTGGTGGTCGGTGAAAAGATTGGGCAGACGACTAATCGCGATCATTTTCGGGCGTGTACTACGGATTGATTCACGCATGTCCTATCATGGCCCGGCAGGGCGGTTGGCGCAGTGTCTTAAACCACATCCTCGATCGCGGCTAGGCGCGGTACAGCTTGGCTCATGAGTACCCACGAAAACGCTGCGCTTCTTGGCCGCTCAGCGGCTTATACGCTAGGCAAGCATGGATAATCGGTCTACAAGGCAGTTTGGGTGGCTTTCGCCAGGTCCAAGGTGCGGGTGAACCGCGATATGTCCCGGGCTATCATAAATCAAACACCCCGATCATTACCGAGTTACGCCAGGCAAAAAGGCAGCCAGCAGCTTTCTGGAATCGTTGCACCGATGCGGCGGCTTGGCGAGCCCACAGGAGGGCCGAGGTCGGCTTCTTTTTCTTGTCAGTGACGCGGCAGTTTTGGTCACTTGGTGCGGCCGGTACCGGTCGGTGGGGGATATTACAGCAAAAGTGAGTGCGGCGCGGGACGCTGACCAATTGATAACTCATCTTAGAAATTGTCGCTGAACTCGCGCGCGCCCGGTAAGACCATTGCATGCGGATTCTATGCAAAACAAACGTTTGGTTTTTTTGTGGACAAGTGATGTTGCATCTGTAATCGTTGAGTCTGGTTGTTCGGCCCACCGCAGTGAGAATGGTTATGCGTGCGTTAGGTTGGACCCGCGCTTGAATTATACGGGAGGTACACATGCGCTGCGATGAATAAGCGACCTGGGTGGGGCAATTTTTTAGGAATTCTAGCGGCGTCGCAGGCCGTTGCGCAGGACTATCCTTCTCTTTCGTTGAGTATGGCGCATCCGCTGCCCGAACGTGGCCCGCCAGTGAATTTGGGATAAAAATGGTGGGCCGAGAAGTCGAGCGCCGCAGTGACGGCAAGATCGACCATCGAAATTTTCTGCGTCCGGTCAGCTTGGCGGGCCTTACCGAGGTCAAGTCACTTGTCGGAGACGGTGCTGTTGAATTAGGGCGTCTTTGCACAGGCGTCCACGCGGAAAGTTGCCGTGATGGCGGTTTCGCAGGTCTTTTGACGTGTTTCGGCAGATGCAAGCGACCGCCAATACCTTTGACCGGTGAAATGTATCAGCAAGATCTTGGTAAAGCCGAAACAGACGCCGCTGGCATCGTTCCGATCAAGTGGGACCGTGCATCAGACCTAACACTTGGCTGTGCAACAAGCCAGTAAACGAAATGGGCGACCTTAAAGGGCTGCGCGTCCGGCGGTGGGGGGCCTATGTGCCAATTTGGATGAAGGAATATGCATGTGCCTACACGGGTTGCAGGCTTCCCGAAATTGCGCGAAGGTCTTGAGCGGGGCACGATCGTTGCAACTTCGGCCGATTGAATGGGCAACCTCTCGGAATTGAAGGAAGTGGGCGCCTTACTGGTCGATATCAACACCGGTTCGTTCACCACCTTCCAATGATGTTCGCTTCCAAGGGGGCATGGGACAGTTGGCCCACAGAAGTCCGCGACCTGATGACGAAGTCGCGCAGAAGCGATGGACAAGGGGGCAGGCTGAACTGCTGAGGTTTGAGCAGCAGCGATGAAAGGAGTTTAAAGAAGCAGGCCGGCGAAATCGTAAAGCTGAGCTGATAATGGAGGCCTTGTGTTGACGGTCCCCTGATATGATCGCAATCATGGAAAAGAGCGACGCTTAAGCGGGTTAAGCGAAGTGGATATTGCCCCGATCATAGAGAAGCTTCAGCGCAAAGCTGAAGGCATCTTTCGAGAACTAAGACGTGCCTGACGTCCAAAATATGCAGCCCCGCGGTTTCAGAAGCGCTGCGGGGCGTTGTCGCTCGCCTTAAAAGTCGGCCTTTGGCAGTGCGGTCGCGATCTTTGTGTAATGTGGTCGGGTGGTCGATATCGTATTGGGCCGAAAACCACTTGTTCTACCTTGCCCATTCAAGGGTCGATATGTCTGGCACTCTGACAGCAGCGGGCGGTCTTTTGACCTGCCTTTGTGCAATGGCGTAATGCGCACATCAGCGTCGATCTTTTCAAGTCCATTCATGTCGCCTGTGTCCGTACGATTCCGTTGGTGGTCGCCCAAGAGCTGGGTTGGTCTTCGTGGCGCTGCTGACCTAACGGAAGCTGGGTGAGTTAGCTTTGGAGAGCATGCAATCTGGGAGCAGTCCGCTGCTACGTTGGGCTACGCGATCTGGCGGCAAAAACTAGCCTGTGCAATAGGGGATCTTTTTAACCTGCCCTAATTGTCTTGGTGCAGATGATTGCTCGGCGCCACTGCAATGACCAATCAGAGGATCTTGTTCAATGAGCGGATTGGCGAAGGTAGCATCGGATTTGTAGTGGGGCTGCTTTTTCATGCTGGTATCGGTGTGCCCGTAGCCTATGCAATGGGTCTGGTCGCAAGCTGTGGGATTACCTCTCGGCGGAGATCGTTTCCTACTCACGGACCTTCAGTCGTGCCCTATGGCGTTGACGATGTGACTTAATTTCGTCTATTCGATGTTTCGTGCTGGATGGGCGCTCTTGCCGGGCGTGCGGGTATTCATTCGCGGACTCTATACCGCCGCACAATACCTGAGAGCAGGACTGCGCGGCAGCCTGTTGATGGCACGATCTTTTGCTCAGCTGGGCTTTGCCGCTGCATCCGGCTCGACTGTCGTGGCTCGGCGTATTTACCCGTATGGCCCTGCCGGAGATGCTTGCGGTTTTGGCTATAACGGGGGCGTTGCCGGGGGCTGGTATTGCCGCTGCCGGCACATTGGCCGGGCTGATACGCCCTCCATCGCATGGTACTTTTGCATGCTGACGTCAGAACCGTGGCGAGTTGCCTCGTCGCTGGCATCGTGCCGGCGTGCTGACCGCGTTCCAGCTATGCGATCGGCATCGTTATTCTGATCGTCCGTCCGAATGGGCACCCAGGCCGACCTGATATCACTTGGGCCATGCGCGGGGCGGGCGTTGTTCGAAGTGTGGACGCGTGCTACTTTGATGGTTGCTGGTCATGGGAGGTATCTACCTGGGTTTTTATCTCCTTCGGGCTGCTGGCGCTGTTCGGGGCGCGGGTGCGCTGATGGTCATTGCGCTCTCCATGCGGCGAGGCAGTGGAAGGGACATCTGGGACTCACTGCTTCGAAGCTGTTGCGGATGTCGGCCATCATTTTCGCGATTCGTCATCGGCGGTCTTCTGTTCAGCCGGTTTCTATTGATTCAGCGGTTTCATCCCTGAGCCTGCGCAACGTGATCGGTCGCGACTGAGATCGGCCCTTCGGGTTCATCGCGGTTACCTCGCCATTTTTATTGCTGCTTGGATGTTCGGTCGATTCTGTCTCATTGGTATAGCGTTTGCCGTTTCTCTATCCCATTTTTCGCATCGGGGATCGACGCGATCTGGTTCGCCGTGCTCTCGTCAAACTGATTGAGATCGCAGCAATCACCCCCACCGGTAGGGCTGAACCTCTACGCCGTGCTGGCCGCCTCCGACGGTAGCTTCCGCGCGGGGCTTTGTTTAAGGGCGTGTTGCCCTTTTCGCGATAGAGCTTGTGATCCTCGCACTGATATCAACCTTCCCGAAGATCGTCCTGTACTGCCGCGCCGATGTGTTCGCACCGTCGTCGCATTTGACGGGCATGTGCAGGCTGCCCCCAATAAGTTCATCATTCGAAGGGTATCGCCGATGAAAGGATTCGTGATCATCGGTGGGCGGGCAGGCGGGGGCCGCACTGGCGCGAGTCTGCGAAGTGGGGCATGAGGGGGGGGGGGGGGCAGGGGCATAACTTGGTCTGTCAAGAACTCGCGCTGCCATATCCAGCGGCCGCCGTTATCCAAGAATATCAATGTGCAGGAGAAATGTCAGTCGAACAACTTCTCTGCGCCCGCACGCTTTTATGCCGAAAACGGGATTGAGGGACTGCTCGGGCAGTCTGTACAAAGATCGACCGCGCATGCAAGGTGATCTGGGTTTTAGCACACAGCAACTTGGACTATGATGCACTCGCCATCACTACCGGATCTTTGCCCGACGTCTTCCAGCCGTGATTGGGGGGCGTCTGGATCACGTCTATGGCGTGCGCAGCATTGATGATGTCGATCTTTATCGCATCCGAGTTTCGTACCGGTGTGGCTAGTCATCGGAGGGGGTACATCGGGCTTGAGGGCAGCGGCGGTGGCGCAAATTGAGATGCGGGTCACTTTGATCGAAATGGCGCGCGGATCCTGCAACGTGTCCGCCGCCACCCGAGAACTTCCACTTTTTCCGCAGTCTGCATGGAAAGCCATGGTGGTTGAGGTCCGCGAAGCATCGCCCTGGACAGGTTGGACCCGGCAATCCTTGAAGGCGCCAGTTCACGAATGGTGAGGCGCTCGAGGTTGATTTCGCATTGTGGGGATTGGGGTAGTTCCAATTTGCGTACTTGCAGAAACGGCGGGTTCGCTGTGATGGACGGCATGTTGTCAAGGCCCAGGGGCAGACCTCGGACCCGAATTTCTGGGCGGCGGACTTGTACGCGGCTTCCCTACCGTTGGGGCGTTGATACGTCTGTGAGAGCGTGCAAAACGCAGCGATCAGGCCGAGGCGGTGGCATTGAACATGATGGGCAGCAAGACTACGTGCCAAAAGCCGTGGTTCTGGTCAGATCAGTTCGATGTCAGTTGCAGCATCGCGGGGCTGAACTCAGGGTATAACCGGGTGGTCCACACGCGAAGGGCCGTGCCGACAGTCGTTCTCATTGGTTACTATGCGACGAACAAAAACCTGCTCGCTGTTGACGCATGAATGCATCCGCGCGCCCTTATGGTCGGCAGCGGCTGTTTGAAGCGATTCGGTCTCGATGCAGGGATTTAGCGAATGGCGAGATCGATCTTTGAAAATCGTTGCTTTGACCTGACTGCACATATCGCGGCTTTGTCGCCCAGTGCTCAAAGCTGAATGAACGCGCCCAAGGAAGTTTTCTAGGGGCGCGCCCTGCGAAACCTTGTCGCTTCTTAGGAGGTCAGCGGGTGAAAGAGAACGTCCCGTCTTCAACTGCCGGCCCGAGCATTTTGCCTGACTTTTCACCTGCGACAGTGCGGAGCCTTTGGGACCGGAGATATCGCCGATAACAGGTTTGCCGGTGCAGAAGTTGCGATAAAACGGGAATAACCATTACGGGTCATTTCACCATCGAGATAATTCAGCACTCCGCCCGCGGCGCCGCATCAAGAAGGCTCAATAACAATCTGGATCGAGCCGGTATCTCGGTCTTCGCCTTCTCCGGACCAAGTACTCCTCAGTTTCTGCTCGGAACTCCCGGGCTTACAGGCGCACCGAAATGTTCATCATCGCCGCGCTGGACTTTTGATCCGGTCGTACCACCCCCAAGGATATGGCGCGCAGTCGACCCTCGTTTTCCGGATCTCTAACGTTGATATAGGCATAGGCGGATGAATAACCTCAATCCGACGGCATCGCTTACGTAATAGCGTTGTTACCGCCAGAAAGATCCTCTGCGGCTGTTCAGTGTTTCCGGCAAACAAGGTTTCACGCTCGCTTCTTCCCATTTTCAAGCGCGATAGTGACGTCTTCGCGCCTGGCATAAGGTAAGGGGGGGCCTGCAGGCTTCGGCTTGGTCACTCGGCATCAAAGGCAAACGCCGGCGGACCATCGCGGCTTTCAAGAAATTATGTCGATACTCGTAAAATCTCCGTCCATGGGTCGAAGTGCGTCAAGTCCCGCCCACGTTAGACCGGCACCTATTAAAGATTAAAGGTAATAATAATAAACAAACGATCGTTTTCTAACGGCATTTTGTATGTAGGACATTGTTTAGCGGACTGTCGGGACACTTCTGTAAATTCCAAATTTGGGGGTGCGCGTATTACAGCTTCGCCAGACGTCTTGTTGCACAAAGCCGATACTGTCAAAATAAACTCATTCTTAATTCCTGAGCCAACCTCATTCCTGAGTGGCCTTAAGCTGTAGTCCAAACCCTAGTGCATAGCATTTATGAAACTGCGAACTCCGTTTCGGAGAATAGGAGCGTTTACATAATGTAATACAAGCTTGCGGATCAGAGCAAGCTTGAGCTGCTCGAGTTTCCTTGGCAGTAGTAGTTTGTTTCGAACTCAGTTGAAAACGGACTTCAGCGGCCGCGTCATCGGAGGCCAGCCACTGCAGCATTTCGGCCGTCCCCGCTTCGTCAGCCGCGGTACGTCATTCCATTAATTATGGATGCTTTCGATCTATGCGCTTTTCAAACAATTCTCGACATCACGCTTGTTCGTAAGGTCACAGGGAAAGGGGAAACGAGTTGAGCACCGAATTATGAGAAGGTAGAAAATATATGACCTTGGATGAACGCGGGCAATTTTGCGAGCAATTCCTAACCTTCTTTGAACGTTGGGCAACTCACAGCGCAGCGTCAGCTGGCTTCTCGGCGTTGTCCTGAAATCTGAACAGAATTTTGGTCGGGCACTGCGAGGAGCTACTAACTGAGGGACCAGACGCTGCGGGCAGGTTGCGTTGATGGTATCTATGTGGACACTTCCGCATAGATCTTCCCCAAGCCACGTTGCATAATGCTTTTACGTCCGAACAGCGCTGCGCTTTTTGGGATCAAACCAGCAATCAAGGTAATGATTGAAGGCGGTCTGCCGCCAATCACACGTGGTCCTCAGTTATTTGAAGCTGAACTAGCACAGTGGACATTTGCCGAGGGGCTATCACGGGCTACAGCTGGGACTAGAGATTCTACGAGCAGTCTCGGTAAGGACTTTTGCATTATTGTAGTGTAGTTCTGGTCAACAGTTTGGATAAAGAATATGATTTATATAGATAAATTACAAAACTGCTTTGAGATGAGGCCGATTACACGCGCCAAAATAACATTCATTGTGACCACTTTAAAATATAAACAATTATTAAAAACAGTATGTTACGCAAGGTGTGGGGCATTTTCATACAGATTTTCAGATTGTCTCTGAGCGCTAGCTAGCGGCCGAATGGCACCGCGAAGAGAATATAATCCGCGGGATAATCTTACCTGCCACATAAATCTGGAGAGCCAATTAAGTTTGACCTGTTCCACGGTTTGACGCGCTCCTCAGGCATTATCAGTATCACTATGGAGCTCGCGGCGCGCGACGGGATTCCCAGGGTTGAACCACTTTCGGACGCGGAACGAACAAAAGGCGGCATGCACCAACCCAATTACATCTTAGCTTGGCCGCAAAAACGTCCAAATAGTGGGGACCACTTTCACTGTCGCATTTTGTTTGCTCCTTCAAAAGGTTGAGCAAAACTCTACATTAACTGGAGGGAGTTTCGGGGGCAGGTCAATGGACATGGTCGATCCACGATGGAGGGGTAGTGCTGAGCGTCTGCTAAGCACACTGTCGCCAGTGGCGGTTCGGTGGGACAAGTTATGCGAAAAGCTTAGTAAAAAAGTGGAACATAGAGGTGTCCCACTTTGCCTACCAATTGATTTTACTGAAAAGTATTCCCGCCCCCTGGGCACCATTTTTGACTTCGACATAAAAGAGCTTGATCGGGCCAGTTATTCATCTCTGATTAGGAGTTGGGTGTGATGCGGCAGAGACTGCAATTATGGATTTTGCAGCTGAAGTTTATGGGACCTTTGTCATAAGGAAAAGGATCAACTTAAATCAGAGCTATGGTAAAAGGGGTTTAGCTTTTTCGACTGCATCGTTATACGATGCTTACCCATCGGTGCGTAAGCAAGTCCCCAGCAGTTATGTGCATTATCGGGATATTGCTATCTCATAAAAGAGTGATGAAGATTTGAGATGCCTCGTTTAACGCTGCTCTGGATGTGAAATTCTGCGGATGGGTGTTGTAAGGTTGTCGTTTTATCATTGGTTGCCAACATTGCTGATAAAGCCCGCAATTGTAGACATTACGGGACTCTAGGGAATGGGTTCGATTTTTGGAAGATTTTATATGGTTGACTGGGTACATTGAATAGGCTTTTCGCAAGCCCTTGTTTTGCGCCGATGAGCTTGGGCGCAAGCCCCGTAGGACAAAAATCAAATTTCCATAAAAGGCTACCGCTGCGATGTCTCATTCTCTGGTGCGCGGCGAAGGCTTTTTTGCCATCGCACTGCCGTGGGACACGTGCAGCAGGGCACTTATCCAGACTGTATTGATAGCGAAATGAAGAACGAGTCTCCAAGCTCAGCGAGCGAACTTTATCGGACCACCAATAACGCAAAAGAGCGCCGTGCCAGTCGCGCGGCCAACCACCGATAAAAATCTGGTAGACGGGATCTGCATCCGAGCCGATCAGAGATATCCAAATGGCAAGGTCGAAACGACCGCAGGCTGAGAGGCGTATGGCTGCGGCCATTGGAACGGTTGAGCTCGCAATTGCTTCGGGGACGGCAAGCACCGATGCGAAGAAACGCCGCCATGAAAGCAGCTGGCACTCAGCATATATCAGACATAAAGTTCATACACGAACTGGCAGCGGTTCCGGACAATTGCAGGCGAACCCGATACCGGCTGCAAACGCCGCGATAAACCCGTTTCCGCCGACTGCAGTCGCCGCGAAATAGCCGCCAGCGGCAAAGCGACAATTGTGGCTTATTCCTTCAACAATGGGGATGTCAGGTCGCGCTCCTGCGCCGCATAGCAACCCGATCTCTGAACATCCCCATTGTTATGAAGGAATAGCACATTTGTCGCTTTGCCGCTTTGCGGCTTATTTCGCGGCGATCTGCAGTCGGCGGAAAACGGGTTTATCGCGGCGTTTGCAGCCTGTATCGGGTTTCGCCTGACATTGTCCGGAACCGCTGCCAGTTTCGTGTATGACTTTAGCGAAAGCGTCTGAGGGCCAAGTCATGCTTGTCATGGGCGGCTGTTCTTCAGCATCAGGTGCTTTGCTCCGTCCGCCTAAATGCATTGCGAAGCCTCAACGTTTCCAATGGCCGCAGCCCAAGCTCTCAGCCTTGCGGTCGTCCTCGACCCCCCTGGCCATTTGGATATCTCTGATCGCTCGGATTGCATGATCCTAGAATTACCAGATTGTTTCTATCGGTTGGGTTTGGCTCCGCGCGGACTTGGCAACGGGCGCTCTTTGCGTTATTGGTGGTCGAAAAGTGTCGCTCCTGAAGCTTTGGAGACTTCGTTTCTTCATTTCGCGCTATCAATACGTCTGGATAAGTGTGCCCTTGCTGCACGGTTGTCCGGCAGTTGCCGATGGGTCCAAAAACCTTCGCCGCGCACCAGAGAATGGAAGGACATGCGCAGCGGGTAGCCTTTTATGGAAATTGATTTTTGTCTAGGCT
>Ga0163217_1033947_pt1 | contig 10366 bp, 15 predicted proteins | sample SynspAceP_FD_185933 | JGI IMG/M metagenome (GOLD analysis project Ga0163217, IMG submission 185933) | Saline lake microbial communities from Ace Lake in Antarctica - Synechococcus sp. Ace-P (PacBio error correction) | ecosystem: Environmental > Aquatic > Non-marine Saline and Alkaline > Saline ... | reverse complement strand
GTCTTAAACGGGAGGGTGCTGGCCATGATCTAGCCGGTTCCGCCTTGCGCGGTTTTCCCGATGAGTCCCATGATTATTGGGCCCCAACGTTTAGTCATAATAAAAGGAACGCGCGCCGATTGCGATCTAAGAAACCGCCTTGCCGAAACACACGCGAAGGATCACCGCATGGCGGCGTTCACCTTGCACACCATTCCCGAACTGCAATTCGATCTTCACAGACCGCGGGTTTGTCGAAGAGAAGCTGCGCAGTTTTGCATCAACCGATATCACGACAGGCGTGGCGCAAACCGGTATTGTCGCGGTGATCGAGGAAAGACCAATACCTCGGGGCGCAGCATCGGGGTTGCGGGCGGATATGACGCGCTACCGTCACAGAGGCGACGGGCTGAATATGCGTCAAAAACAAGCGGGCCAAGATGCACGCCTGCGGCCCGGACGGCATACCGCTATGCTGCTTTGGTGCGGCGCAATACCTGGCGGAAAACACGCAATTTTGACGGGCGCGCAGTGCTGATTTTTCAAAACCGCGAGAGGCGGCGGGCGGCAAGTTCATGGGTCGAGGAAGGTCTGATGGAGCGGTGGTCGATCGACGAAAGTGTACGGCATGCCACAATATGCCTATTCAGCCTGTCGGGCCCATTTCGCATCGCGTGTGGGGCGTTGCTGGCGCGGCGGATTGAATTCGATATACAATCCACCGGGCAGGGTGGTCATGCCGCTGCCCCCCATGAAAGCGATTGATAACCAACCTTGCTTGCGGCCCATGTCGTCGTTGGCCTGCAATCCATTTGCCCGGCGCGCAATGTGGACCCGATCAAAGAATGCGGTGGTGTCGGTCTGCACCATGCGATCCGACACCGCAGCCACAACGTTCTTGCCGCAGAAGTGCGTTTGCGCGGCACGGTCCGCACACTTGATGCAAGCATCCGCGATTGGTGAAGACCGGCTTGCAATCGGTCGTGACCCATACCTGCGCGGGGCCATCAAATGTGACCACCAACATCCACCTATGTACGGGATACCCGATCACGGTGAATGCTGAGACCAACACCGGCTATGCCGCGATGTTGGCGGAAAACATCACGCCGGTGTGGAACCGTGACACGCCCCGATCATGCGCGGGGGAGGATTTTCTCGTATATGCTTTGAACCAAGGCGCCCCGTGGCCATATTATGTTGGGCAATGGCGACGCGGCCCACCGTCCACCACCCTATGTATTAATTTCAAACGATGACGCGATTCCCCGCAGGTTGTAGCGGTACGCGAAATGATTGAAACAAGATTTCCAGCCTAGCCAGCGGGCTGCCTTGAAAAGCGGCACCGCCGCATGCTTTTTATCCCCCAGACTTCGAGGACTTTGAAAAAATGCCCGTAAGAACCGATTTGCCGAATGCACACCGAATCACCGCATGGCGAGTTTGATCTGCATGAACACCCCGAAATCTTGTTTGAGACCACACCGCGCATCTGCACGGTTGCTGAAAAGCTGCGGCCTTTGGCTTGCGCGAAGTCGTCGAAAGCATCGGGCGTACGGGGCGTTGTCGGGCGTGATTCAAAGGGCAAACTCTACCGCGTCGGGCAAGGTCATCGGGACTGCGCGCAGATATGGACGCGCTTGCCGATCCACGAGCAAACCGGGTTGGACTATTTGCCTCCAAGGGACGCCCCAACGCGATGCCACGCCTGCGGCCCACGAACGGCCACACGGGCGATGCTTTTGGGGCGGGCGCAATATCTGGCCGAAACGCGGCAACTTGACGCGGACGGTCGTTGGTATCTTTCAGGCCCGCCGAAGAAGGTGGCGGCGGCGCGGCGCGAGATGTGCGAAGATGGCATGATGGACCGGCTGGGGCATCCAAGAAGTTCTATGGCATGCACAACTGCCCGGTATTCCCGCAGCAGGTTCAGTTCAGGGCATTCGCCCCCGGCCCCGGTCTTTGCGGCACCCGATTCTGCTCTGAGTCGAGGTCGAAGTCGGCGGGCCACGCTGCCAAGCCGCATGAGGACCATCGTACAGGCGTTGTGACCGCGCATTATCATTCACTGCGCTGCAAACCATCGTCAGCCGGAATGCGGACCCTGTGGGCAAATAATCGTGGTGTTCCATTACCTCGATGAATCCTCCTCCAAGGCATTCAACGTCATTCCCGCAGCGTGTGAACCTGCTGGGCACCGTGCGCCACTTTGTCAAACGACCTGCGCGATCTTGCAGAAAAACGCGTGACAGAGATTTTGCGGGAAGGCATCGCCACACCTTTGGGCGCGACGGGCACGGGTTCAAATTACGTGCGCAAACTATCCGTTGATGGTTTGAACCACGACGCGCAGACCGAATTCGCGGCGGATGCGCGCGGTATTTCAGGGCATTGACGAAGCGCCCTGGTCATGGCGGCGAGGGATTTCGCACCTTTATGCTCGAAGAAGCAGCCCGCGGTGCTTTTATTCTGGTCGGGCAATTGGCGACACGCGATGGGCACAACCCGATGTATAACTGTAACGACGATATTCATCCCCTGCCGCCTGCAGGCTGGTGGCAGGTATCGCCGACAGCGTATGGGCCAATTCGGCTAAGGGCTCATTGCGCATGGGCGTGGGGAAACCCGCGCCCTATGCGGCCAGGCAGTTTACGGTAAAATCTTGACCCAATGCCGCGGCTTCGCGCGCATCGGAAAAATCCGACACGACATAGCTTTGCGCCCGGCCTCTCCCACGCCGCCAGACGCGTCCGGTCAGACCAGGGCATCGCGTGTCGCAGGGCCTCAAGGCGGGGATATTTGTCTGGGTCCACAGCAGGGCCGGTTGTGCCTTGCACACAAAGCTTTTTCAAAACGCGCCCACACGGGTAAGCGACGACTGGCACACCGCAGGCCATCGCTTCGATCGGGGTCATGGGTCGAACCTCCCAGCGTTGCGCGCGACATTTAAAAGAATCCAAGCAACACGAGAAAATCGGCCATATCGTCTTACGGGCACCTCTGGCAGAAAGAGCATCCGGTCCGACAGGCCCTCCGGCACGGCGCGGTCTTTCAGGGCCTTTTCTCGAAAGGCTTCGTACTTTCTCGGTCGCGCGCCCCATCACAAGGGCCACGACATCGGCGATGACGCGCAGGATGGCGGCAGCATTGGCCTACGACAAAGGCATCAGTGCCCTTTTTGCCGCGCGATACGGCCATAGCAGCCCACCCAGCGTCGCATTCACCGGCAGCTTAAGCTCGGCGCGCAAGCGGCGCCGGTCTTTCGGGCGAAGGGGCAAAACCTTCGGTGTTGATTCCATGCATGTCACATGGCCGGGGTTTTCCAGATAGGCGTTGTCCGGTCCGAAGGTCGCAACCCACGTATCCATCCGCCGGATCAAGCCAGCGCGTCAGGCCGGTCTGCTCGCGTTGGCTGGCCGAGGTGAACATCAGCCTGAGCCGTTTGCCAGCAGGGATAGCGCAAGCGCCCAGCCCGCCTCAGCATCTCTACGTTTACCGCCGCGCGTGCCAGACCCGCCAACCAGAGGCTGATGGCCCCCGCGCGACATGGTTGATCAGCGACGACAAAAGGCACCTGTGGCCACCGTCCTTCGGGGACGACAGGACCCGGTCGCTATACGACGATATGTCACGTTGATTGCACCGGCACAGCCGCATCACAGTGGCGGTGACGCCGCTCAGCCGGCGCTTGAAGTTCGGGGCGATCACATCGGTGCGGGCAAGAGGGTGCGTCATGGGGTACCAACTTGAGAGTTGGTGATCAGACGGCTTGGCTATTACAGATACACAGACATATATCGTCCTGCGCGGCGATTGAAACGGGATTGCGGCTGCGGTCATCGTCGCGAGCTCTTGGGATTGGTCCAAGAGCGGACAGAACACGGGCGGTCAGGTCTTCGCCGTCCGCCACAATCGCGCGGCCCTTTCGGTTTTCAAGCTCGCGCATAGGTCTCTGCAAAAGCCGCGACATGGTTTGCCTGAAAGCACAGCAGCGCCCGATTATTGCGCCAACCTTCGGAACGGGTTGTGCCCGCCAATGGGCAAAGAGAGCCGCCCAGAAAAACCACGTTCAGACAGGCTGTACCACAGACCCCAATTCACCAGCGGTATCCGCCAGATAGACTTGCCCGCCCGGCGCGTCGCCGCGCTGCGCCGTTGGACGGTCAGGCCAGCATCATGGGCCAGTACCTCGACCGCGTCGCCGCGTTCGGATGGCGGGGGGCAAGTATCAACAGAGATCGGGCAGGTCGCGTAACAGCTTGCGGTGCGTCGCAAGTACAGTCCGTTTTCGCCTTCATGGCGTCGAGGAGGCAAACCCATCCGGCCGCCCAGTCAAGCGCGCGGTCACCCGTGCAAGCGCCTTGTCCGTCGACCTGCAGAGGGGCCGGCCATAGATTTTAGATTCACCCGCGCGGACACGCGATCGGCAGGGGCGTGCATGCGAATCAATTGCGTTTTGCCATCGCGTCTCATTCTGGTCAGGATCAGCGTTAAAAACATCAAAACAGATAGCAGGCTGTGCGGAGGCCATTTTCCCAGAATCCACGGTCTTGTCAGACATCCGTGCATTTGACCAAGCCATCGGCGCACCTGTCGCATGGGTCCGGCGCAGCATCTGCGGGCCAAAATCTCGCTTTCGAACAAAAATTCGCGGCATCGGGCGCCAGTTTGGGACAAAAAGCGCTTAAGGGGGCCCGGGGCGTCAAGCGGGCGCGGAACTGGTCACCGCTGCGCGCGGCAGACGCTGCCCACCAGCTTGGCCGAGGTCGCGGTTTGCCGATGTTGAGCAGGAATTGCGAATCGTCGGGGCAGCATGATGCCCATGCGGGTGATCAAACGCCAGCACCGGACAGGCTTTCTCGAAACCGATGCTGCATGGAACCCAGGACCAGCTTTGCCATCCGTCTGGCGCGGCAGCGTCGCCAATACCCGCGTTTCTCGCCCGCGCGGGGCAGCGGCGCAACATCTGCCCGTGCAGTTTGCGGGCCTCTGCGCTGGCGGCAAAGGGGGATCAGGCAGCGGCTGGCAAGAACCCAGGCGCGGTACAGAAATGGGCGCGGACCACGGTTCGGGTCAGCCGCCTGTGTGGCTCATGTGGCGGGGCATCTGCCCATCCAGTTTGCCCGGAGTAAATCAAAAGTCATGGCCCTTGGGCTTTAGGTTGATTTCGACCGCCGGCGCGGATGGCGTCTTTTAGGGGGGCGTCATCCTCGGGGTGGTGCCGCTAAGGCGGCACCGCAGGTCGGCCACGTCTTCCTGACCCAAGGACACATAAGATCTCGCCCGTGCAGCGGATCCGCACGCGGTTACACCTTTTTCGCAGAAAATTTATGCGGACAACGGCCGTGATAAACCCGATCTTCTGACCGCGTCTCTTTCAAAGCCGCACATAAACGGGCAGGCCCGCAGTGTTCTCTGCCAAATCGGGTTAACGGTGTAGTGATCCTCGTAGGCGCGGCGCACGGTCTTTGAGGGACCAGTACTGCCCAAACGGGTCCTCTGGTTCCCGAGGATCGCCCATGGGCATCACCTCTAATCACGTCAGATTCAATCCGCGCGCGGCCACACCACGCGGTCATGCTGGGCAGCTCGGCCTCGTTAAAGCCCTTCAGCGCCACGGCTGTTGATTTTTGACCCGCAAAAGCCCCGCAATTTTGCGCAGCATCAATACGCGCAGGGACTTGGGGCCAGCGGCCCAGCGTGTTGATATCGGCAAACTTTGGATCGTCCAGGGCGTATTCCAGCGACACATTCACGCGGCGCACACCGGGCGGCATAAAGGTCGGCGGCGTAACGCTCCAGCTGGCTGCCATTGGCGTCAACGTCAGCTCTTTGAGCGTGCCGGCGTCCAGATGGCGGGTCATGCTGTTGAAAGAAGGTCATGGATACCCTTGCGCACCAAAAGGCTCCGCCCCTGTGATGCGCAGCTTTTGCCACGCGATGATCGACAAAGTTGGTGCCACAGCCGATCCAGGCTCTTCCAAGACAGAAGTTCCTTTTTGGGCAGGAAGGTCATATTCTCGGGACATGCAATAAACACAGCGAAAGTCACAGCGACTGTAAACAGAGACAGCGCAGATAGGTGATAGCGCGCGTAGCGAACGGGTCAATCCAAAGGTTGCATTCAGTATCCCATAGTTAAACATCGGCCCATCGCGGGGGGCAAGTAGCATTTAGGAGATTGAAGCGGCTTCGTTGGAAGGGGGCGATTAGATTTATTTCATGAAACATTATATTATTTAGGTATCGCGTCGTGGGTCTGCCGGATGTGGCCGGCACGTAACGGATCGTATGGGTCTGGGGTAACAAGCCGGCGACGAAAGTACGCCCGCGGTTTACAGCAGAAACTGGTGTCGAAACGGGCGAAACGCAACACGTCGCCGAGCACCACCGCGCGCGGCCCGCCTGCAGCTGCGCGGCCACGGCGGATGCCTTGGATACACGACGGCTGAACAGCGCGCCGAGCGTCCAAAACCCGCAGCGTCGGGGGCAAGTCACGATGGCACTGACCGGCCTCGCTTGGCAGTTGCGACCGAACCGGGGCTGTGGCCTGAAAACGCCCGCTGTGAAATCAGAGATGCAGGGCCGCGTGACCAACCCCGCGACTGGTGTTAAATCTTCTACCGGTTAAGAGCTGATCCCGCTGGACGGACCTGCATCGGGCGGCCAGCCCGTATGTCACTGTCTTGCATTGCGGTTGATCGGGGACGTCGCTGACGGATCTGACAAGGTCATAGTTCAAAACGAACGGGTTTAACTCTGGCGGTCCTATAACATCAAAATGCAAAACGGGCGTTCGAGGAAAACCTTGGAACGGCCCGTTCTCGTTCAGGATCAGACCTTGCATTTCAGTCTTCCGACGTTGCGTCGTGTTCATCGGCTGCTGCTTCAAGCGGGAAAAGTCTGGCAATTTACCGTGCCGCCTCTTTGATCGCATTAAGGCTTGAGGGGGCGTTGCGGGTGGCTTTCGATAAAAACTCTGCGCGCCCGCGCTGGATCATGTACGGCTTGAGGGTCGCGTACCCACACGCGGATGGCCTTTTGCAAGATACCGTTCTTGACCGGCAGAATTAGCCCGCCGCCCAGCCAGGAATTACGCTCGCGGGTCGTCCAGTCTTTCGGGTTTTGGGTTATTCTGCTTTGTCCACGGTAATGTGGCGACCCAAAGCTGGCGCTTTGACCAAAGGCCTCCGGATTGGGCCCAGCTTTCGACAACATCCAGACGCTGAGGATCGGCAAGCAACCGGCTTTTTGGCCGCCATAACAGGGCGTGATCGGCGGATGCGCCCAGCTGTCAAAATTCGGGCACCCAAGCTTTGGATCAACTGCCACGCCGCTTTACGGTCAAATCGGGGCGCAGGCGGGCTTGGTCAGCAGTTTCGCGCCGCGAGCCGGGCTTCGAAAATGTCAGTCTGCACCAGTGCGTCCGCCAGTGAAATCCGGTCAGCCAAACGACAGCTCGGCCCGCCAGGCTTTGGTCAGATCGTTGATCTGCGGGTTGGGTCACGCCCAGATAGGGGATCCACCTTGTTGAAGCGCCTGTTGCAGTTTGTCGACGGCGTGGGGGTCAGCCAATACGTGAGCTGCGCCATATAGGGGTTAGTTCATTTTCTACGGTCACCGATTTGGCTAGGTTGCGTGGCTTGGTCGAACATCTGTCCCCTTGCGATGGCAGTATGATAGGCCAGCAGTGGGCAGGGATTGGCATAAAGGATCGGGGCGAGTGCATCTGCAAACCGGACGGCTTTCGATCTGCCCCCATGTTTGCCTTCGGATTCTGCATTCCAGTCCTGCGCGGTCCGAGATCAAGATGACCTTTGCCCTTTGCGCGCCTGACTTCTTGCATGTTTCTGACGGTTTTATCGAACAAACGCGTTCGTTGGGGCCATGACCACCACTGGAACGTTCTTCGTCGGATCAGAGCGATGGGCCCGTGCTTCAGTCCCGGAATGCATAAGCTTCGGCGTGTATATAGCTGTTTCTTTAGTTCAATGCACCTTCTAGGCGCGGAGGGGAACATTCGCGCCGCGCCCCAGAAACAGCCGTCGCGTGCCGATAGACCAGCTTGTAGGCCTCGTCGCGCAAGCGGCCTCGTTTTGTTCGAGCGGGCAGTATTGATTTCAGCGGGACGGCTATGGACCGCAGGCCAAGACGTAATCTGCCTGCTCTTCCTGGTGATTGCCACCGCGGTCCACGGCGGCTTTCAGCACCTAAGGAACAGGACGGTCAAACTGGCAGGTGAACGCTTTGAGTGGATGCCACACCGACCTCTACGCCAGCATGGATCGGGCAGCGCCAGATGTTTCACGTTGCAAGTGACGGGACTCAGTAACAATTAACCAACCGAGGCGATCAGATCAGCCTTGCCGCGCAATAGCGCAGGGCTGCGAGTGCTGTATCGGCGGTTTCGCCCGGGCACTGGCTGACAAAACAGGGCCATCGTCCGGTCGGAAATCGGCGTTCGCCGGTACCGGAATTCCGAGGCCACATCGGACCCTCAACGGGCAGGCGGGCAATCTGCTCGAAACAGTATTTTTGCCGTTGAGCAAGCATAAAAGGCCGTCCGCAGGGGCGACCATGGTGATTCCGGTCGAGTTGGTGGAAATCGAGGCCCGTGATCGGGCAGGCTATGATCTCTCCGTCCGCGGTCAGTAGCGCACAAGGCGCCTCGCCGATGACGGCAGGCTGTTCGGCGATCTCTTTCGCCATAAAGTCGTTTGTGGCCGCCTTTGTCGATTGCGGGTGGTGTCGAGGCCGATCTTCTTAACCACACGATCCAACGGGCCAGCAGCGTCATTGGCATGCGGTAAATCTTGACCGATGTACGGGTCAGCACAGCGCGGTCGCCTTCTTCAAGGTAGCGTCACGCGGTCCGTCATCGGCGACAGGCGATTTCGCTCGGTTCGCTGCCCTAGAACATCCTCGTTGTCGCCATAGCCCAGCGGCAAGCGGGGCCCTTTGCGTGCGCGATCAATCAGATCGTCTTCGCCGTCAAAAACAGAACGCCAGCGCAAAGGGCCCGATGCAGACGTGCGATGGTCTTGGTTGCGGCGTCCAACCGGGCTCAATCCTTCGGCCATGTATTTCTGGGAGGTGAGCAGCGCAACGGTTTCTGTGCCGTTTCGTCACGAAATTTTACGCCGTCCTCGGCCCAGCTCAAGCCCGCAGTTCGCGGGGAAGTTCTCGATGAATTACCGTAGTGTGCACGACTGCCACGGGTCCGCCCTGATTGCGGCGTGGCTTGGTGACGGTAGGGGGCACCGTGGGTTGGCCCAACGGGTTGTGGCCGATTGCCTGACTTGCCGGGCCAGCGGCTCCATGGGACAACAGGGTCTGACAAGGTTACCAGCTTTCGACTGCCCGGCGGGCGGTCCAGCTTGCCTGCGTCAACCGTGGCGATACCGGCGCTGGGGGTCATAGCCGCGGTTATTCCAGGCGTTTCAGGGCTTCGGACGAGGGTAGGCGCAACTGTCGTGTTGGCCAAGGATAACCGGACAAATACCACACAATAATTAGCTGCCTCTCTGCTGTTTTGGCCTTCCTTTTGGCTTTAACATTCGAAACCAATTTTCCGGGCCATTGCCGGGTTTTTCTACCTGCGTGCGCCGCGGCTACGCCGTGCGTCTGCCTCTACATCCGACGTGATTTCACCGAACCTGAATCCTGTCATCGCGCCGTCGCCATATTTGCAAACGGGTGCCCAAAACCAGCATGGTGTTTTGACCCGAATAAACGCATTTGGCCCCGATATGGGTATGGGCTTTCATCACGCCGTCGTAGTTGCCAGGTGATTGTTGCCGCGGCGATGGTTGGCTTTTGGCACCCGAATGGTGGGCGTCGCCGATTGTAGCTTTAGGTGGTTCACCTTGGCCCCTTCGGCGATTCTGCGCGTTCTTTTCACTTCGACAAAAAGTTGCCGATGCGCACATCCTCGGGACAGCTCTGCACCGGGGCGCAGGACGGGCGTTAGGGGGGCCGATTGATGCACCACGGGCGACATTGGCAACCCTTCGAGGTGGCTGAAACGCGCCGGATAGTGGCCACCGGATTTCGAATGGTCACGGGCCCGGGGCCGGAAAACCCACGTTGGGTTCCGATTTCACCGTAAATCCGCGGCCGATATTAAGGTATCGCGTGCGAAAAAATTTAGTGACCGTATCGGGGGGCCAATCAAGGGCGTGAATGCCGGTCTTTCAGGGGCTTCGCCGCCACGGGCCCGGCGATTTGGGAAACGCGGGGCCATTCGCAAGCGGGCCCCCAGAAATTTCAAGCCCCGGCCGGGGAATTTCAACCCGCCCCCAAATTTTGGGTTTATCCCCCCTTCTTTTTCTCTTATATTATATAATAAAATAAAAAATAAAAAAAAAAAAAATAAAAAAAAAAAATG
>Ga0163217_1044839_pt1 | contig 10367 bp, 9 predicted proteins | sample SynspAceP_FD_185933 | JGI IMG/M metagenome (GOLD analysis project Ga0163217, IMG submission 185933) | Saline lake microbial communities from Ace Lake in Antarctica - Synechococcus sp. Ace-P (PacBio error correction) | ecosystem: Environmental > Aquatic > Non-marine Saline and Alkaline > Saline ... | reverse complement strand
TTTCCCCAAGATTCGATGCAAATCGACATGTACACCGCCGCAATGAGGACAATTAGTTGGCGTTTCACGGTCCACCATAGCCCGCAGTTCGAGCGTGTCGATCGAAGCAATCGGTTGTCAATTGAACTGCGGCCGAATCTACAGTCGGAGCTCTCGTTCGAGCCCGAATTCCGGCTTAACGTAGGACAGGCTTGCTAGCCAGTTATGTACGTCAGGCTTTCAGGCTACAAACACACGACTACTTTGGCGACAGGTAGCAGGCCTGAGCTACGTTGCCGTCTTCGCAAAGAAACGTTCGTTCCCGTCTGCGTTCGACGTTGATCCACGGGGCGTTGGTGTTCTGTCACGGTGGGCACGCCCGAGCGTTCAGGCCGGCGACGAAGGTGGTGAATCGGTCGAACCATCCGACCAGGCCCACCAAGTCAGCCGTCTATCGTTCTGCGTCGAAAATGGGGAATTGCTACACGCCAGCCAGATCGCCCTGACCACATGCTGCCGCTTCGTCCGTGAGTAAATGGGAATTTACTCAAGGACGATCCAGGGCGAGAACCGACGCCGACTCGCCTTCAGCATGCAGTACGCCAAACCAGCCTTTGGCGGGCACGATACGATGTTTGGCCCGCACAATCGGTGGCCGACAAGTCCAAACTGATGCGCTGATCGATGAGCCAGTTCGGGTGCTCTTTCATTGGCGAATTCTTCTTCGAGGAGAACACCGATTCGATAATATGATTATGATTATGATTAAAACACTTCGCTCGGCGTCTACAAAACCGAGTCTGCCGGAACAACTCTACCGTGACAAACGGCTCGATCTACTTGCAGCCAAGAGATAACGCTGATTGCGCCCGCGCGGGTGGAGATGCACCGGTTGGCCGTTCCACAGGGTCTGCCGGGATGTGCGTCGTTAAAAACTCTTTCATCGGCCTTACGTCTTTCGCGTCAGCAATCAGTAATGCAGGATAGGAAACCACGATTGCAGGCACCGTTTGGGTCGCGGTTCTTTTTTATGCCAGGGATCCAAAGCCCTCGTAGAGGTCTTCGGGTAATGGATGCGGGGCGCGGGACTACCTAGGCTGGATCCTGAAAGGATCGCAGCGATAGCCCGTGGTTTGAAACGGCAGCGGACACCACCGCAATCGATGACGACGCGCTTCCCCACCCTGAAAAGGGTCGCAGCCTTCGCCGTATGAGGGATCCAAAGACGCTGTGACACCCTTCGGGGGCAAACTCGCGTTCCTCGCGGATGTTTCGGCGTTGTTCGCTTGCGCTCGACCGCCGGCTAATCGCTGAAAACGCCTTCAGCGTAGAGACCAAAAACCGGACAAGGTCCAGTCGCTCAAAAGCGGAGCTTTTGAGCAGACCAGGCTGGGTCAAGCCGCTTCGGCGCGACCCACCATCATGGTGACGGTTGGTGATGGTGGGTCTTGCGTCGCAAAGCCTCCTTGACCCACCCTACATTTCCCCTGCCCATTTCACCGAAACGATTTCCGCGATCTGCTTGCCGTTTTAATGTGACGAAGTACTTAGCACATCCACGGTGCGGCGATTCCGGCGCGCCGGTCAGGGATCAGGTTAACCCGTTAGGTGAAACTGCCGCAGCCGGTCAGTCCCCATCGCGTTCGCCGAGTTTCAAACCTAACCAGGTGACCAACAGTACCACGGGGATCGCGCAGGCAAACGTGACTGATCAGACACCGGCACAATGCGTTGTCCCGAAGAACTGCGAGCAAGGACCGCCAGCGCCGGACGATGATGCTGAATTCAAGTACATCGAGAAAGAAAACACGCGACTTTGCCGCGTGGTCCCAGTCATGAGCCTGGACCCACAAACACCATCGGGGCGTCGCCGAGGCCGACGAGTCCTTGGAAATACCGGAGTTACGGGAACGCAATTCCAGCTCCACACCGGATGAAGATTGGGGACGGGAACCGGACGCCAAAAAAAAAAAAAAAAAAAAAAAAAAAAAAAAAAAAAAAAAAAAAAAAAAAAAAAAAAAAACAAAAAAAAAAAAAAAAAAAAAAAAAAAAAAAAAAAAAAAAAAAAAATCCACAACATCACGAAGGTCGCAATCAACACCATCATTGCCGACCATTTGGCCGCAGATGAACGATCGAGAACGATTCAAATAGTCTGAGAGCGGATGCCGCACAACCGATCGGCAAGAACGCCAGACGTGTGATTCCCGGCCAGACCAAACGTTCGAGTGTTTCGGGCAGGCGTCACGGAACACACACGCCCATAGGTTTTGTGGATCGCGTCGCGATGATCAGGGACGCCTTGCGCTTCCGGGACGAAAAACCCGCCCACAGCATCGCGGGCACGGATCAGCAGACGCGGCGAAAACCGGGCCGCGATTGAACGAAAAATTCCGAGCGACAAAACAGCAATCAAACCAACGATGGGAAGGTGATCGATGACTTCGATAGCAATATCGTTCAATCGGATTACGGTTTCACAGAAGAGACGTTTTGGTCAGGGTGCAAAAGCCTTCCCGGTCGCATTGCACGTTAGGCGAGTCTCTCTGAGGCACTCGCAAATTGTTAAATTTGCACGTAGGGCTGAGTCTCTCTTGAGACTCGCAAATTTTAAATTGGCACCGTAGGCGGTCTCTCTGAGACTCGCAAATTTTAAATTGCACGTAGGCGAGTTCTCTCTGATTGAGACTCGCAAAATTTTGAATTGCACGTAGCGAGTCGTCTCTGAGACTCCGCAAAATTTTGAATTGCACGTAGGGCCGAGTCTCTCTGAGACTCGCAAAATTTTGAATTGCAACGTAGGCGAGTCTCTCTTGAGACTCGCAAATTGAATTGCACGGGTATGGCGAGTCTCTTCTGAGACTCGGCAAAATTTTTGAATGCACGTAGGCGAGTCCTCTGAGCACTCGCAAATTTTGAATTGCACGTAGGCGAGTCTCTTCATTGAGGGACTCGCAAATTCCAGCGTCTCCGAGAGACGACTTGCTACGACTGCACAGAAGATACCCCGTCGTCAGACCAACGCCGACAACAGAACGCAGCACGACTTTCAAATTTCCGGAGCCAGTCCAGGGCAGGAAATCCACTCGCTGCCTTTTGTTTTCGTACGTTCGGCAAAACCGCGCGCTGGGGACGTCGAGCGAGGGCGTCTTCGTTGACCATTCATGGGACGAACTTGGCGTCCCACCAGGTATTCAAACGCGCTCAATAATTCTGCAGCGACCGTTGGATGCTCGGCGGCGACGTGGTCGTTTCTCCCAGGATCCGTTGACGATGTCGTAGAGCTGGATTGTTGCACCAATCGCCATCGTCTTCGTTGCGGACGGCGAACTTTTTGTACTTGGCCGCTCGGGGGTCGGATTGTTGCCTTGAACCCCATTCGACCGGGGTGGCGCCCGCTTTGTTCCATCGTCCGCATGGAAGAAACCCCACGTTCCGCCGGGCCACTCGGGCGAGGAATCGGGAAATCAAGGGCCATCAAATCGCGTCCGTCGAGTTGCAACGTCGTCGGGGATCGTTCGCGCCGGCTGACACTCGCGAGCGTGGGATTTTACAGTCGTAGTGACGGGCTAAACGTGTCAATGTCTTGCCCGGCTAGGAATTGCCAGGCGCAACTGCAAATCATGAACAAAACGGGCAACGCGGGAACCGCCTTCGTGATGCACGGGAATCCTGGTTTCTTATCCGCAAGATACCCCGTTATGTCATGTCTAGATTCTTCGAAACAGCGGGCCCGATTAAATTTTTATTGACTCGCGCGCTGGGGGGCGCTCCTGGGGTTACCTGCGGTCATGTAGGTATCAAACAAGTTTGTTTTTGTCGCGCGGATAGAATTTTTCCATCTTGTGCGTTTCGACGCTTTCGCTGGGACCATCTGAGTTTTTCAACAGCGTTTGACGTCCCGCATCCATGTGGGTTGCCGTCGATCGCGATAACGTCAACCGAAGTAATTCCTTGTCGCCCGACGTCGATCTCCCAGCGCATCCGCGAGTGGCGGGAAGCGTGTTTGCCGCGAACATGGACCAAAGAACCGAACCAAGAGAACGGCAGGCGGAGCGGACGTGGGTTTTACTTTCCTGCCTGGGTAGCATTTGCGGCCTGCGAACGCGCCTGATTAAATTTTTGAGCAGAGTCCTTGCGGTGAGTCACGACTCGCTGGTCCCGTTGACTGCTGTATGTGATGAACCGGGTCATCCATCGTCCGTGGCGTGTCGACTCACAGACCCACTCTCGTCCTAACTCACCGTGTTGAACACGTAGTGTAGCGTCTTTGCGGAGGACGCGCGCTGATGGCAAACTTTTGGCCGAAAAAATGGTTTTTTCCGAATGTTCCTTTTTCGAAATCTCAGAGAATGAATCAACCGATTGGCGCGTTCGCCTCGTGACAGTAGACAACGTCTCCAATGTTTTGCGACTCAGGCAGTGTCAGGAGAGAGCTGTTTGACTATATATCAGTGCGGTGCAATTCTAGATGTTTAGATGTGTGCAGATGTCAGACTAGCGCTACAGGTATGCGTCTCGAAACATGTCCAGCAGTCGGCGTCTCACGTGTGCAGGATCACTGCGGCCTAGTCGTATATGCTAATAGTTCCACACAGATACTGCACTCCGAGTCCTGACCGATGGATGAAACTGCTGCTCTCACTCGAAAGCGCGCTCTCTTACAATTTGCGTGTACGTGCTTCTACGATGCAGACTGCGTCCCTCCGAGTGCATTCCCAGTATGCCATTTTGTTCCGGCGGAGCTCGCATAGCTCAGCGACACTCGCCTACGGTGCGATTTATATCACTTGCTTTGTCGTGTGCATCTCTCGAGACATATCTCGTGCGAGACTTTATAAACGATAGATTGCGTGACCGAGATGCTCTGACGAGAGATATCTCCCGGTTGCAAATTTGTAAAATTTGCGAGGTCTCAGAGAGGATCCTGCCCTAGTCTCGAGCCGTGTATGCTCGCTAGATGTGCGACCGGAGGCTTTTGCACGGTGATACCCCCGCATATTAATATGATAACCGCGTATCTGCTGAAGACGCGATCCGACCGGACATTCAACGCGATGAACGCGTTCTCCGCTGATCGAAGGCCACACTCTCGGAGACTGACTGCGCTATGCGAGATAATTATGCTCAGTTGGAGACGGCGTGTGAGTTGTGTCTTGGTCAGAGTTTGTCGAGGTGGGCGGTGTGTGTGCGCTCGCGGGATAAGAGTATCCTGCAATCGGGCCGTCCAGAGTTTCGCGACCTCGGGTCCTTAGCCTTGTGCCTGTACTCGTGCCGCGAGGTTGTGTTGTGGAGCCAGGTGCATTTTTGTTTTGACGGGATCCCGGGTCAAGGATCTCGGCGCTGTTAGTCATCTTCGCGACCACCCACGCAAGACGCATGGGTGGCGTTGCGGTTGCACGTGCGCGGTGATCTGTGAGCACCCAACCACGATACGGATGTCTATTGCCTGGGGTACTCAACGCGCGTATTCTTGGGCCGATCGCTGGTCGAGCGGGGTGGGTTCTTGATGACGCTATGCGGGCACTCTTCCCTATTTGCGGAGAAGTCGTTCGGTATCCTATCTCTGTTTTATCGTGGTGACGCGTAGCGCCAGCGTAACTGCGATCACGAACTGGAACACAGTATCTAATGCGCTGGTTGGGGATTAGGTAGAATTCTGCTGTACCTCTCTGAACAATTGTTAAATTGCTACAGTGCTCCGCGTCTTCCACGGCTGTTATCCGCTTCGTCACCCATCTCGTGTTTTGGCCCTGTCAGCCTGAAAGCTGATGTACGAAACAGTCGCACGTTATGTTTCGGAGCTGGTGTATACTCTGCCGTGCCGTGGTCTCCCACTCTCGCTCGCTCCCAGAGTGTCAAATCTTCCGAATGAACTCGGTGCAGAGCATTGCTCCGGCTCTCGACCCCGCATGGTGTTGTGTTGCGCGTAGGTTGATGAAATGACACAAGGCGCGAGGCACTCATCGCGTGCCGGGAGTGCTCCTTTCAGCGAAGTGTGATTTACTCTCAGCGCAAAGCCTCATATGCAAATCATCCTACACATCAGTGAACCTCTCCGCGCCTGATCACTCTCACTTCGGAGACATTGTGCTAAACTCGTTGTTGCTTCGACAAACGCGGGTAGTTCGCGAGAGCGTTCTGCGCAGGTCGGGCTACTGTGATAAACAGCCATGGTTGTGAGCAGTATGCTCCTCCGAGTGCCTCTTCGTTCTCGGCGGAGAGACTACACTCTCGGATACACGACTGTGGCTTGAGCTTTTGAACTTCTCACGGAGCACTCTCGCTCGCTGTGGCGACCTCGGCGTGGCTGGAACAGGCTCAAGTCTTACACATCATCAGCTGTGGAGCCTTACCACTTTCAGCCTCTACCGCTCACACACAGCACTCTATACTCTCTATATAATAATCAGAACAACCGAGACTCTCGGCGCATCGTGCTTCAGATGCATGCACAGCTATGTGACCTCGTGTGCGCATACAAGACCGACGTGATAGGAACTCTCTGTTGCGTCAAAAGCAGTGACCGCAAGCGGTCCAAAATTTCGCGTCTCCGTGCATAATTCGGAGTGGGCGAACTGAAACCGAAGGGGTGTCAAGATGCGAGCGACTTTGGTATCGAGCCCAGACAACCCCCCAATTACGCATCCGAAAAATAGAGGTGCATTCCATGGTGAGTCTGCAAGGCCTCGAAGGCGGCATCAGCGCCAAGCTTGGTCTACTGGCTCGAGAAGAGCTTCGCTTTAGAGCGATTCATGAACCGCTTTCCTCTGCGATCTCTCGGCGTGATATACTCGGACGTTGTCGAAGGCGTATCTTGATTTGGGTGCAGCGGATATAAGTGACGCAGCTCTATGAGTGGGACTCTGACGGGGCGCAAGTTGTCGCAGAACACGCGCGAGGAGACCATGTTCCTCCGCGAGCGTATAGTCGAACGCCTCCATGCTCTCCGACCCACCCGAGAGAGTGTGCATCGGATTGCTGTTCCCGAAAGGCCTCCTTATTGGGCAGTATTTCATCCGCTCCAAACGGCTCGGAAATGCGCGAACGATCCCCATCTTACTCGGCCGTCGCCAATGGCGCCGGCGGTTCATCGATTCTCACTCTAAACAGTCGCGTGCATAGCTCACGGCGGTCCGACGCAGCCGCTGATGTCGCATCGCCAGAGTTCCAGAATCATCTCGGCGTGCTCACTCAGCTCCGCTCGCCATCGCGTGTCAGGATCCAAAGCCGCACAGATCCACACGCCGCCACCAGACGCATCGCCAACGCTTACCCCATGCCGATGCTCTGTACTGAGTGGAATATGGAATCACTCGCAATGCCTCAAGAGAGATAGTGGAAAAATCTTGACCCATGCGAGAACGGGACTGGCATCGTGTTTCTATTCCCACGAGACGCGATCTTAACTGACATTCTTCGGCTGTGAGCGCGATCACGCGAGACGGCGATAGGGTCCGCGGATGATAAGATTAATCTGAGAGTGTCTTGGTAAACGTATGCGCCCACACTAGCGGTGGTGCAAATCTATGTGTCGGAATGTTGCAGGACTCCAATTACCATCCGGGCAAATCAGTGTGCATGAGTCACTCATCGTCCTAACCCGTGCGCTCGTGGGCGCTAGGAGATACTACTCCCTGTCTATTGTGCTCTCGGCTCAAGGAAGTACATTCAGAGCCTCGCTCTGAGTGGAGTCTCACGGATAAGAAAGTATAGGTGTCCGGAGCGCGAGACAGCACCTACGGTGTGTGGTTACCCGTAGCGGCGAGTGTTAATCATAATTTCATAACATAATTATCGAGATCCTCTGGTGGTCGCGTCCACATAAGAAAATCCGGCGCGGAAGAGTGATGATATGGTCCAGGCACCCGGATCGCAACTCACGGTGACGCATTGAATGGAGGTGGACATATATACGGTGGCCATTGCATGACACTGGGCTGAGCAATCATTTGGCTTTTGTCCGAGCCTCAGCATCGAATTGACCCAATATATTGATAACACTCCATCGAGTGCGTGATAATCTTTGCTACTTCTCCGAGCTCTCGAGTACAGCGGCCCGTCGCGGGTCCAGGACGGCGCCTAATCCCACCAGACGGTGGCCACCCAGTTGGCCGCGCGTGCTACGATTTCGATTCACTGTCGGTCCACGAGCCATAGCCGGCGGTAGGATTTGCTGCGACGAGAGCGATCCATGCAGATGCGCGATCTCAGAAGACTATCGCCGGCGCGCGCAACGCTCTGGAAGCTCTGTGAGTTTCGTGTGGAGCGTAGGCGTATGCTGCCGTCTGAGCAGCTGGATAAGCGAAAGTCGGGTCGTCACACGCTCTCTCTCCGCCGTGTAAAATCGGTCTCTAGCGCAATGCACGTCCGTTATTCACTTCGAACATCCACGGCACCGGGAGAGGCTCCTATTGACGAGCTAGACGCAGCATATCTGTCTCTGAGGATGGGGCCAATCGGGCCTGGAAGTGGGCTCCTAGCGACGGAATGCATGATCGATGCTGCTCCGGTGGCCTTCGAGTTGTCGAAGCTCAACTGCGCAGTTAATGATTCCAGCATGCGCGAGCACTACTGCGAGTATGTAGCACGCCGCGTCTGAGCTCTGGTGCGCAATGCGAAGGAAGATCTCGAATGCTCGCTCGTTATATCGAGCGTTAAGTGGTGCTCAAATTTGTCTGACCGCTCTTGCGACGCGGCCCTGACCGTGCTGTGGCATCATATGTGACCTCTCACACTCCACCCAACGAATAAGTATACCCGAGTCCCGGCCCTGTACTCCATAGTAGCGGACATTCCCATCCACTCCGAGACGCTGACCATGATCGCGCTCGAGGGGACCACCTACTTGTATTGCTGCACTCGTGGGATCGCGAAACGTAACTCGCAGATCGCCGCAGAGCTTCCTGCGACCAGTAGTGTAGTGATCCGCTGTAGTGTCACGCTCTATGGAAAGCGCGCTTGAGGCGAGTTGACACTCGAAAGTCGTCGAGCCAGCAGCGATGTCCTCTGTGACATGTCCTCAGCACTCTCCGAATGGCGACACCAGCCGTGGGCTGAATCAGTACAGTCACGGGCCTCGACATGTCTTCTAGATTCGGTACCAGCTCCACTGCGGCTTGCTGTTCGCGGACACGCTCGAAATCGGGTTGGTGGACCGTGAAACGCCCAAACTTATTGTCCTCATTGCCGCAGTAACCACGCAATGGATCGCGGCATCTGGAAAAGGCCGGTGTAGCCCTGCGGGCCGTGATATCAATATGCTGTCACGATTTGCTATACCGAACACACTCCGTCATGGTGGCTGAAGCGCAGCGAGGCATCATGAATGCTCTAGATGAGCCGTATCATCAACTTAGTCGGCCATATGGAGGATCTAGTGGTACGCCAATATATCCGCGGTATTTCGCCCCTCTGGCTCCGTTATACTGCCGGCCGGTCTCAGTGGTACCGCTGTAGCCGCCGCGCACACTGCCCTCGGATCCATTCTCCAGTGTGCGGCGCGACGTTAAATGCGTTGGCTTCAGCGAGTTTCCTGCGTGCCCTATCTCAGTAGCCGTGATCTTGTTCTACAGCGATACACGCGACGTGCGACAGCCGCGGGTACCAGGGTGGGATTACACTAGATGCTCGTGACTCACTCAATGCACGCGCGCGTCTTCGGACCCGTGAAGCATGGATCTGTCTGGAAATTTTCCTGGCTTGCTCGCGCTTCTAGCCTGTGCATAAACCCCTTGGGCGGTGAGAGAGCGCGATACCGCTGATATTTCGGCCGCTACTGACCATCGTCAGCTCGCCATGCATATCGCCATTGAAGCCGTCTGCTAGCCGGCTGCGTGTGCCGGTGATACCGCAGGCTGGACCTACGTCTCGCTCACATTACAAACCGTCGAGTGCGTGGCCATTCAGGGCATTAGTCCCTTTCGGCGCTCTCGATCAACTGCTTGCGGGTTGGTCAGGCTGCTGGCGTCCTCCGCGCGCTGATGCACTCCATATTCCACGCCCACCTCTTCCGCGTTTTTCCCCAAAGCCTCTCCACACAGAATCGATCGCGCTGTTGCTTTTCGGGACAGTCCGTTTTGAAGAACACTATCTTGTCTCTGGAGAGCATGCGCGCAAGGCTGCGCTGGACGGTCCTCTTAGAGCGCAAGATATATTTGAATTTCAGGGAGATTTCGTGCTCACTGCGCACAGTCGGCCTCTGGCGTGGGGCAGAAAATACTCTCCTCTACGTGTGCCGGCAAGTGGTCAGCTTTCGGCAGACAGCGCGCCCTATCCCCGCGCCAGAAAATGTGGCCACATTCGCAGACCTGACTTTTAATTTCACCTTCGCCAATGCGTGCAACGGGCGACATCCTACCCTAATATTGGTGCATTCGCTGCCATCT